>Ga0364881_10075_pt2 | contig 61854 bp, 64 predicted proteins | sample ExccelJu500001D4_5_FD_206923 | JGI IMG/M metagenome (GOLD analysis project Ga0364881, IMG submission 206923) | Enriched cells from Trout Bog Lake Hypolimnion, Wisconsin, USA - BchlTB.July30.5000.01.D4 | ecosystem: Environmental > Aquatic > Freshwater > Lake > Hypolimnion/Profundal zone | place...
AGCTTGTATACCGCGACAAAACACATCGGCAGCAGCTGGTGGATGAGCAGCCATGGCACTTTTTCCCCGACATAGGCATAAAATGCCATAGACAGGATCATCCAGTAAATGCAGAACCGGAAAAATTCATCCAATTTTGAAAACCCTCCGGCTGATGTTTTTAACTGCTGAAGGCTTGCAACAGCAATCTCCTGGGTCGAGAGCACGAAACGGCGGGTTATCAACCAGTTTTTTACCCGCTTGCAGAACAGCAGGTTGTTGGGATCATTGAAAATAAATTGGATTGTTCCTACGATGGCAAGGATAAATATCGGCAGTTCATAGAGGAGATAGAGAGGGAGATAGAAGAACCATGGTCCGCCCAGGCGCTGCTCTTCATGCATCTCCAGCCAGTGGCTTGCTGCCTGGTACCATCCGGTTGTTGCAATCTGAAAATTTTGGCCTATCAGTGTTTCGGGATGCATGCCAAACGCTGAATACATCACGCAGAGTATCCCGATTACGATGAACGCGCACAACACCAGATCTTTTTTCCATTGAGCAGGCAGGGCAATTCTTCCTTTCCAGAGAGCAAACAGGAAAAAAGATGCAAATATGAGAAGTATTACCGGCATCTCCTCTTTACAGCAGAGAGCACCTGCCATAGCGATTGCAGCAATGATGGCAAACCGTGTCTGCCGCCGCTCAAGATAATAGAGGGCGGCAACAAGGAGAAGGAGGGTAAAAAAGAGCATGAAAATATCGTGGCGGAGGAACCGGGAGAAATACACCATATCCGGGGATATCGCAATAAACAGTGAGACGACCAGCGTTTGTATCTTGTTGATGTAGCCGAGCCGGTAAATGCAGTAGACCAGCGGTATCAGGAGCAGGCCAAACAATGCCGGCAGCAGCCGTGCAACCAGATCCGACGCTCCAAAGAGCGAGAACATGCCGGCTGTGACGTAATACAAGAATGGCCCGTGATAACTTGGATCATACACCCACGTTCCCTTTGTCAGGAGATCAAAGGAAAACCATGAATGTATCGCTTCATCGTGATGAAACAGTTTGAGATCCAGCTGCCAGAACCGTAAAATACATGCACTGACGAGGATTAAAATAAAAGTTCGTTCAAAGGTAAAAAATTGTTTGGCTTTCCCCATTAAGCCCGCGGCCTGCTGCACGCCGCACCTTCAACTCTCTAATACAATTTCAATGCCGATATCTTTTGGCACCTGAATACGCATCAACTGCCGCAGAGCGCGTTCGTCTGCGTCAATATCGATGAGGCGTTTGTGGATGCGCATCTGCCAGCGATCCCATGTTGCAGTTCCCTCCCCATCAGGGCTTTTGCGGATCGGCACAACAAGCCTCTTTGTAGGGAGCGGTATTGGACCAGCCAGATTCACTCCTGTGCGTTCAGCAATCTCTTTAATTCTGTCACAGACCATCTCAACCTTATCAAAGTCGGTTCCGGACAGGCGAATTCTGGCTTTTTGCATGATTGTCACCCAAAAAATTATTTTATCATCTGTTTTGCCTGAATAGCGATACACATACCGGCGGCAATCGTCTGGCCCATATCACGGACTGCAAACCTGCCTAGCTGGGGGAGCTCCTTGACATTCTCGATAACCATCGGTTTTGTGGGCTTGACGACCACAATTGCTGCATCACCGGTTTTTAAGAATGTCGGGTTTTCTTCCTTTGTCTGGCCTGAGCGCGGGTCAAGTTTCTTTTTAAGCTCGACAAATGTGCAGGCCGTCTGGGTGGTGTGGCAGTGGAAGACCGGCGTATATCCGACGGTAATTGCACTAGGGTGCTGGAGCACGACAATCTGTGCAGTGAATTCATCTGCAACCGTTGGCGGTGCTTCTGCTGGTCCCATAACGTCGCCACGGCGGATATCGCCTTTACCGATACCACGGACGTTGAAACCTACGTTGTCCCCGGGAATTGCCTGCGGGATTTCTTCATGGTGCATTTCAATGGATTTGATTTCTCCATCCTTGTTGGCAGGCATGAATGATACTTTCATTCCCTTCTTTACAATACCGGTTTCAACACGGCCGACTGGGACGGTTCCGATACCGCTGATGCTGTAAACATCCTGAATCGGCAGGCGAAGTGGTTTGTCAGTTGGTTTTGCCGGCTCTTTGAATGTGTCCAGTGAGGTGATGAGGGGAAGTCCTTTGTACCATGGGGTCTCGGGACTGTTTACCTTGATGTTAATTCCCTGAAGGGCGCTGATCGGAATGAAAAGAGTCTCTTCTGGTTTGTACCCGACCATCTTGATGAGATCCGACATGTCTTTCTTGACTTCGTTGAACCGTTTCTCATCATATTTTACCGCGTCCATTTTGTTGATGGCGATGATGATTTGCGTGATACCGAGTGTCCTTGCAAGGAAAACATGTTCCTTTGTCTGCTCCATGACACCATCAGGTGCTGCAACAACGAGAATTGCAGCGTCTGCCTGCGATGCACCGGTGATCATGTTCTTGACGAAGTCTCTGTGTCCTGGACAATCGACGACCGTGAAGTAAAATTTTGCTGTGTCGAACCGCTTGTGAGCGATATCGATCGTGATACCTCTTTCACGCTCTTCCTTTAAGTTGTCCATAACCCATGCAAATTCAAAGGTTGCCTTACCCTTGGATTCAGCCTCCTTGCGGTAGCCTTCGATAATGTGTGCAGGTACTGCACCTGTTTCGAACATCATTCTACCAACGGTAGTTGACTTTCCGTGGTCGATGTGTCCGATAACAGCCAGATTCATATGGGGCTTGTCAGATGCCATTAAAGTTCCTCCAAATATGGGGACTGTCCGCTTACAGTCAGTGTATGCGAGTATACCATATATGAGAGCCATCTATATAAATTATTTTGATTGGGAGGACCGTTTTTACAGGTGAAAAAACTGCATCGATATTCTCTTATCTGATGTTTGAATATCTTCTCATCATGAAGACACTGCAGTTTCAGCGGGATGAGAAGAAAAGCCGGGTTATGGTAGATTGCGCGGAGGGGAGTGTCTCGGTGTACAGCCACTGTGCCTACTGCAAGCATTGTATGGGAATTCGTGTCGGGAAACGACTGGCGCCCACACCACAGATCCAAGCACTTGCCGATGTCCGGAGGGGCAGTGCAGATGATGATGTGTTGATGAATGCAGCAATGATGTTTAACACTCTCGTACGGGATGGTACTGCTGTAGAATGCGATGACGATGCAAATGAGGGGTTTCGTAAACTTTTTTAAAAATAGTTGTTATTTTTTACTTTTTTGCGGCAATCTGCAGTTTGATATCCTCACGAAAGGTCTCAAACTGCAGATCATCCATCTGTTCAGAAAGGAGCCTGCCGCTCCATGCGCGCCGGTACACCCAGTTCACGATCTTTTCCACAACAAATACGACCATATCTTCGTCATCAATAGTGATAAGTTCCCGGGCGATGTGCGGATGGCGCCCGCGTCTTCCTCCGACGAGGATCAGGTAATGACGGTGTTCGGCTTTGAGCAGATCAAACGGGCAGGACTGGACGCACACGCCACACTGGACACAAAGATCGTCTTTCAGGACGGAAATTCCGTTCCGGATGATAATTGCACTCTCTTTGCAGTATTTGACACAGGTCCCGCACCCCGTGCATAGCCCGGTAATCCGGAGCGGGCGTATCCTGCCAATGATACCGATCTCGTTGAGCATAGGACTGGTGCAGGCATTCGGGCAGCCGGATACCGCAATCCGGATCTTCACCGGCATTTCCTTGCCAAACAGTTTTTGATCGATTTTGTGCGCGAGACTTGCGGTATCGATATTTGCAAACTTGCACCGTTCAATGCCCGGGCAGGCAATGACATTGACAATTTCATCGCGTTCAGATCCAATCGGTGTCCCGTTTTTTGCGAGCGCTTTTTCCAGTGTCTTGAGCTTGGATGGACTCACATGGGGAATTTCGATTGTCTGGCGGGAGGTGCAGTGAACGAACCCATGTCCATATTTTTTTGCGATCCGGGTAATCCCCCGCATCTGTTCCACGGTGACAATGCCTGCGGGAATGCGTATACGCACGGTACAGAAATTTGCATCCCTCTCCGTGATGACGCCACCCCGCATGTGCACGCCAAAATCAATTTTCATCGAATAGTAGTGCGAGGAGACCGATTATAAATTATGGTATACGGGACCAAAAAGTGGAAATGAATTCATGCCAGGAAGGTTGTATTCACCGGCCCTGTATTGAAAAAATGAGAGACCGTTTTTCCTGCATTACACAAGTGCCAAAGCAATAATGACACACGCCCGGGTAATCTCGTTCGCTGCCCCGGCAACATCGCCATTGATACCGCCAAATAGTCTTTGTGAAAGTATCAGCAGGACCAACGGACAGACAATCATGACAATTCCTGCGATTGCCAGAGCGAACGGTTTGACGGGCAGGAAAATGAGAGGAATGCACAAAAGCAAGGAATAGAAGGGGAATACCGGGCGGGAAAACCCGTGGAGATAACTGTGGATTCCGCTCCTGAAGGGTGGTCCGTATGCAGTTAAAAAAACCAGGGAAAATTTCGCACAGACTTCGCCGATGATGATCGCAGCCACGATGGATGGGGATCCATGGAGTCCGGCAAAGAGAAGAAGCGTGATGACCAGTCCGGTCGCAACCCCCCCCGCACCAATCTGGCGATCAGTGAGTGCGGTGATCCGTCTTTCACGACTGCCGTGGGCCATTAAACCGTCGCCAAAATCAAGCAGCCCGTCAAAATGATGTGCGCCGGAGATCAGGATCACACCAGCGATCGCGACTGCGGTAGCAATTGTACGGTCAGCAATAAAAAATACCGGGATGGCTACTATGAGCCCAATCACGTATCCAGCAAGGGGATATAGGTATGAATGGCGCGCGAACGATTCAAACTCCTGTGGCTTACCCAGTGGCAGTACCGTCGTAAACTGCAGAAGCGACAGGAGCGGTTTCATACACATTCGCTGTATAATCGGGACGTACACCCGGCAATAAGACCGGCTATCGCATCGTCAAGGAAGGGACCGAGCGTCGAGAGGATCCCGGGTTTCTTCTGGTCATATCTCGTGAATTCAAACCGGGCATAGGTCCCGCCAATACATTCCGCAATCGCCATACCAATGATCTCATCGCTTAACAAAAAGACCGGATCGTCAGCGATCTCGGAATTTTTCCGTTTGACATAGAGTTCATCTTCAAGGAGGATTGCCCCGAGAAGCAATGATGACACATTCGGATCCTTAAGATATTTCTGGATCTTATTTTTTATCTCTAAGGCGGCCTGAGATTCCGGCATCCCATGGGACACATAAAGACCCATTGCAGCATCCACAATGGCATCCAGTGTAATACCATGCTCCTCCAGCCGTGTTTCAATTTCAAACATCTGAAAAGGTATTGTGGTTATTCTTCTATTAGTTCATTGTGAAGTACTGCACCGATATGTTCAAACGACATTGATAGGAGATTAAAATTACAGGATTGATTATGGCATTTATATCAGAAACACCTCATATTCATTTTACAAAACCGCTTTTTTGTGGCATACTTGGCAATACCCTGATCTCCACCGTTCCGGGAATCTCCGGTGCGGGACCGACCCCCGAAAAAACGCTCCTGACACCGGTACTTGATGCTGAATTTATTACCTGTGGTCAGATCACGAGCCTGCCCTTCAAACCCAACACACCGACTGGCTGCCCTACCCCGGCTACAATTACCCGTTCGATGATGGAATTGATGGGGATTTCACCCCTGTTCATTAATGCCGGTCTCCGGCATCCCCCGACCGTGCCCTGCCTTGATGTTCTTGGGCAGGTGGCAGGAGATCCACGATATGGCGATGCGATACCGGCAGTCGATGATCTGTATATGCGCGGCAGGATGGTGGGAAAATTCCTGTCATCAGTATGTGATCTGCTTGTCCTTGGCGAATGTGTTCCCGGAGGAACAACAACCGCGCTCTGTGTTCTTCGTGCTCTGGGATATACTGCAACCGTCAGCAGCAGTTTTGTAAATAATCCGGTAACCTTAAAAGAAGAAATTTGCACCCAGGTACTTGAACGGATTAAAAGTGAGGACGTATCCAAACCTCTCGATGTTTTACGAATGACCGGCGATCCCATGATGCCGGTTGCGGCAGGTATTGCAGATTCCTATGCCGGGACACTCGTGCTTGCCGGGGGAACCCAGATGCTTGCCGTCTGTGGTGTGATAAAGGCAATGAAGGCACGTATGCCAATAATTGCAACAACATCATATGTCCGGGATGATCCAACGGCAAATGTTCAGGAAATTGCCCATCAGGTTGGGGTTACGGTATATTATGTTGATCCGGCATTTGGCAATCTCGGGCATGCGGGTCTCGCACGGTATTGTATCGGGGAAGTCAAGGAAGGAATGGGTGCCGGCGGTTCAATGTTCCTTGCCTACGTGATGGGACACAGTCCCGATGAGATCCGGCAAAAGATTCTTGAAACCGTAAACTTGTATGGTTGATCAGCCTTATAGTCATCAGATACAAACCTCAGAATAATGCTTCCCATCTATGTGGTCAATAATTTTGGGCAGTTCAACCACCTAATCCACCGGGCGTTGCGGGATCTGGACATCGAGGTTGCGATGATCCCAAACACCACTTCACCGGAACAGGTTCTGGCGGGATGCCGGGGTATTATTCTTGGTGGTGGACCAACAATCGAGCGGGCAGGGAATGCGGCTGACTATCTGGATCTTGGGCTGCCGGTGCTTGGCATATGTCTGGGGCTCCATATTATCGCACAGAAATTCGGTGGCGAGGTTCGCCCAGGGAAGAGCGGGGGGTATGGATTTGTTGAAGTGGAGATTTCCGATCATGACGAGATCCTGAAAGGGTACCCGCATTCAATTCCCGTCTGGGCATCGCATGCAGATGAAGTGTCGGTCATGCCGGAAGGGTTTATGATACTTGCACATTCTTCCATCTGTAGCCATGAAGCAATTGCGCATGAGAAAAAGCACATCTACGGGCTCCAGTGGCATCCTGAAGTAAGTCATACGTTTGAGGGCAAACGCGTCTTTGAGAATTTTAATGCAATCACTCTGGCATAACCAAAAGAAGATTATTTTTTTTAAAATTTCTCTGCTCTGTAGAAATCATTTGATCTTGTTTGTGATGCTCTTTGGGGCTAAAGCCCCCGCCGCTTTGGCATCCCCGGTTGCGATAGTGTAGTATTATTTGGCATCATCGCACTGCGTCCCGTCCCCCTTGGGGGACTGGTGGCGCAAGAGGGGGGCTTCGTAGTAGGAAAGAGGTTTTCTACAGAGCAAATTTTTCCGTTTTTGCACGGTTGTATTATAATGAATTAAAAATCACCCGGAATTCGAATAACGTGAAGGATATGCAAGACATCGGTTATCGTTGGATGTATGAAGCGCTCCAAAGTTTTTACAAAATGTTTTTCAAGCCGTCAATTTTTTTACATCAAACGCAGAATGGATGATTATGTTGGACAGAACGACTAACATGGGCCTGATCATTCTGGCAGTCATTTTTTTATTTGTGCTGCCGGTTACAGCGGCCATTAATACCATCTCGCAGGGTAACACGGTTTTTATTGGGGAAGATGGACTGGACGTCAGCGGATTCATTCCAAGTGGGACGACCATTGGTTGGTGGGCATCCGGGGCCGCGATTGCCACAAGTTCTCCTGATGATACCTATGTGATGTCCAATGCGGCACAATTCTCGGTTTCACCGATCCAGTTTAGTTCACATACCGGTGCGTGGTATATTCTTCCCGCAAAGACTCCAGCGTTTAATATTGCAGATCCGTATCTGAATCTCAGGGTTGAAGATACTACGGTCGGTGTGGATGTGACCCAGAACAAATGGGTGTATCGTGGAGATGTTGTTGGATTCAGGATCGAAACAAATCTGAATGCAATCGCTCAGCGAACAGGCACTCCATCTGTTCCGATCACGATTAAAGTACAGAGCCCCGATGGCGGTGTCTACTCATCCCTTGTGAATAATGGTGTTATCACCCTTATTGACCCCTATCCAGTTTCTACAAGCCCGCAGGAAACCGGAGCAATATGGGATACCGGAAATAGTGCCTACACTGCTGGAACCTATACGATCTGGGCTGAATGCAATGCAAACCGGATGAATGATAATTATCCGGCAACAGGAAAGACCGTAAGCACACAAACGATAATGGGTAACCAAGAGCAGAATCCTCTGATCGGCGTAAGCGTGCCGACGACAATCCTCACAACACCGGTAATACCCGTCAAAAAAACGGTGCAGACAACAACACCGATGCCAACACCAAGCCTGAACCCAACGATGATTACCACCGCTCCAACGTCTTCAGAGACAACTGTTGCTGAAACGTCAGCAACAACTCCTGCTCTTCCCCCAACGACAACACCAGCAAAAACTCCGGGTTTTGGCAGCATTATTGCCGTCATTTCGCTGTCAATGAGTGCCGTGATTTTTATAAAAAAGCAATCTTAATCTGATAATTTTTTCATCAAGGCATAACCTATTTATCACTCGTTTTTCTATATCCGGTGCATGAATGTTATCACAGCCGTCATTAAGGGACGCCATAGTGTCCGGAAGTTCAAACCCGCTCCGGTTGAAGATGCGCCCATCCATGACGCCATCGAATGTGCCGTACATGCACCAACGGCAATGAACCTCCAGCCATGGCTGATTGGTACCATACGGGATAAAGCGTTGATGGTAAAAATTGCCGGAATGACAGAGCATGCCCAGTTCATTGCAGATGCAAATGTCTGTTTTGCAATTTTTGGGGAGCGGACAGCTAAATATTATCTTGAGGATTGCTGTGCTGCCACCGAGAACCTTATCCTCGGCCTCCATGCACATGGTGTTGGTTCCTGTTGGGTTGCCGGTGATAAGAAAGACTACGCAGAGGCAGTCCGAAAACTCCTTAATGTGCCGGAAAAATATACCCTCGTATCTCTCGTACCTGCCGGATTGCCTGCCGATATTTCCATCGCAGCCAAAAAAGAAACCAAAAAAATCCTGTTCACGGATACATACAAAACCGACTAACTTTTTTTAAATTTATAGGTGTATTTCCATTCTTAGATTCCGGGGCATCTGGAGGTTCTGGATTATTTTATCCAAATCGGGAAGATTCATTTCAACGGCCCCTCTGGATTATACGTGAAAATTGGATAAAATAATGAGAACAACAAGAATAGCGGCGCCAACCAGTTGTATTCTTGGCATAATCATTTTGTGAAGGGAGTTGATGATGGATATCTTAACTCGCAACCATTAAACACCCGCCCGATCCCATCATTATCTATGAAACCGGCGGTTCTGCAGGTTGCACTCGACCTTCTTGAGCTCAAACGTGCGGTACCTATTGCACGGGAAGCAATCCGTAGCGGAGCAGACTGGATTGAAGCAGGAACCCCGCTTATCAAGAGCGAAGGAATGCAGGTTATCCGGACCATGCGGGATCAGTTTCCTAATACAACCATTGTCGCGGATATGAAAATTGCCGATACCGGCACCATGGAAGTGGAGATGGCAGCAAAAGCCGGGGCAAATATTGTCTGCATCCTTGCCGACGCGGATGATTCAGTCATTGCTGAAGCAGTCCGGGCTGCCCGCCTCTACGGCGTCCGGCTCATGGCAGACCTGATCAATGTCAGGGATCCCGTGCCCCGTGCAAAAACTCTTGAAACGCTGGGAGTGGACATAATCGTAGCCCATGTCGGTATCGATCAACAGATGATCGGAAAAAATTCTCTTAATCTTCTCAATAGTCTTTCCGGGGAAGTTCATATCCCCTTGGCTGTTGCCGGGGGTCTTGATGCAGTGACTGCAGGACAGGCGGTCCGGTCGGGTGCTGATATTATTATCGTCGGTGGATGGATTGTCCGCTCCGCAGATGTTGCCGGCTCAACCCAAAAAATCCGTAACTCTATGGATAATCCTTCGGTTCAACCCCCGGAAAAAAAGGATCTGGACGAAGAAATCCACAGTATTCTTATGCAGGTTTCAACTCCTAACATATCCGATGCGATGCATCGCAAAGGTGCTATGCCGGGGATTATTTCCGTGTGTGGGAATGTGAAGATGGCGGGAAAAGCTGTTACCGTGCAGACGTTTGCCGGTGACTGGGCAAAACCTGTGGAAGCAATCGATATAGCGAAAAAAGGTGATGTTCTGGTCATTAACAATGACAGCGGCACTCATGTAGCGCCGTGGGGTGAACTGGCTACCTTGAGCGCGATACAAAAAGGTGTTGCGGGTGTCGTCATCGATGGTGCTGTCCGGGATGTCGATGATATCCGTGCAATGAAATTCCCGCTTTTTGCCCGGGCAATTGTTCCCAATGCCGGTGAACCAAAAGGATTCGGGGAGATTAACACTGAGATATCCTGTGGAGGACAGTATGTCCATCCCGGGGACTGGATTGCCGGCGATGAAAGCGGCGTCGTCGTGATTCCCCGGGAACGGGCTTATGAGATAGCACGCAGGGCACTTGAAGTAAAAAAAACCGAGGCACGGATACGTGAAGAAATCCGCCAGGGCAGCACCCTCTCGACCGTATCGGAATTAATAAAATGGGAAAAAAAATGAGAACAGTTAGTGAAAAATGGAACGCTCAAGAAGCGTCGCGCCGGATTTCTGGATTTTTTCTATAGCGTCATCGATGTGATCAACCCGCAGGATAAGCACGGCTGCCTTTTTGCCGGAATACGCATACGAATACTCGATGTTGACTCCGGCATCGCCGAGCACCTTGGCAATCTCAAAGAGGCCCCCGGGTTTATCCTTCATCTGTACGGCAATTACGTCCGTGAATGCGACATTAAACCCGCATGATGTTAGTTTTTCATAGGCTTTTTCGGGATGATCGACCAGTGCCCTTACAACACCGAATCCGTTTGCTTCGGCAATGCTGAAGGCGAGAATATTCACATTCTCCTCTCCCAGTGCCTGTGCGATGGATGCGAGACGGCCCGGGCGGTTTTCAGAGAATATCGAGATCTGTCTGATGACAAATTTTTGTACGTCCATTTATAATGACCTCTTATCAATTACTTTCTTGGACTTCCCCTCAAACCGGGGGAGTGATCCTGGTTCAACAAGCTCAACAGCAACGGCAACGTTCAATGCATTTTTTATCCGGTGCTCGACATTACTGCGGATCTGCATCAGGTCAGTAATCTTGTCACTGAACGACTCTTTGTTCAGCTCGACACGGACAAGCATATCATCAAGCGCACCAGTCCGTTCAACGACGATCTGGAAATGCTGACCAACTTCGGGGATTCCCATCAGGGCATACTCAATCTGTGACGGAAATACATTGATACCCCGGATAATCAGCATGTCGTCAACCCTTCCCGTAATGCGCTGAATACGGGGATGTGTCCTGCCACAGGCACATACCTCATCGGTTATGCTGGAGATATCACCAATCCGGTACCGGATCATGGGGAGCGCTTCCTTCTGGAGGATGGTGATCGTGAGTTCTCCTTTTTCTCCCGGTTCGAGTGGCTCTTCTGTCTTGGGATTGATCACTTCAACTAGCGCGATGTCTGACCAGACATGGAACCCTTTCTGTTCTGCACACTCGGTAAACATCGGCCCGGACAGTTCACTGGTGCCGTAGATATCATACGCATTGATCCCCAGCCAGTCCTGAATTCGGTTCCGCATCCCCTCAGTCCACGGTTCTGCACCAAGGATGCCGGAGCGCAGTTTTGTATCCGTTTTGATGTTAACTCCCATCTTTTCTGCGACTTCACCGATATGCAACAGGTAGGAGGGTGTGCAGGCAATTGCGGTTGCGCCCAGGTCCTGCATGAGCTCAATCTGGCGTTCGGTGTTCCCGACACTTGTGGGTAATACCGTTGCACCAATCCGTTCGGCACCGTAATGCATGCCAAGTCCACCGGTGAACAGACCATACCCGTAGCTGACCTGGATGACATCCCCTCTTCCCAGACCAATCGATGTCAGACCCCGGGCAAGTGATGTCGTCCATGCATTCAGGTCATTCTGGGTGTAAGCAACAACGGTTGGTTTTCCTGTCGTGCCTGACGATACATGGTATCGCACGAGCTCCTCCTGGGAGGCAGTAAAAATTTTGTCCGGATAATTGTCCCGCAGGTCCCGCTTGAACATAAACGGGAGTTTTTTTACGTCAGATAGTTCCCGGATATCATCAGGATGAACGTTCTGTTTTTTCATCCGGTCATGATAAAAGGGAGAAAAACTGTAAAGGCGATACACCAAACTTTTCAGTAATTTATACTGCATTTTCTGGAGATCTTCTTTACTCATCTCCTCAATGCGCGGATCCCAGCACCTCATCACATATCCCCTCGGCGGTCGATGACTCGTTTTGCCTTTCCTTCAAACCGTGGAAGTGAACCTGGCTCAACCAGTTTTACCGTCGTTCTTAATTCAAGAACGTCATGCAGTTCCTTGACCACCTTTTTCTGGAGTTTTGCAAGGTCGGCAAGTTCACCACTGAAATAATCACGGTTGATCTCTACATCAACAGTCATTTCGTCAAGATGATTAATTCTATCGATATACACCATAAACTGATTGCCGACTTCGGGTATTTTGAGGATCACGTGTTCTATCTGGGAGGGGAATACGTTGATTCCCCTGATAACAAGCATATCGTCGCTTCTGCCGGTGATTCGCTGGATTTTTTTACCCCTGCTGCAGAGGCACCCGTCTTCCATGAACATGGTGACATCCCCGGTCCGGTATCGTAACAGAGGCATCGCTTCTTTCACCAGTGGGGTGACGACGAGTTCGCCCCGTTCGCCATCAGAAACGCGTTCGCCGGTTTTTGGATCGATGATCTCGACAAGGTAACTGTCATGCCAGATATGGAGCCCGTCACGCTCCGGGCATTCAAAGGCAACGCCCGGACCAAATAACTCACTTAACCCGTACGAATCGTATGCGGTGGCGCCAAGTCGTGCTTCAAGGGTATGACGCATGGTTTCTGACCAGGGTTCAGCACCAAATATCCCTGTTTTCAGGCTGTCGAAGGTTACGTTCATATCTTCAGCGACTTCGGAAAGATGCATTGCATAACTCGGGGTGCAGTGGATCGTAGTAACGCCAAAATCCCGTATCATTTCAATTTGGCGACGTGTGTTGCCAGTGGCGCTGGGTATTACGGTCATCCCTATTTTTTCTGCACCGTAATGAAACCCAAGCCCCCCGGTAAACATACCATAATTGACCATGTTCTGGAAAATATCGTCTTCACCGATACCAATCATTGTCATGTTGCGTGCAATCAGGTTTGCCCACGTATCCAGATCTTTTCTGGTATACCCGACAACCGTTGGTTTCCCTGTTGTGCCTGACGTTGTATGAATTCGTACAATATTTTTTAAAGGAACGGCAAAAAAACCAAAGGGATACCCGTCACGGAGATCCTGTTTTTTTGTGAAGGGAATTTTTTGGATATCGTCAAGGGTTTTTATTGCGGTATTTTTCAGGCCGGCGTTATTGAGGCGATTCCGGTAAAATTCTACGTTTTGTACCTGGTGCAGGGTTTTTTTTAGGCGCCTGAGCTGGAGATCCTGAAGATCTGCATGTTTTAATGTTTCAATTTTTTTATCCCAGAACATCTGCATCCTCTGTTATGCTATTGCATGACATAGTACCTGTTTGCCATTATCACGTTTATATTTCATCATTTCAAAAAAATGTTCCTGACGTATGATTATCCGGCATCCTGTGAAATTGCCTTTTTGAACCATCTCTGACGGTACAAAACGATGCCTTAATCAGGGAAAAAGAGGCAGTAATTAAATTAATTTCACATTGTATTCACGGGATTTATGTCACAAGATATACCCTGGCTGACGGTATATGGATTTGGTGCCCATATCAAGTCCACACAAAAAAAACTTATTATTCTCAATAAAGGAGTTCAGGCTGAATATCCGCTGGACGAGGTGCACCATCTCCTGATTGTGGGTGGTCATACGCTGAATTCAACCGCGATTTCTCATCTGATCAGGAACGGTTCATATATCTCATTTTTTGAACCAGATGGTACTCCGGTGGGGACGATACGGCCCTTTGGTGATATGTACCCGGAAGAACAAATAAACCTGCAACAGAATATACCGCGCCATCGCTATGCTACCATGATTGCCCAAGGGGCCCTTCGTTCCCGTTTGCTTGCGCTCCACCATCTTGAAGAATCTCAGGAAAGAACATTGTTTTATCAGGGAGAATCCCAGATTCTCCACAAGTCGCTTGATGAACTGGAATATCTTATAAAATTAGATGAGATCCGCAGGTTATCCCGGCTGAGCGCGGATATGTATTATGAGATCCTCTCAAGGGATCTTCCAGAGAAATGGGGGTACCGGCGGCGGTCTACTCCTCCGCATTGCGATGTTGTGAATGCGATGTTATCCTTTGGGTATGCGATGCTTATTGGTAATGGGTGTGTATCGATTATTGGCGCACATCTGGATCCTGATATTGGCGTGCTCCATGAAGGACGAAGTGCGCTTGCCTATGACCTGATGGAACCATTCAAAGCCGAAATGATTGATACCGTAGTTTGCAGGTTTGCACAGGAAGATCTGGGAACCGATGATTTTGAAACGACACTGAGCCGGTGCATGCTGTCAGATGCTCTGGCAAAACGCTTGATCTCAGTCTTCCAGAAAACGCTTGACCGTGATAAAATCGATAAACAGGTAGATAATTTCTCAAAATCCTTAAAAAAGACCGAAGAATTCAAAGTGATGTACTAATACGGCCTTCATTTTTAATAATGGAAAAATCCTCAAAATTCTGCGGGGTTAGTTCGTTTGTTTTAATGTCCCTGATAACCGCACGCGGGCAGCTATAGAGCATGGAAATAAATTTTTCAAGGATTATCGGGTCGGACGTGGCAAATATCTGGACTTTCCCATTGGGAATGTTCATGACAGTTCCGGTAACATTCAGGTTCGTCGCGATTCTTCGCACGCATGCCCGGAAACCTACACGCTGGACCCTCCCGGAAATAAGGATTTCTAGGGTTATCATGGTTCCGGCCTCTGCATAATCCTGATAGCAAGACCTAGTTCATTGAATACCTCTTCCCTGAGTGCTGACTGACGGATATTTGTTGCCGCATCCATTGCGTCATCAAGGATGTCCTGCGCTTCGGTTTCGTAGCCGGCTGCTGATATTCTCATGGCAATATCACAAAGAACGTATGCCCGTCGTGAAAGTGGGCGGATTATTGCTGCTTCCTTGACTGCATTTTGCAACATTTTTCGTGATAATTTCAGTTCGCCATTGTTTCTGGAAAGGACAGCCAGATTGCAGAAAATTGCTGCCTCTTTTCCCCGATCAGCGACCGATCTGACCAGCCGTTCAAGTGAGGCAACGTGATGCGATTGTGCCCCGCTGGCAACCATTTTTGTATACATCGTCCGTATTTTGCCATACGATGAGAGGCTCTCTGGCAAATCGCCATACCCTATCTGTTGCAGCCACTGGATTTGCACCTGGTCATCTTCAATTGTTTTTATAACCCTGATAGCCGCATCGAATTGTGATTTTTCCGCGCTCTGCTGATGAATTATGGAATATATTCTTACAATATCTTCCCGTATGGTATCTGCGATATAAGGGATGTTGATTTTTTCTGACAGGTTCTCTGCATTCTGGAGCAGGGTGTATGCGATTTTGTCATGAGAACACTGCAGTGCAAGGGGGATTATTTTCAGGAGAACAGATGCCCTCTCAAAGGGGAATGTAATCTTTTCAGCTGTTTCAGACATTTGCCTGATGAGATAAGCAAATCGTTTTTTATCGGTTTTGACCATATCAGAGGCTGCGATAAGAGCACCGATATATTCCACGGGATCTGCAATATTTGCGATTATCTGGCTGGCAAGATCAATCCATGACGGATCCGGTTGTATCGCGTTGAGGCTCACAATGGCATATACCATGTGGCAGCGTGCCATCGCATCAGTATCCGGCTCGACCGTTTTTATCAGAAGTAATCCCCTTTCCAGGGATAATTTTGCCTTTTCTCTCTCATAGTGACTATATACTATCGTTAGATCGGCAAGAATCAGAATTTTGTGATAATTGGTCTGGAGTCCGCAAACAGAATCCCCTACCTCTTGCAGGATCCTGTCGGCATGTTCAGTATCCTGTAATTTAATGCAGGTATCTGCCAGATTGCACATGCCATTTAATTTTATGTACGGATCATTGATATTTTTAAGAAGCTTGCATTCAAGATCGATCAGCACCGAATTTGATTTTAACCGGGAATTTACCTGTATGAGAAATGCCAGGTTCTCATAGGGATCCGGTGAATCCGGATGGGTGATATATTCGTTGAGACTGGTCATGATCCGTGACATCATTGCGTCCCGCTCAAATGAATTTTCGATCTCGACAGAAAATAAGGTAAGAGGTATGACATAGTCGGGATTTGAGCTGGAGCATGAATAGAACAAAATTATGTCGATCATTCCGGCAATCTTTAAAGAGATCTGTGGTTTTTTCATCTCATTTTTTAGTATTTCCAGTCCGCGAATAAACGGCTGTAAAAAGAGAGGATCATCACGATCAGGTACGTGACGGGGTGTGTCTTTTAAGATGGAGCATCCAATCCTGACAAAACACTCGGCAATTCTCTCGCACATCTGCATCCTCAATGAGGGGTCATTGATGTCTTTTGCAACCAGGTAGGCTTCTTCAAGTGCGTCAGGTGATTGTCTATCCGTCGCATATTTGATTACACCCTCAATGATATTTGCCATTGCATATGCAACGAGACTGGGGTCCAGAAGAGAACTGCTCCATACTCTCATTCGCAGGAGAAGATCGAGATCACCCTGTGATGCGGCAAGTAATGACGCTTCATCAATGATGCTGCTGAGGGTTGCGGAACGTGTATTCTTATCTTCGATCAGACAGGTAATACCTACAGATCTCTGGAGAACATCGCGGTTCTTTGTCCTGACCCCGATCTTTGCAATTTTTATTACAATTGTTGAGATAGCCTGCTCTTTTACTGCGGAGTCCGTGATTGATTCGGCAAGTCTGACAAGAACCGTTGAATCCTGTGAATCAAGAAATCCCCGCTTGATAAGCATCGTGATGCTATCAAGAATTATCTGATTGTGACGTGGATGCATAAGTATGAGTTCCCTGTACGAACTCAGATGATCTACAATGTCGGTAAAAAGGGCATCATGGGTTACTTCTGTTATCGTTCTGATTATTGCTGGTAATACAATTGTGTCTGCCTGAGTTTTTAACAGGCCTTCATACACACGGGGAATTGCATCATTAAAAATGCCATATTTCAGGAGCAGGAACAGGCATTCAATAAATTGTGTCAGATTTTCCGTTTTATCCCTGACCTTTTCAAGCATGTCGATCGAGCGGGAATAGTCATCACATGCAAGCATTATCTGTGAAAATTGCAGGTAGGTTCGGGAAGTGTCACTGTCATTGCATGTTCTCTCGATAAGAGGAATAAGATCTGACAGAACCGTCATGTTTTTTGTGTTTCGTGCAATTGCCATCCCAGCGCGAATAATCTCACGGAGGGGATATTTGTCTTCCTTTGGAAGAAATTTTTGCAGTTCCGTTGCATAAGCAAGATACCATTTGTCTCCGGATTTTTCTGCCTTTTTTAATAGTGCCAAGATTACTGTATCACATGCAAAAGGTATGCTGGCACATGTTTTTTCAAGGATTGCAGTTATCTGGTTCCGGTCTTTGACTCTCTCAAGCATCTGCTTAGTGAGGGCACTGATGATTTCTCTCTGCGATTCGACATCTGCATCTGCAAAATTCTGGAGAAATACCGGGATATCAAATAGTTCTTGTGCAAACCCTGATCTGGCACCCTTTTCAATAATTGATAAAATACAATCCTGCCTCCGGATTTTCTGATGAATGATGATTGAACAGCGGATACTCTGGTAAAAAAGTGGAGAATCTTTTTTAATAACAGCGACGGTGCTCATTGCCATGGCAATCTCTGCATGCAGCACCGCCCGTTTTGAGATATCGCTGATCTCGTTGATTAGTTCACATGATCGATGAAGGAGAAGGACCTCTTTTTTGTCAATTGCCCGGGCAATGAGAAGAGGGATGATGTCTATCATACTTTCAGACCGGTATTTTCGAAAACTGATGCGGTCAAGTATCTTCATGCCCTGTTCAACAAGTGAATCGTCCGATCTTTCAACACCGCTTGAAATAAGATCCTGTGCCAACATTGCGAAAATTTTTGAGTGTGTACTTTTCTTTTTAATTTTTTGAGAGAGGAAAAAAAAGGAATTAAGCCAGATTTTATCATTTGTTTCAACGTATTTCCTCACTATCCGGGAAAAAAGGGTGTTCACCTGTATGTCATCGATCTCTGAAAGATATTCCAACAAATCTGGTTTATTGTTATTTAATGCAGTGTCGATTATAATATTGTGGATTTCACTGAGGTGCGCCTTTCGTGCTCGTTTGTTTTTTGGCTCCCCCGTATCCGATCTGAATACATCCGGAGATACTGATGGCTCATTCAAAAGCGCTTTTCTAATTGTTTCCGTAGATTCTGATGACAAAACCATATATACATCCTATTTACAAATCGTTTGAGCAGAGTCAAATTAACCAATATAGTAAATAAATCTTTTGTTTTAATTTACGTAAAAATATCATCAATTTTCATATATTACCTGAAATTTGAAGAAATTTTGCTGATCTCTTCAAAACGTTCAATTTAAACGTAAAATGATCCATAACAGACTGCATTAACAATCTGGCTGTCATGCGGCAAATATACCATAAAAAAAAGAACCGGAAAAATATTATGGACTGGAAGTAATTTTCAGCGCGTTGGAAATCTCCCGTTTCAATTCATCAAAGAATAGAGTTCCCTGCGTAAGATTGTCTGCGTCAATAATAATCCGAACCAGAGGTTCGGTACCGGAAACCCTTACAAGAGCCCAACAATTCCCTCTTTTGATTTTCAGACCATCTGTGTGGTCGAGTATTTCGTTTAAATATTTTTTTGTCAGATATTCCACGATCTTTAATCCATGAGGTGTTGCGATCTTGTCTTTTATCATCTGTCGTTTTGGCAATTGCTGAACCAAAGATGACAGGTTCTGCTGCCGGCTGGCAAGGATTGCCACCATCATGGCGGCAGTCATTCCGCCATCACGACAGAACTGGTGGGTTGGAAAGATCAGGCCACCATTCCCTTCACCGCCAAATATTACGGGTTTACCGGTATCGATCAGTCCCCGCATGGTTCGTGCGACATAGATACTTCCCACTGCGGTATAGAGCACCGTGCTTCCGGCCTCATTTGCCACCATCTCAACAATCTGTGAAGTACTTACCGGTGTAACAACGATACCCTTCGCATGTTGGGTGATAAAGTGCACTATGAGCGCGAATTCCATATTCTCTTCAATAAACTGACCGGTTTCATCAACAAATACTGCACGATCTGCATCGCCGTCATGCGCTACCCCAAATGCTGCTTTGCTTGCAACAACCATCGACGCAAGACCTGTGAGACCTTCTGGTGAGGGTTCCGGCATTCGCCCGGGAAATGTTCCATCCATTATCCCATTGATTGTAAGCACTTTGCATCCCAGCGCCCGGAGAATTTCCGGTGTTGTTTTGCAGGCAGGACCAGACCCGGGATCAACCACAACGGTGATTCCTGTGCCGGGTTTATCGGGGAAATGGTTCACAATCGCGGTGATATACTCATCAATCAGGTGATGGGAGATAACTTCTTTTCCGACTTTATTCCACGATTGTAATGGAGGTGCATGATCAAAAATAAAAGATTCGAGGCTAAGAGTCTCTTCATCACCCATTTCAGTGCCATCCGGTTCAATGATTTTTACGCCATTATATTCGGGTGGATTATGAGAGGCGGTGATCATCACCCCGCCATCATAATGCTCTTTAACAAGATACTGCAGGGCGGGAGTTGGTAAAATACCGCAATCGACAACATCGCATCCGGTGGCAAGCAACCCGGCTTTCATTGCCATCATTAGGGTTTCTCCGGAGGTACGCGTATCTCTCCCAACCGCAATGCGTCCTTTCCGCATGGTGCCCAATGCCTCTCCTATACGAAGAACCAGATCTGGTGTGACGTCTTTACCTATAATGCCCCGCACACCATTTGTGCCGAACAACCGTTTTTGCATCTTATTTGCGACCATTATCCTTTACATCCATCAGGTTTATTTCGTATAAAAATCTTCGAATACTTCAAGCGATTCAATTACCTGCCCGGTTGTAGGATTGCGAAGCACACAATTCCCGATATCAAGATCCCCCATCACAATTTTCGGGAATGGTCGTGTTTTAAATCCTTCAATAATTACAAAATCCATTCTTTCAGCAAAGAGCATTGAGAGAATCTCATCCAGGTTGTTTGTATGAAGTGCAACCACTGTTTTATCAGCATCGATGCCGACGGAAATACTTGCACCGGCTTGAAAAAAAAGTGTGGTGTCTTTATCCTCTTCCAACGGGTAATCATGATCACCCAGATGTTTTATCACCGCAACCGGACCTTTCTGTTTGAGCACTGGAATCAGGGTATTGATAAACGTCGTTTTTCCGGAATTTGATCTTCCGACTATCTGGATAAGTTTCATGAATGGTTTTCTCCGGAACCGGTGATCAACGGTTCGATGATATGGTCATTATCCGGTGTGGGTGATAGAATGTGAGTTTGTGCGGCATCCTGGTCCACCGGAGATGTTGAATTCTCTGGCAGAGGATCTGAATTTGTGTTCACCGCTTCCGAATTTTTCTGGTTTGGAATAGTTTCTGCTATCACATCCGGATACGTTATTACATCAGTGTGTAGAGACTCTGCAGGGTGATCTGTTGTGTGAGATTTAGTAGTAGTCTCGACCGGTGTTTGATTATGGGATCTTTTTTTTCGTGGTTTTGTGATCAACGGCACGTTTATGGGAGCACCGGAATCTGGACTTACTGGGTCATCAGATTCAGTATCATCACTCCTTGTTTTTAAGATAGTTTTTGCTGCTTCTCCCACACTTCTCATGACTTTGGTTATCCGGTCCTCGATGTCAATTTCCTCATCAATATCAAGCGTGGTTCCTTCGACTTCCAGTAAAAACCGGGATACTTCACTGGCTTCAAAAAGCAGATCGTCCAGTTCATCGGTCGTAAAGAAACCACACATTGCGCCGTAGAAAAAGGTGGCACTTGCTTTGCGCACTTTCTTTTTAAATGAATGTCGGGCCTGATTTACTGCTTGGGGAGTATAAGGCTCTTCCATAAAGGGAACCAATTCAGGGAGGTGTTTGCCAATAAATGTCATTTCAGCACCCCCCGATGTACGGAAATCCGTGCACAGGCGGGCGAGTGCCCATTCACGGGCCGTGATATAGGTACGCTTTCGTAAGAAATAATTCACTTTACGGTACGTGGCGCCATCGACTTTTTTGAATTTTTTGTACTTATTGATCTCTTGTTGTATGATTGACTCGTCCATGGTATATCTCCCGACATTTCCGATTTCTGTCCGTGCAAATTTATCATTGCAATTGGCTGATTATTCTACCTTTTTATATATAGCGTTATAGGGTTTATACCCGCCTGAAAAATTGCGATAAGATCATCCTATTTTCCTACGAAAAAAAAATTCTCTCGATATGGATCAATCTATCTCGAATGTCTTTTTTATGTGAGATCTAGGTTTGACGCCGTCATGAACTATGAGAACAGTGCTGGACACCGTATGGTAAAACAAATATTTTTCTTTATAGTGAAGGTAACCCCCGTTCACGGGGGCAGATGAATGGGATGCAAATACAGTCGAAATATCATAAAGAGACTAAGGTTGTATCAAAAACGGTGGGCCTCGTGAGAATTTTGATAAGGTTATTCATAGCGTGAGATTGAGCACACGAATACCCCCCTCTTGGAAGTGAAAAGGCAAAATAGAACGCGTCACGGGATATTCCCGGAATATGATTCACTTTGTATGTTCATGAGACTCTTCGCCCATGATATCCCGGATATATGATCTCATTTTTGATTGAGCAGGAATATTAGAATGTGTACCTGGTTCAGCAGAGTCAGTTTGGTTCGGGAGTTTGGATGGGGACTCCTCTTTCTTTGCAGCAGTATGAGTATTCATTGATACTTGTTGCTGTTCAGGCTAACAAAAGCAGCAAGTGCTGATTGCTGAATACGCTAGGCGCGGTATGAAATTTTTGTACCTTCAAGTTTACCGGTGCGCAGCCATTGGTGTACCGTTTTCTGGTGAACCTCAAGGATGGTAGCGACTTCAGCAGGAGTTAAAAATCGTGGATCTTCTGGCATAGGTTCGTTACCAGTACTTCCCTTTGATTCTACATAAATAATTCATTTGTAGGCACTTTAGAAAGCCTTGTTTATACTATGCAGCCCTTCATCCGCCACCAGTCCCCAAGGGGGACAGGGCTCAAGAGCGATGATGCCGGAATAGGAACTACTACACTTTCGCAACCGGGGGGTGCCACAGCGGCGGGGGCGAAGTTACGGATTACCGGAGACTAAAAGAGCGTTATTGCAATTTAATTTGAGGTTTTCTCCAGAGCCGTGATTTTAATTCTTCTTTTTAGATCGCAAAGACGCGATGTGTTTCGAAAGTATCGTTATTTTGTCATGTGACATTGTGAGTGCACGTCAAAATTGATTATTTTATATATAGCATCATATGGTTTATAAGTTTAAAATGAAAACAAAATTATTTTTACTAATATTGGAAATATGAGCATATTTTTAATAAATACGTCCAAATTACAAATATATGGCCCACTCTTATCTCTCGATTCAGGCACGCTATACCCATTATAAATTGGAGGCAATTGAACGTTCAACTACCTAGATTCCCTATATTTAAGTAAATTACTTTCTGAAATCCTAATAATAACAGCATAGAAAATATTGCGTTACTAAAATCTTTAACGGTAAGCGGTTAGTTGCAGAGTGCCCGTATTTTTATCCTTAAATAGTGGCATGATACATGTCCGCGTTCAGGAGCACCGATCAGCTGCGTGAGGGTTACGCGGTAATGGATATCAGGCTCAAAGCAGTCTGAAAAAGGAATACGTGTGCAAAGGAGAGTGGAGATACATATAACGTCCCTGAAAGTTCCGTGAGAGGATCGTTAAAAGTGCATAGTCATTATCAGAAACAGGATTATGACCAAAGAAGACTGGGCCAAAATTGTTGCCAGGGCAACATCGCGTTCATTGGAACAACAAATCATCGGACTCAAAGAGAAGTATCCGGCATGGGGTGCACGTCGGATTAAGCATCAGTTCAACGTATCCTGTTCATGAAGAACCGGTCAACCGAATCCTCAAGAAATATGGTCTTATGAGCCATTTTAAATCTAAACCTCAACCCGGGCGGCAAACGATTTCAACATCGGCACATTGACCGCATGTGGCAAAAGGTGATACGTTTCAGATCCATATATGAGGTGCCAGTAAAGTTTCAGTCAGCAGTTTTACCGACGGTTGCCCACGCTATCACATGAAGATCTGGGGGGACCTCCACGTAGATGCTGGTTCTGTGGTCAATGCTCTCTGTTACGCATTGCGTTCTGGCCCGATTCACTGTGAAATTTATCTCGATAATAAAGAACAGTTTGCCTCTAAATTCTTCAAGGATGGAGCACAGAAACTCGGAATTAAACTGATCTTTGGTTGGCTGTACAACCCAAAAGGTCGCGGCAAGATCGAATGTTATTATAAGACTCTTTATCAGGAACGTATCATTCTTGAAGAGTTTCGTTCACTAAACTATATCTGGAGAGCACTCTGGAACTCCGGCCACAAATACAATAACCGGCAAAAGCAGGAAATCTTGTGCTGGATGATGCCAGCATCAGTCTGCATAAACAAAATCAATTTTAAATAAGACCATAAAATTATCAAAAACGGACAAAAATTCTGTCAACAAAACGGACATTAATTGGGCACGCTCCATCATTACAAGTGCCCGAAGTCTGAGAACCTGGATAAAAAAATTGCTCGTAAATATATCAACAGCCGGTTTTATGTATGCATATATCAAAATTTGTTCATTGGAAAGATCAGATATTAGTTTCTCAAGCCACCGGCGGTAAACCTTCACCATGCCTCTTTTTTTCGTGGTTATACACGAAGTTGGGTAAAAATATGTTTGACAGAGAAAAAACCCCTGTTTTTACTATTGCATAAAGAGTGGTAAACCCGGATGTTCTATCCAGAAATCGGTGGGTGTCGGATATCCATGTGATACATTATCGAATAATCGGATGGTTGGATTTCCAGTGGATGTCATAAAAATATACAAAAATGGTGTTTGTCGCAGAATAGGTGTTCTGCGCAAACCTTTATTTACGGGAGATACGAAAGAATAGAGCATGGAAAGCGGGTATTTTTCGGAGTGGGTCAAAAGTTACCGAAACTACCTGCGGATGCGAAATTATTCTACCCGCACACTTGATAGTTATGAGCAGGTCATCAAGCATTTCGGCTATTATGTCTGGCTTCGCAGGAATACCGAAATAACCAAATTGGTCTTCTTTTGGACAGATTTTGAGAACGCCCGTTTGGATACCGGGGTGAATGTTACACCGGTTATGGTTACGGACTTCCTTGCATTTGTCTCATCGATGAGGACCTATAAGCCAAAAACCTTTCATCGTATCATCTCGACGCTCAGCTCATTCTACCGGTTCCTATATACGCAGGGGGCCGTCGTAACAAATCCGCTGATGGGTATCGAACGCCCCCGTATCAAACAACAGGAAGTCAAGTACCTGAAACACAGTCAGGTGCTCCGGCTTATTGACTCAATTGAAGATCCACGTGACAAACTTATTGTCCGGACCATCTATTCTACCGGTGTCCGGGTATCTGAACTGTGCAATATGAACATTGAAGATATTGATTTCGAAGAGCATACCATACGAATTCTTGGAAAAGGGGACAAGATCAGGATGGTTTTTGTCGACCAGGAAACACTTGACGATATCAGGAAATTTATCGGTAATAAAATTATCGGACCCCTGTTTATCGGTCAGCAGGGTAAGCATATCTCACCCCGGGCGATACAGCATATTTTCAAGAACTACGCACCGTTGGGAATTACCCCGCATAAGATCCGGCACAGTTATGCGAGCGAGTTATACCGCCGTTCAAAGAACCTCCGCGTCGTGCAGGAAAACCTGGGACATACGTCAATCAAGACAACTGAAATTTATCTCCATACAGATATTGATGAACGCCGTCAGGTTTACCAGCAGTTTTTCCCTTTGGGAAATGACTAGGAACATTTCTGAATGGGAATTTGCTGGCCATTTTTCTGATCCATAAAATAAAATGTGGTACTCACTATTTACATTCCTTATCGGCAGAACCAGTTTTTGTCTTACCATGATGTTCTGGAATGAGAGATCTGCGATTCGGTTGGGGTCTCTCTCCGGTATTTCTTTTGCCGTAACTGTTATTTTTGCAAGAAAATCATTTTTTTAACTCCCCTCTTTTTTTTTACTTAAATGCCTTAATTTTTAAGTATTTTGCCAAAAATCGTTTAAATCTTTATTATTTTAATGATCGTAAAACAACCTTTATTGCCTATCATAAACCATATGATGCTATACAATAAAACACATTTTTTTAATGCAAAAAATGATAATTTTGAGGAATAATTGCATATCTCCCATACTGAATATCACGCGATTTTTTTATAATTATGATAGTAAGAAGGTAGTCGATCCAGTTAGGATCCAGATAACTATCTTGATCCAAATTTATCTTTGCATGCATTTATTAAGGTCCCGGAATGTCGTTCACCGCCAACAACGGCCAGAGGAAAGACGTTAATTCATTTCTGATAGTATAAACCTGCGATGATCTCACAAGAGAAAACAAAAAAACGCAATGACTTCGTAAAAAATCGTATATGGCTAGTATTTCTCTCTCAAGCCAACCTGGTTAATGGAGCTGGTATCTCATGGATGTGCACTACCCTGTGATTATGCATCATGTGCCAGTTGTTGACAAGATCCTTCCCTATCATTACGTATGGTGTCTGTTCTGGGGTCGAGCCAATTCAAAGAACCATGATCTAGTCTCACCATTGATTTAATACGCATTCTTTCCAATAGTATTGACACATATTATTCACCCCCGTAGTGTAGCGGTCAATCATGCAGGACTTTGGATCCGGCGACACCAGTTCGAATCTGGTCGGGGGTATTTTTTTGTTCCTGATGATACTTCTTTTATAGGTAAACGCTTAAAGACGAATATGTGAACCAATCCATCCATCTTCGATTGCGTATTTATATCCTCCTTCTTTTCATTGTTGTCATCATTGGCATTATCGGCATGATGGTACTCGAACGGCTATCTCCCCTTGATTCCCTGTACTTTACGATTGTCACCATTACAACAGTAGGATTTGGGGATATTCACCCGGTTACACCTTTAGGGAAACTTCTTGTGATCGGGATGATTCTGGTAGGTGTGAGCTGTTTTGTTGGTGTTGCCGGAAATGTAATTGAATACATGATAGAAAAAAGGGAACGCACGACGAGGATGCACAACCTGAACATGGTTATCGGTGTCTTCTTCTCTGAAGCAGGCACCACTCTTCTTAAACAGTTCAGTGTCCACGATCCCGGTGTAGAAGAAATACGTTCCGCACTATTGGTATCCAACAAATGGTCCCCGGAAGATTTCACGCAGGCATTGGACACGCTCCGCCATTATAAGAGCAAGATCAACAGCCGGGATATTTCTTTGGACACTCTTCATGAATTCCTCTCCAGTAAGAGAGGATTCCTGCTCTCCCTGTTTGGAAACCCGCAGATACGCGAACACGACCGTTTCACCCCCCTTATACGGGCGGTTTTTCATCTTGTTGAGGAACTGGATGCACGGGATCATCTCACCAATCTGCCCCCTTCCGATTATGATCATCTTTCCGGGGATATCAACCGGGTAAATGGTCTGCTGGTTGTGGAGTGGCTGATGTACATGCAGCACTTAAAAAAGCATTACCCGTATCTTTTCTCACTGGCGATGCGCACAAATCCATTCGACAAAAATGCGTCAGGAATTGTGCAATAATCAACACATCCCTGTTTAACATTGGCAAATCAAAAAAAAGAAAAATTATTCCAGAATCACGAGCAGGTTCTCTTCAGATAATGGTGTCGTCATACTTGCCAACAGTACGGTGTGCGTGCTATCAGTTGCCTGAATATGGCTGAGTATTTGCTTTTTCGATGCGTGGATATATTGGGGTTCCCCATTTAGCGACAGAGTACTTTCGACACAGCGGGTTGATCTGGTTGCAATATTGAACGCCGCATTGACATCGGCGTGGGCCACGTACCCGCAATGGGGGCATTCAAAATGTTTCCGCGATCGCCTCCCATATGCACCACACCGGCTGCACCGTTTTGAAGTACATGCCGGGTTCACGTAGAGCACAGGAATTCCCCGGTCATGTGCACGGCGTTCGACCAGTCGCTGGAGCGTAAAGAACGATCCGTTCTCAAATGAGAATTCAAACAACCCGCCTGTATTGTTGCGGTGCGAATAATTATGTGAAAAGAGCTTTTCGAATTTGATTCCTGAACCAAGAGACTCAGCAAAGGACACGATCTGTCGGGAAATTTTGTTGAGTGCCGCTTTGAACAATTTCTGTTCCCGGCTCTTGATTTTTTTCAGTTTCCAGAGTTTTCCTTCTTTCCAGAGTTTTGTGCAGTTTTTTGATGAATGACTACGGACATAGTGGGTGTTTTTCCCCAGTTTCAGAACTTTCCCGCTTTTTGGGTCGGCGACGACCGCCACATGGCCCGTCGTGTTGAGATCAATACCGATCCAGTGGGTGACGCTGTATGCAACTGAATAAAATTCAATCACCTGTTCCCCTTTGATAGTTCATCTGCTGTACAAACTGCCTTTGACGTGCAATCTCCTTGTGTAAAGGTGTGGTCCTCCTGTCCCTGATTCTGAACTATCCTCATGCTGACGAATATATCTTTCGGTAATTATCGCCCGGAACAAAAAAAGAATGATTAATCATGAAAATTTGGATGGTCCTGCCGTCGTGTCATCAAGCCATTACTGTGTAGGCAATAAGTGAGAGCAGGAATGCAAGCAGGAGCATTGCAAGCGAGAGAGGCGCGACAAAGACCAGCATCGCGTTTACGGTACTTGCCAGCTGGGAAATTCTGTTTGAGCCAAAGACGACAACCCCTTCACAGAATGCCGTGGTCGCACCGGATTCTGCCGGAGAGAGGTCATTGATCGCTTCCGAAACAGCCTGCATAATGTGGGGGAGGAATGCATCGACTGGTGTTACCAAGCCGACGGGATTTTTTCCGGTGATGGTGTTGACAACGTGGGAATCGGTTGTCATTACTTCCGCAGCGTCAACAACCGTCAGGATCTTCTCCAGCAGTATCTCCCGGACTCCTGCAGCGATATTGTTACCATCGATTAATACATAGGCCGTTCGCTGCCTCTCAACTTCAATTACCAATGCCTGCACACCAAGATCACCGAATCCATCTTCCCGGGTAAAGGGGATCTGCTTGTGTGACGACCCGATCTTGAACGGGTGGAGTTGAGCGGTGAGACAGGATTCCATCGCTTGTAATGCTGCCCGCTGGTATTCGGTAGCAGTGAGCGTTGCCTGGAGCACCGGGGATGTAAGTTCTGTCATGCAATTGTGACCATCGACAAAAGCGACATGGCGGAACCACTGGTGACCTTCTGCCATAATTGACATTCCGATTGAGAAATCGAGGTCTTCTGTCTTCTGCGGCGACCGGGTGGTGACCATCAGTACCGAATCGCCAAAGCGCTGGAAGATAATCTTGACGGAACCGCAAGAAAGCCGTTCGGACTTTCCCGCAAAACCGGTATAGGTGAGGTCCTTTTTTGACCGCTCTATCGCGTCAATAATTTTTGTGATCTCACTTTCTGATACGAGGTTGAAGTCGTGTGTGGCGCATCCGTGCGCAACGAACGTCTCCTCTTTGAGGCTGTCGTGAAGGACCTTTGGCAGGTTGCCCCCTCCGATTTCCCCCATGGGGCCGGGGTGAAGATTTGGCACAGTAAACAATACCGGCGTTTTATGTTCCCGTTTAAAGAAGATATTGACCTGCGGGACATAGATCTCTTCGCCAATTTCCCTGAAAAACCCCTCCATGCCCTTTGATCCGTCGGTCATGTGGGCGATGAACGCATTGATAAATGCAAGTCCCCGAATCTTAAATGCCCGTTGCAGTGGTCGTTCAATCAGCCAGATCAGAATAACAAATCCTACCCCAAATACAAGCAGGAGAACGAGCGCAAATGCGGCAAAGATCGGAGAAAAAAAACCCGGGGAGAAGAGGAACATGCCTGTAATGATACCCATGAAGCTTTGCGTAATCGCAGGGATGATCATTCGCGGGACGCGATAGTCGGCAATTGCAACAAGGACAAGCAGCCTCAGGCCAAAGATAAATCCCAGTGATATCGCATAGAACAGGGGCAGGAGGGTAACATTTATCGCAAGTGCGGTGAGGGTGATAATAACGGCAAAGACCGTGCAGCTCATGGCGAGCAGTGCTGAGCGGTTCCATGTCATCTTTTTACCGGAATACCCGATGATTGGTTTGGTCAGAACAAAAGCTGCAATTGCCGGAATCGTGAATGCAAGCGTACCAAAAAACGGGAATGATCCAAAAAACGGGAGAGTTCCTGATGCAGGGAGATGGAGCCATGCCCGGGCGCTTGCCCCATCAATAATAAAACCAAGAAGAATAATCAGAAAAAGAGACCGGGACCATGAGGGTGCGGTAAAGAGGTATTTGGTAAGTTGCCCCAATTTTACGTCGCCCTGCGTAGCCATCTAATAAAACCCTCCAAGGACCAGTTCATGGCGATCGGCGGCGGAACGGATTTCCTGTGTTGTATAGTTCACCGGGCGTGAATAAAAAGGTGCATTAAGGGTCAGGCTTTCGTATTCTCCCCCTTCCCCGGCAAGATTTATCCGGTGCCGCCCGGCAATGGTTTTAAGACGGGCGATGAGGGATGCATCAATACGGGCGCCAAGAAAACTCTCGTCCAGCCCCTCTGCTGCAGTCACAACAATCCGGGCATCCATGCGGTCGGATACTTCCCGTAACAGCACTTCAGTATCCATGTGCCAGAGAGGGGTAAACAGTTCGATACCCAGTCGATCCGTAATCGCTTTCACCCGCTCTGCCTGGTATACAGATGCAACCGCGCCTGCGGTTACCCCCTCAATGTTGAGTGCTGCAAGCCCGTTCTCAAGATCCACAAGTTCTTCTTCTTTTTTCCCATGAGTCAGAATTTCGACATATTCCATTCCTGCAACTTCTGCGATAATCGGGACTGCGTCAAGGTTTGCGGAATGAAACATATATGATTCACGGTTCTTTGGGCGCACCGTAACAAGATATTTTACCTGTTTATTCGTATCGAGTGCTTTCTGGCAGGACAAAATTGAGTCCTTTCCGCCGGAAGTAAGCGCCGCCCAGCTCATTTGATCTACCTGCCTGCAAGAGGTGTTTCAAGACTACCGAACGGTTGTTTGTACCGTTCAAGCATCTGTTCCCATGAGGGTAGATGTGTCTGGCAGCCGGGATGCTCGACAACAAATGACGCAGTCACGGTTCCGATGCGGCAGCAGGTGAGTTCGGAATAGCCACGGACATAGGCAGAAAGAAAACCGGCACGGTATGCATCCCCGGCACCAGTAGGATCGGCAAGGGTCACCGGGACCGCGGGTATGAAATGGGCAATGCCCTTTGTGTAGAGAGTACTACCATCACCGCTCATCGTAAATATTGCGGAATCTACCTGGGTAAGAAGTTCCTCCTTTGTAATACCCATTGTCTTGCACATCTGCTGGACTTCGTGCTGGTTCGCAAAGAGAATGTCAGCATTGCAGATGATCGATTCCAGTTGTTCTTTTGTATACCAGAACACATCCTGCCCGGGATCGAATGAAACAAATTCACTCTCCTCTGCCACCCGGCAGTTAAACTCCGGATCCGCTGTTGCCATATGGACAAGGGGAAGTGCAGGTGCTTCTGCTTCGGCAAACTTTTTTGAGGCCCCCCATTCAAAAAAGGTCATCTGGTCGCCTTTATCGTCAGTGAACATAAATGCTGTCGGGGTGTGGGTATCCGGCACGACAAAAAACTGCTGGTGAATGCCAATTTTGTGCATCCACCGATCATAATCCCCGCCGGCAAAATCGCTGCCGACACAGGATATCAGGGTGACCGCCTCACCAAGTGTTGCGATTCCTGCGGCGATATTTGCTGCACCGCCGCCAAAAAAAACCTGACGATCGGTGATATGCGTCGAACAATTCCGCTCGGGAAGGTGATGTACATGGGAGATATGATCGACAGCGGTATGTCCGACGACGTGGATCATAATTCCTGCACGTCCAGCAATTTCAAGGGGATTTCCCGGAGCGCTTTTCCAATGGTTGATTTTGCAATCCGCTCTGCATGCTCTTTTGATTCAGCCCTGAATACTTTCATTTCAAGGACAAGGCCGACAAGTGCCGTATCTGCAACGACAATCGCACTGGACAGCGTCTCTTCGCAGAATGGGCAGGTGAGCATTCCTGCTTCTACTTCAACATACTTGGCTGATGGGTTGAGGCGTTTTCCTGCCTCGCTGATCGCGATCCCTATTGCATCGTCAAGCGATTTTACATCTTTTAAATACCACGCAGATTCCAGCGTTACTACATAATCCGGCACGTTTTTTTCCTCCGTTTACCACACATCGTGGTGAATATGCTCTTCTGGTGCCATCCGTTCCGTTAACACCGATGGCGGGTGTCCATACCCAAGAGCGAGCAGCACCAGTGGGCGGATATGCTGGGGAAGCCCGAGTGCTGACCGTACTTCATCCTCGTCAAATGCGCCTGTCCAGCAGGAATGCAGCCCACGAGCCTGGGCTGCAAGCATCATGTAGGTACTGGCGATGGTGGCGTCCTGGACTGCATACAGGATTCCCCGTTCACCGTACTTGGACATGGAACGCACGTAGTTTGCGCAGATCACGAGAATCAACGGGGCGTTTGCCAGGTGTTCCTGGCCAAACCCGGCGTCAGCAAGGTTTAATCGTGTATCTTCATCGGTGACAGTAACAACATCCCATGCCTCAAGATTCCCGGCGCTTGGCGCGGCGCTTGCGCACGAGAGGATATAATCAATATCCTCTTTTTTTACCGGCATGTTGTCATAGTTCCGCACTGACGACCGGCTGGTTAAAAATCCAAAAAATTCAGAGGAGTCCATGTTCTGACAGAACCTGCCATGCTTCCTGTGCGGCGGTCGTGGATGCACTGATTGCAAGTGCGATTTTTTCAGATGCCTGATCGGTATTGTTGCTCTCAACAAGCGAGATAGCTTCGTTTAAGGAGTTAATCGATTTTTGGAACTCTGTCCTGCCGGTGCTCCGTGCAGCAAACTGGAGTTCGCTTCGTACCTGTTCCATGAGCAGGAGTAGCATCCGTTTTCCGCCGCCTTTCTCCTGTTCGGAAAAACCTGCGAGTGCCTGACACAACTGGGAGGACACGATCAGTTCGGATTTTGCGCGTTCACCGAACTGGTAACTCTTCACTGCGGTTGGAAGATCCATAATCACCATAGTTGTTGTCAATAAAAGATAGTTATGATTGTTCAATGAACGTCAACGTTCCGGACGCATCTGCACCAAAAAGATCTGCCGGGTTTTTTTTAAAACGCCGGGCTTACTACCATCACGGGCGCGCCAGTTATTCTTACCGTGCGGATTTTGCCTTGGTACCAAGGGCAGTGACTTTAGCCCTGCGCATACGCCTGCGGATGAGTGGGCTTGCCGTGGACTCGTTCATGCCTGAGCCACCGGAACGGTCGCCGCCACGCCTGCCGCCACGTCCGCCACGTCTCTGACCGCCACCGCGTCCCTTCATCTCTGCGGCTTCCTGGTCCATCTTTTTTAAGTTCACGCTTGCTTTGAACCGCTGGTTTGGACCGGGGGTCTTGAGGTCGCCTTCGCTTTTCGGGACGAGTCTGATCTGTCCTTTTACGCCTTTTATCTGTGCCCAGATGGTTGTGCCTGTCTTGCCCATAATTAAACTCCTTATCTAATTCTGTTCTTTCGCTCATAAAGGTTGGGGCAGGTTTTTGTGGCGTTGATGAACCAGATTAAAATTTTATAAAAAAAGTGAAAATAAAAATTTCCGCTTATTTACTGTTGAGTGCCTTATCCAGTTCCTTTCTTAAAATCTCACTGACCACTTTCCCATCCACTGAACCCCGGACTTCCGCCATCACCACGCCCATCAGGGGGCCAAGGGCTGCTTTCTGTTTCTCGGTGATAAATGCTGCACGGTCGGCGACGATCTTATGGATCGTCGCTTCGAGTTCTTCGCGGGAAACGGTCGGGGCGAGTTTCTGGAGGGCTGCATCCACCGTACTTCCCGATGCGACCAGCCGGAGGAGATCCGGGATCGCTTCCTTTGCCGCGTTGCCCTTCTCAACGGCAAGGAGGACGGCAATGATCGCATTGTCGGACAGGGTGTCCGTATTGACACCCTCGCGGTGAATCTCCTTGATCGTCGCAAGCAGAGTTCTTGCCGTGATTGTTGCCTTCAGGCCTTCAGAGATGGCACGCTCAAAGAGAGGCCGGCGCTCCGAAAATGCCATCTGGCGTGCAAGGGTGGTGTCAAGACCAAAGTCGCGGGCAAACCGTTCGGCCTTGACGGTCAAAAGTTCCGGAACTGTCGTGGCATTCCACCGTGCGTCAGCAATACAGACTGGCAGCACATCTGTCTCGGGATACATACGGGCTGCACCGGGAAGCGGGCGCATGTATGCGGTGCTCCCGGACTCCAGCATCTTGCGGGTCTCTTCCGGTACTGGTGTCTCAGAAAGTGCCAGGTTTGCCCGGAAAAGGACCTGTTCGCAAACGCAGGTAGCCTGCTTATCGCTGGCACCAGAGATAAGGATAACACAGTCGTTTTTTCCTGCCTTCATATGCTCCTGCAGATGGGCAACCTCTTCGGCTGTTATTCCATATGCCGGTAGTTCATCTGTGTGGAAGATCCCACCCACACCGCATTTCTTTGCATAATCTGATATCTCGCTCCCGAGACGACGATCCGGTTGGATCTCCTTACCCACCAGCCCGGCAAACCCGGTAAGCCTGATCGCGTAGCATTTTTTGGCCTTCTTTAAGATCGCGGATTTGGTCTCCCTGAAGAGATCCGTGACCGGCTGGACTGTACCTGCATCCACATGTGCCCCGCGCGACTTCAGGGTATCCCGGAGCGCGATAAGGTTCTGCTGCCGCTGCACTTCGCGCCGGACTACTTCAGCAATCAGGTCAAGGTCCTGCACTCCCTTGATTTCCACACGGGCGCCACCTGCTATGGAGATGTTCACATCCTGACGGATAGTTCCAAGACCACGTTTGACCTTTCCCGTGGAGCGCAGGACCATGCCAATGTATTCGGCCATCTGCTGGACTTCTTCCGGGGTATGCATGCAGGGCGATGTCGTGATCTCGACAAGGGGAATACCGAGACGGTCAAGCGAGAAGCACTCATCTTTTACCCGTTGCGCCGCTTCTTCCTCTAAACATATTGTCTCGATCTCGCCGCCGTTTGGAAGTGCACCATTGAGCGCGACAAGTGCAGTACGCTGAAACCCGCTTGTATTGGAACCGTCGATCACAAGCTTCCGCATCGTATGAACCTGCGGGACCGGTGTCATGGAAAACATCTTTGCGAGCGTCAGGCAGATCCCGAGCGCCTCATCATTCAGCGGCGTCGGTGGTTCTTCATCGTTTTCGACAAGACAGGTCGTGTCATACGTAAAATACTGGAACCGGCGGATGCTTTTCATCTCCTCCTGTGCTGCCCGGTCGATCTCGCCCATTTCACTCTCGGTTGCCCGCAGGTACCGGAATAATTCTCCGGAATGCTCAGCGGTATCACGGAGCGTGGTCGGGCAATGGCAGAAGAGTTTCTCCTTTGTATCCAGCTGCTGGTGGATCTCGATTCCCGCGGTAAGTCCCACGGTCTTATAATCCATGGAAACTCCTCCGCATGCATTCACCTTTGAGATCGGTTGCCATTATCTTCGCTGCTTTTACCGGGTCTTTTTCATTACCTAAAACCCACATCATCTTGACGAGCGCCACTTCCGCTAACATATCGCCGCCTTCGATGACCCCTGCTGCGAGAAGATCGCGACCGGTATCGTACACCCGGTCACATACCCTCCCGTTCATGCACTGCGACGTCATCACCACAAGTGTTCCTGTATTGATGATTTTTTTCACCTTCGGGATGAGTGCGGTGCTGACATGCCCGAGACCGGTGCCTGCGAGCACCAGCCCTTTATATCCTTCATACGCCTTCAGGAGTTCCGGGGACATTCCGGGATAGAACTGGACAAGTCCACACCGGGGTTCAAGCGCGTCATGTAATGCAAGGGGGCGGGCTCCCCGCTTCACGGCTTCGGGTTTCAGCGTGACGGCACGGGTTGAATAATCCACCGTCCCGATGGGGGTGATACCCATGCTCTGGAATGCATCCCTCCGCGATGTGTGCATCTTCCTTACCCGGGTGCCCCGGTGGATTGCACACATATCATCGTTTGTCGAGGCATGCATCACTACCACAACTTCACCAAGATCGCTCTTTGCCGCGCTCGCCGCACAAACGGCATTCATCGCATTGTCGCTTGACGGGCGATCTGCTGATCGCTGTGAACCGACAAATACTACCGGAACGGGCGTGTCGAGCATAAAACTGAGCGCGGCTGCACTATATGCCATCGTATCCGTGCCATGGGTGACAATAACTCCCTCAACGCCGCTTTTAATCTCTTCGTACACGGCACGGGCGAGTTCCTGCCAGATGGCCGGTGTCATATTCTCAGAAAGGATGGTGTACAACTGTTTTGTGCGGTAGCGTGCAATACCGGCAAGTGCCGGGATCGCGATCAGGATATCATCTGCATCAAACTGGCTGGTGACGGCACCAGTGCGGTAATCGATGCGGCTTGCTATTGTACCGCCGGTTGAGACAATTGACAGTTCGGGCAGCTTCGGATCCTGGTGAACCGGCACCGATCGTGCTGCTGTTGCGACAGCCGGTGACACAAATGTGCAGGAGTCCGGGAGGACACCAATATTGTAACCATTGGTCAGTTTGACAACTGCCATCCCGTCGCGTTCCGTGATATATGTCCCATGGCGTGTTTTCCCGGCATAGGAACACGCAACAATATCTCCTGACGTGAAGTGCGGGCTTATGCTACCAGCCTCCGCGCATCGCTAATCAGATTCTCTTTTGCTTTGGATAGTTTTGCAAGCGTCCCGTCAATAAATAACGAATCGGCATCGAGCTCCTTTTTGCAATCCCCGATTGCAATTTTTGAAGCAAACGGTGACGGGCCACCGGGAGATCGGCGGATAGAAAGGGAATAATTGACGTCGAGCGCTTCGTTGATCTTCTCCTGGGTCAGTCCTTTTCCCGCTAAGGAAATATCCGGTGCAACTTCTTTTGCCGCCTCTTCAAGAGTTTCAAGTGAGAGGCTGCCTTTCTGGACGGCTCTTCCGACAATGGAATGTGCGGTGCGGAACGGGAGGCCATGATTCCGCACGAGGGTATCTGCGAGTTCTGTTGCAGTTGAGAATCCTTTTCCGGCCTCTTCTTTCATCCGCTCCGTTTCAAATGTCGCGCTCGAAAGCATATCGACAAGGAGACGCAGGCTCTCTTTTGCATCCCGCATCCCGCGCCAGAGATGGGGGGTAAGCTCCTGCAAATCACGGTTATAACTCATGGGAAGCCCTTTGATGATCAATACGGCGCTCGTATATGCGCCGAATGCCGAACCGGTCTTTGCCCGCATGATCTCGGCTGTGTCCGGGTTCTTTTTTTGCGGCATAATGGACGAGGTCGAACAAAATGCATCGTCAAGCGTGACAAATTTCACAAACGATGTGCTCCAGATCACCAGTTCCTCGCAGAGCCTGCTCACGTTTGTCATGAGGATGGTGAGGCTGCTGAGGGTTTCAAGGGTAAAGTCCCGGGTCGCCACCGCGTCCATGGTATTGACGATAAGCCCGTCAAACCCGAGCAGTTCTGCAGTCAGATCGCGGTTGATGGGATACCCGGTAGATGCAAAGGCAGCAGCGCCCAGAGGAGAGCGGTTGACCCGGGCAAAGGCATCACGCAACCGGTCAAAATCCCGGGAGAATGCCTGTTCGTAGGCGAGGAGATGATGGGCAAGGGTGGTGGGCTGGGCGTGCTGCATATGGGTAAACCCGGGCATGGATGACTCCATGTTCTTTTCGGCAATAGCCACGAGCACTTCCCGGACTTTCAGGATTGCAGACATCTGCTTGAGCAGGTCTTCGCGCAGTTTGAGCCGGATACAGGTGGCGACTTCATCATTACGCGACCGTCCGATATGCATCCGCCCGCCCGCTTCAGGACCTAGTGCTTCGATAATAAGCGATTCTATTCCGGCATGCACATCCTCAAACCGGTCATCAAACACGTCTTCAGGTAACCCTTCATCATACAACTCAAGCAATGCGGGCAGGAGTTGTTTTGTGATCTCGCGTTCATTGATCTTCTGCTTGTCAAGCATCAGGACGTGGGCGATATCCACCAGCACATCAGCATCCGCGATGCAGCGGTCTGCATGCATCGATGAGAGAAACCGCATCATTTCCCCGTTCCGCTCCCCGGAAAGGCGCCCCAGTCTCACTACGTCTGTTCGCATACGTTCACCATCCTCCTTTGTACTCTTTGTTTTGATTGCACAAATGATTAAATCCACGCCTTTCTGGCGGCAAGTTCGATCGCCCGCTGTACAGATTCGCGGGGGATAATGGTTGCTACCGGGACATGCACGAGTTGTTCGATGATGCTTGATACGATCGGGGCGCAGACAATCGCAATCGCCCCTTCACGCTCGGCACGCACTGCGGCAACAATTGCGTCTTCCATAGTATGGACGGGATATTCCCGGACTCGCATATGGTGGCCATCGATATCCGCAACACGCTCCTCAACGCTTTCAAGCACCGGGCGAGCGGCTATCAGGCCGATGAAGTTCTCATTACCGATATGGTAGAACTGGCGCAATCCCTTGACAATAGCACGCAGGGTGGAAAGATTGGGTGAACGTTTGCCGTAGAGGATTTTATAGAGCGAACTTTGTGCGATTCCGCTGGCGTCAGACAACTCCCGTACGCTGATGCGCAGATCATTTTTGAGGAGATCGTTTAATGTCGCGACAAATTCCTCATCTGAGATAAGTGCGGCGCGCATGATCCGGTTGATAGGATCGGATTGTATCATATAATTACTACAATAATGATAAATTAACTTAAACATTTCTACAAATGGAAAAATACTATGTAATAAATGAAAGAGGGTCTGAACAAAACTTATAATTTATTACTCTTATTGTATACAATCATTGCCATATTTGGGACAAAAAACTACATTTAGTGGTCATATTGGACATTTTTTTATAGTGCCAGCACAACGTTCTTGGCATGAAAACTATTAGATTGACTGCGCTTGCACTTATGGCAATCGCGCTTGTACTGTTGACCTCGGGGTGCACCCAGCCATCGAGCCCGGCATCCGCCACGACTTCAACCACAACCTCCCAGACCAATGTTGGCATTCTTTACAGCAAAGGTGTCGGACCTATGCCGATGCTCCTTGCTACCCATCAGATTGATGGGTATATCGCATGGCAACCATTTGCCTCAATTGGTACAAAAAGCGGTATTGCAAAATTAGTCTCCTATTCCGGTCAGCTCCCTCCGGATGACAGCAATGTCAATCACCCCTGCTGTATTCTCTTTGCCCGTGATGATCTACTGGCGGAAAACCCCGACCTCGTTACAGCGATAAGTGCCCTGACCCAGGCATCGAGTTCATATATAAATGCTCACCCGTCTGAATCTGCCAAGATCGAAGCGGATTTCCTTGTTGGGGCAGACAATTTTACCTATGGAAATGTCACAGTATCCTCTGTTGACGTGCTCAATGAAGCGTTTCCGACTGTCCGGTACACAAACGATCCTACTCCGGAATGGATAAACGGGACAAAGAACTTCGTCAATACGGAGATCCAGCTTGGGTACATTACCAGCAAACTGAAAAATGCGACGCCGGATCAGCTTGATTCGATGCTGTTTGACTTTGGCCCGTACCAAAATGCAAAAGCGCAACTTGCTGCCGGTTCTCTGAAGACTCCGGCCAAAGAGACAAAACAGCTCGCAATTGGTTACTTAAACGGCGACATGCACTCTGCCGCCCTGCACATCGCGCTCAAGAAGTGGCAGTATTTTAATGACACATACGGTGTCGCTCTTAAACCTCATGACCTGACCCAGACCCGTCCTGACACGGCAGACCTTATCGTCAACGGTGTCACGGTTGCAACCTTTAAACTCATTGGTGGGGATGCGGGTCCGCAGGTTATGCAGATGGCATCTACTGATATTGTCCAGATGGGATACGTAGGTGTACCGCCAACCATGTCGGCAATCGATAAAGGCACACCAATCAAGATCATCAACCCTATCAATACGGAAGGTTCCGGACTGGTTGTGTCGCCGGATGCACCGGTGTCTGACTGGAAGAGTTTTGTTGCCTGGGCACAGCAGCGCTCTGCTGAAGGTAAACCACTCAAGATTGCAGCACCCGGAAAGGGATCTATTCAGGATGTCATGCTCCAGTACGCGTTAAAGGACAGCAACATCTCCTTTGCAGAAACCTCCTGATCTGCTGGAGGAAAAAAATCTCCGCACATTCTTTTTTTAGTGCCTGTTGGTAAACGTATATAGGGACTCCTGCTTCATGAACGGCTTTCATGTCAATTTCCGATCGCTCCATTGGCGATCTGTTCTGAAATTTATCATTCCTGCAGCGATTATTATCGGCTGGGAACTCATTGCCATCGCGCTGAATAACCCTTTTATCCTCCCACGCTTGGAATCGGTAATTGCCGTTCTTCTGAATCCTACAGCTGACATCCTTGGCAGTGGTAACCTCATAGACAATGCCATAATCAGCCTTGAACGGGTCATTTCCGGATTCCTTGTTGCAGCGGCAATCGCCATTCCTCTGGGAATTGGCATGGGACGATCGGAGATACTTAATGAACTTTTTGATTCGGTTATGCAGCTCCTGCGTCCCATCCCGCCGCTCGCATGGGTGCCGCTTGCCCTTGCGTGGTTCAAGATTGGCCTTTTATCAATGGTCTTTATTATCGGAATGGGTGCATTTTTCCCCATACTTTTAAACACCCTAGACGGGGTAAAGGGGGTAAAAAAGACCTGGATTGAATCTGCCGAGATCCTTGGTGCAAAGGAGCACCAGATCCTGTCTCGTGTTGTTCTTCCCGGCGCTGCGCCTACAATCTGGACGGGGCTGCGGGTTGGTTTTGGCATTTCATGGATGTGCGTGGTTGCCGCAGAGATGATGCCAGGTACAAATTCCGGGCTTGGGTACCTCATTATGTCTTCCTATAACTGGGGGCAGGTACCGGTGATTATTGCCGGGATGATCGTGATAGGTATAATCGGGATTGGATTTGATTACCTGTTCAAAGTTGTCGATCGCCGGTTTTTTGCATGGAGGGAGATGGAGCGATGACACTGAAAGTTGATCATCTCACCAAGCAGTTTACAAAAAACGGTCAGGGTACCGTTCAGACGCTTACGGATATCAGCCTTGAGATCGAGGATTCAGAATTTATCTGTATCCTCGGACCTTCCGGCTGTGGAAAAACCACGCTTCTCCGTATCATTGCCGGGCTTGAACATCCAGATTCAGGCACAGTCAACATAGATGGGACGATGATTGACCGCCCCAACCAGAAACTTGGCATGATATTTCAGGACTATTCCCTGTACCCGTGGCGCACGGTTCATGAGAATATTGCGTTCGGGCTTGAACTTAACCGTGTGCCAAAAGATCGGCAGGAACAGATTGTTAAAAAATATCTTACCCTGGCCGGGCTTACTGAGTTTGGCGCCCATTATCCGTATGAGCTTTCAGGAGGCATGCGCCAGCGCGTTGCCGTTGTCCGGGCGCTTGCCGTGGAACCAACGGTGCTGTTAATGGATGAACCGTTTGGTGCTCTTGATGCCCAGACGCGCAACATGCTCCAGCATGAACTGCTGGATATCTGGCAGAAAACAAAAAAGACGATCCTGTTTGTGACCCATAGTGTCGATGAAGCGGTTTTTCTAGCAGACAGGATCGTCGTTTTAACACCTCGTCCCGGGCGCATCTGTGATATCATTAAAATTGACCAACCCCGGCCCCGTGACCGGACCAGCGTGGAATTTGCCAAAGTCAGAAGATATGTGCTTGACCTTATCAACCAGAAATGCCATCTCCAGTAAGGTTTAATACGCCATATCTCCATTTTATTAAAGCAGTTTGTGAAGCGTACCGGCACGGTTTCCCTGACTATTCAGGGTGTATCGTGCCCGCTTTTACTATTATATCACAGGAGTAGGACGCGATGGTAAGAAAACCGGCAAGGATGTACAGGAATCTTGCAAAAAAGGCCTATACACGACGTGAATATATGGGCGGGGTTCCCGGAAATAAGATCGTACAGTTCGAAATGGGTAACCTGTCTCAGGAATTCCCCACCGAAATTGATCTGGTCGTGGAAGAGTCCTGCCAGATACGGCACAGCGCACTTGAGGCATGCCGTATTTCGATCAACCGTAAGCTGCTCAAGGAAGTCGGCAGGATGAATTTCCATTTCAAGGTCCGGGTCTTCCCGCACCATATTCTGCGTGAGAACAAGCAGGCTACCGGCGCCGGTGCTGACCGTGTATCGGAAGGCATGCGCCTTGCATTTGGAAAAGCTGTCGGCACTGCAGCACGGGTTGCATCCGGTCAGCTCATCATGACCGTATTTACCACCCCCCAATACCTGGACAAGGTAAAGGAAGCGATGCGAAACGGAGCCCATAAACTCCCGAGCCCTTCCCACCTGAAAGTGCACACGATCAAGGTAAGTGGGAAGATCGTTGTAGCACCCAAGTTCGCCGGTGACAAGATCACCGAAGCGGCAAAGCCGGTAGTAGAGGCAGAGGCAGTCGCTGAACCTGCCGCAAAGGGTGCAGATGTAAAAGGCGCACACAAAGGTGCTGAGCACAAGGGTGCTGAGCATAAGGGTGCGGAACCCACAAAGGGTGCTGAACCTGCGAAAGGTGCAGATGCAAAAGCCGGGGACCACAAAGGTGGAAAGCCGGCAAAGGGTGGCAAAGCCCACTAATTTTACCATTCATACCTTTTTTATACGTTTTTTTCCGGGAGCCAACGCTTCAGGTGCTGGTTTTATTATTCCGTCTCCACTACGGTGCGTTAAAGAACAGGAATATAATAATCCCTGCCGCTCAAGTATACATAAATGCAAACCGTGTCTGACAAAAAAGTCTGTGCGGCGCTTGCGGAAGCAACATTTACCGCGATGCAGCAGGCCATCATCTATCTACCTCCGGATGTGAAGCGGGCAATCTCCCGGGCGGCAGCAGATAAGTGTGATCCGGTTGCACAGGGTGAATTTGTCAATATCCTAAAAAATATCCGTGAAGCAGAACGACAGGGTCTGCCACTTTGCCAGGACACGGGTGTCCCGGTGGTCTATCTTACTATTCCGACACATATCGGGTTCTCGGAATTATTGTTTGAAGCAGTCCGTGAGGGAATACAAAAAGCTACCCGAGAAGTACCCCTGCGCCCGAACGTGGTTGATCCCTTCACCCGGAAAAACTCCGGGGACAATACCGGTGAGGGGATGCCGGCGATCCATGTCACGCCTGGTGAACCGTTCATGGTTACTGTTCTTCCTAAAGGCGCGGGTGCTGAGAACGTGTCGCGGATTGTGATGCTGCTCCCGTCTGAAAAAGACCAGATCGAGAAGGTCGTTGTAGAGACCATGCTGATTGCCGGGGGTAAACCGTGTCCACCGGTCGTTCTTGGAGTAGGTATTGGCGGGACCTTCGATGGCGCTGCCGCGCTTGCAAAAGAATCTCTCCTGCTGCCCATTGATGAGATGAATGTGTTTGAGCAGCAGCTCTGCGATGCAGTAAACCGTCTGGGTATCGGCCCCATGGGTCTTGGCGGGGGCACAACCGCGCTTGCGGTCAAAGTGAAAACTGCCGGTTGCCATACGGCCTCCCTGCCGGTTGCTGTGAATGTCCAGTGCTGGGCATGCCGGAGGGCAACTGTTGAGGTGAAGATATGACCGGCCCGGTTGTGCAGTTGCGGACACCTCTTGGAGATGAAGTCCTTTCCCTTCACGCGGGAGATCATATCGAACTCTCCGGTATTGTCTACACTGCCCGGGATGAGGCACACCTGCACATGAAGGAAACGGGAATCCCATTTGATCCGGATGGTGCGGTGATCTACCATTGCGGCCCTGTGGTGCTGGGAGACCGTATCCTTGCAGCAGGCCCGACAACATCAGCCCGGCTGAACAACCTCTCCGGTTTCCTGCTTGACAAGGGTGTCCGGGCGTTGATCGGCAAAGGTGGCATGGGGAGCCTCGTGCGTGAACAGCTCAAAGGGAGAGGCGTCTATCTTGCCTTTACCGGCGGCTGTGCTGCCCTTGCCGCATCCCATATGACCCTTCGTGGCGTACACTTCGCCGAACTCGGTATGGCTGAAGCCGTATGGGTGATCGAACTTGACCGGCTCCCTCTCGTTGTGGGCATTGATGCCCGGGGAAATGATATCTTTGAAGCGGTAAAAACAAAAGCAGCCAGAGCATTTGAGCAGTACACATCATAATTACGGGAACATGGACGAATGCGCATAAAGAATAGGTTTTTTTCAGCTCACCTGCTACATTATACGATAGGACGCGGTACATGAGACTCGCCATCGACGAAAACCGGTGCAAGGGATGCAACCTGTGTACAAAAGTGTGCCCGTACCATATCTTCAAGGAAGGGAAACGACCAAACCGCAGAGGGATTGTGATACCTGAACTTGATCGGCCGGAACGCTGTACCAACTGCCGGCTCCAGAAACTGTATGGCCGCACGCTCTGTGGCGTCTGCCAGTTGACCTGCCCGGACCAGGCAATTCACTGGGTTGAAGAAAAGCCCTATGAACTAAAAAAGGTGGCGATTGAATATTGACGCGGATTGAATTCTGGCAGGGAAATATTGCCTGTGCAGAAGGGGCACTGGCAGCAAAGTGCAATTTTTTTGGCGGCTACCCCATCACACCATCAACGGAAGTAGCCGAACATATGGCGGCAAAACTTCCCAAGCGGGGAGGTGTATTTATCCAGATGGAGGATGAGATCGCAAGCATCGCATCGGTAATCGGTGCGTCATGGACGGGCGCCCGGGCAATGACGGCAACCAGTGGCCCGGGCTTTTCCCTGATGATGGAAAATATCGGGTATGCGGCCATGACCGAAACACCCTGCGTCGTGGTGAATGTGCAGCGGGGCGGGCCATCAACCGGCCAGCCGACGATGGCAGCACAGGGCGACATGATGCAGTGCCGGTTTGGATCGCAGGGAGATTATTCTATCATCGCGCTCTGTCCTGCAAGCGTCCAGGAGATGTACGACCTCACGGTCACTGCATTTAACCTTGCAGACCAGTACCGGGTGCCGGTATTTTTAATGGCGGATGAGATTGTCGGGCATATGCGGGAGCGCATCATTGTTCCGGATTCAGTGCCTCACACCGGCCGTAAGGAATACGTAGCCGGAACACTGCCATTTAAGGCGGATAGTGATCTCATCCCTGGGTTCCCCCAATTCGGCAAAGGGGTCGGGACGCATGTGACCGGGCTCACCCATGATGAACGGGGATACCCGTGTGCGACAAATCCCGGCCTGCATTCGGCGCTGGTTAACCGGCTGGTGGATAAAGTTGAATCCGCACGGACAAAGATTGCGGACTTTGATGTGATCAACCCTGACGCGGAACAGGTCTTTATTGCCTATGGCGCTCCTGTCCGTACCGTCCAGCAGGTGCTTTTTGACCACCCGGATGCATCAATCGGGTTCCTGCGGCTCCGTGTTGTCTGGCCATTCCCCGATCATGCCCTGGCACTCTTCCGTCATGTCCGTCGTTTTATCGTGCCCGAATTAAACCTCGGCCAGATGGCCCGTGAGATCGAGCGTCACGTAGATGTTCCGGTAACAAGTGTTCCAAAACTTGGTGGAGAATTGCACACACCTGCAGAACTGGCCGCCGTACTGGAGGCAGACTCACTATGAGTATGGATGATTGGTTCCGGCAGGATCGGTTGCCGCATATCTACTGTGCCGGCTGTGGCAATGGCACTATCATCAACTGCACGCTGGCTGCGGTTGACCAGATGGGATGGACAAAAGAAGATACGGTCTTTGTGTCCGGCATCGGGTGCTCATCCCGTGCGCCCGGATATATCGTCACCGATTCCCTGCACACCACCCATGGGCGGGCGCTTGCCTTTGCCACCGGTGTCAAGATGGCAAATCCCTCCCTTAACGTCGTCGTCTTTACCGGAGATGGGGATCTTGCCGCGATAGGGGGGAATCACTTTATCCATGCCTGCCGGCGCAACATCGATATAACGGTGATCTGCATGAACAACCAGATCTATGGTATGACCGGCGGGCAGGGGAGCCCGACAACCCCAAAGGGTTGTTTTTCCACGACCACGCCATTTGGCTGCACGGAGCCGGCTTTTGATTTGTGTGACCTCGCCATTGCTGCCGGGGCAAATTATGTCGCCCGCTGGACGTCGTATCATGTCCGGGAACTGGAAAAAGCCATAAAAACCGGGCTTGAAACCCCGGGATTTTCCTTTGTTGAGGCGATGACCCAATGCCCGACGAATTTCGGGCGGCGGAACAAGTTTAAACAGGTTGCCGACCAGGTTGAATACTTAAAGGCGCATTCACTGATGAAGGTAAAACGTGATCGGCTCATCGAACTGGGTGAAGTTTTGCCTGAAGATATGTATGTTGTCGGGGATCTTATCCGGCGCAACCGGCCAGCAATGGGGATGAAACCATGAGGCGGGCAGTACGGTTCTCCGGCTTTGGAGGACAGGGGATCATCCTTTCCGCCGTAATTCTGGGGAGGGCCGCGGTAATGTACGACAGCAAGTTCGCGGTGCAGACTCAAGTGTATGGCCCGGAAGCACGTGGCGGTGCGTCGATGAGTGCAGTAATCATTGACGACGATTCGATCCTGTTCCCCAAGGTGACCATCCCTGACATCTACGTGATCATGTCGCAGGAAGGATTTGAGAAATATGGTGCCCAGGTACAGCCCGGTGCGGTGATGCTTGTCGATTCAACGCTTGTTCATTCGCGCCCGGAGTGCACCTGTTACGAAATCCCGGCAACTGAACAGGCAAAGCAGGCGCTCGGGAAACCCATCGTTGCAAATATTGTCATGCTCGGGGCGCTTGTCGGGTTGACGCATATTGTCAGCGAAACGGCGCTCGAAAAAGCAATCCTTGATTCCGTCCCCAAAGGAACAGAATCACTCAACCAGAAAGCAATGAAACTCGGGATCGAACTTGTGAAGGAGAAAATTTCATTATGAAACTTGTGGAACACGAAGCAAAAAATGTCGTGAAGGAGTTTGGGATCGCAGTGCCCGCGGGATTTCTTATCCTTTCTGCCGATGAAATTTCTTCTCACCTGGATGCACTGGGTGAACGGATTGTGTTAAAGGCACAGGTTGATGTTGGCGGACGGGGGAAAGCCGGGGGCATTATGATGGCGAACCCGCAGAATGTGGTTTCCCTTGCACAGGAACTTTTCAATAAATCCATCAAAGGTCTTCCAGTACACGAGATCCTTATCGAACAGCGTCTTGAAATCCAGCATGAGTACTATCTTTCTATCACAGTTGACCGGTCAAGCAAACAACCGCTCATTCTTTTTTCAGATGCCGGTGGTGTTGAGATTGAGATCACGGCAAAGGAACATCCCGAAGCGATCCGAAAAGTTGTGGTAAATCCACTCATTCGGGATCTCCCCCCGTTCATGCTCCGGGAACTGATTGGCAGCGCACCAAAAGACGTCGGGCCGGTCATCAACAAGCTCTATCACGCGTTCTGCGACAAGGACGCGCTCCTTGCGGAGATCAATCCGCTGGTTATCACCCCGCAGGGTGTGTATGCCGCGGATGCAAAATTCATTGTTGACGACAACGCGCTCGGGCGACAGGGTGTGACGGTCAACCGGGACCTAAGCGAGCGCGAGCGCGAGGCAGAAATGCACGGATTCTCCTATGTTGAACTTGGTGGAAGTATAGGTGTGATAGGGAACGGCGCCGGGTTGACCATGGCGACGCTGGATTTGATTGAGTTCTATGGCGGCAAAGCTGCAAACTTCCTTGATGTTGGCGGTGGAGCGGAGAGCGAGCGTGTGATGCATGCCGTAAGACTGGTTGCCAGTGTGCCCTCAGTGAAGGTCATTGTCGTAAATCTGCTAGGTGGCATTACTAAATGTGACGAAGTGGCAAAGGGTATTATCGATGCAGGTATCCCCCAGAAAGTGTTTGTCAGGCTCGCCGGTACCAATGAGGCAGCAGGGCGAGAGATGCTCTCTGAGAAAGGCTACGAAATGCTCGATACGATGGACCTTGTGGTCAAAAAAGCTGTGCAGGTGACTGCATGATCTACGGTGATAAAAAGACTGGAATCCTTGTCCAGGGCGCCACCGGGAAGCAGGGCGAGTTTCATATCGGCCTGATGAATGCTTTTGCACAGCAGGTCGGTGGCAGAGGTATCGTCGCAGGTGTAACTCCCGGAAAAGGTGGCAGGGAAGTGCATGGAGTTCCAGTCTATAACACGGTGAAAGAAGCAATGCGGGATCATGATATATCTGCAAGCGTGATTTTTGTTCCGGCGGCGGCAGCAGCTGACGCGATCATGGAGGAGGCACATGCCGGTATCGAGACGATTGTTGCGATCGCCGAGCATATTCCCGTGCATGACTCGATGAAGGCAATTGCGTATGCAAACATGGAAGGATGCCGGGTGATTGGCCCGAACTGTCCCGGCCTGCTTTCGCCCGGAGAAGTAAAGATGGGAATTATGCCATCAGGATTATTCTCACGTGGAAATGTGGGCGTGATCTCCCGGAGTGGCACCTTAACTTATGAAGTGGTGGACGAGCTGACCCGTGCCGGTATCGGCCAGAGCACGGTTGTCGGAATCGGGGGCGATCCTGTTATTGGCCAGACCTTTGTCGATGTGCTGGAGCAGTTCGAGAACGATCCCCAGACAAAGGCCGTTGTTCTGATTGGGGAAGTGGGGGGAAATCTCGAAGAGGAAGGTGCAAAATCCACCCGTCTCCCGATTGTTTCCTATATCGCCGGGATATCCGCCCCCCCCGATAAGCGCATGGGTCATGCGGGGGCGATCGTTGAGGGTGGTGAAGGGGATGCCCGCTCAAAGATCTCCCGTCTCAAAAAAGCAGGTGTCCCGGTAGCGGCCCGGGTATCCGAAATCCCTGAGATGGTGCGGGGATTGTTCCGGAGCTGTTGATCGCATCCCTTTTTTTTAAATTCTTCCGCGCATGCGGGTTTCCCCTCGTTTATTCATCCACATCGTACTGACTCCATCAGGAATAAATAACTGAGAGCATTACACGCTGCCACCCGGCAACAGGAATGACCCGGGATCCCATGGAATACGCATCGCCGGTCACCAACAGTTTATCCTGTTTCCTTTCCAACTCATAAGAACAGCGTGGACATATCATGGCAACCCCCCAGTTCTTCCCTATTCCTCCGGAGCTCCATGCTCTGGCATGCGAAACCATCAGCCGACGTGTTGAACCGGTTCCTTTTGTAAAAAACACTATTACCATCACGACTGCGCTCATTGGCATCTCACTGGAGTGCCTCAATGCAGAACCGACAAAAACACTTCCGGTACGGGTAGCAAAAGCTGGCGGTACATCAACAAAAGAAGATCTTGCCGGGTGTCTCGAACAACGCCTTGAGAATCCCGAAAGCGCCATGGCATCGGTGGTTGCCAGTGTTCTGATTAAGGCGGGTATAGCCGAACCAGCAGAAGTACTCGATCGCACAATTCACAGCCGGACACGGGGCATCCGGCTTATTCCTGCGTTTTCATGGCATAATGCAGCACCCCTGCCCCAGCATTTTACACCGGTATCGACGTCCGCAGCGCCCCAGGCTGAAACCGCATGGCTGGGGAAATGTCCGGTCTGTAAAACCGGCATTCTTCAGACCATTGTCGGGAAGCGGCTCTATGGGATTCCCCCCACAGATTTTTATCATGACTGTACCCATTGCGGAGCGAAATTTATCCCGGAAAAAGATCAGTTCCGGCTTGTGTCGATTGCCCGGATTGCTGACCCTCGCTGGCGATCGCTCCTGAATACCTGCCGGTCTTCTGATGACTGGGCTGCGATGTCACAGGCAGCTCCTGCAAAGAGAGCCACCACTTCAACAGTTTCAACCCGTTCATCTCTCCCCCTTATCCGGTCCCCCCAAAAAAGCGCAAACTCCGTTGCGATTGACGGTGCTCCCGTATCATTTCCTGCCATGAAAGATGGATCAATTATGGTCCCCTTTGCGGCAAAAACACTCTATTTCAAACCCGTTTCCCTGCAAAACCTGACCGGGGTAAAAAGAGATGTTTTTGGAAAATCCACGAGAATCGTTGCAGATGTTTTGTCTACCCCGGCTTTCTCCTCTTTCAAGTCCGCTGTTGAACAGAAGTATGCAAAAAATCTCATCCTCCCTTTAGGGCGGTTTGTTGCCGAACTCCGGCAGCGCGCCGATCCTCTTTATCGTAGTTTTCTGAACCGTTTTGGTGATGAAGAGTACTGCACATTCCGTGTAGCGGAAGAATCGCGTGCCCGCCAGCAGGGTGTTGTTCTGGTGATTATTCAGGGACGGCTTTGCTATGTCGGTGCCTGCCACACCTCCCTTCAGGTACTGATCGATGAGACCTTTGGGCGGATCACGCCGGATATGTGCTTTGTTGACGGTAATGAAACCGCGTGCCGGATCAATGCTTTCCTGAGTTCGTACAAGAGCACATCAGCCATCTACATCCATGCAATAGATGATGGTGCGGAAATGGATGCCTGTGTAGAATACATAAGAAAACGGTATCCTTTATCTTCTCCATTAAAGGAATAAACAAAGAAAAACGGATCAGAGAATTTTTCATATCAGATGAGAACATTATATTTACCTACTCTTTAAAATCGCTTAAGGGAGATCACCGATGAAGAAATGCCCTCATTGCGGGATGAATATCCGGGATAATGTCGAGGTCTGCGGCTACTGTGGCGGCACTATATCCCAGCGTGCGGAAAAAGTTCAGGGCGCAGCACGGGAAAAACCGGATACGTCAGGAAGAGCCGCTGTGCAAAAACCTGTTAAACCCCCCCGCCCTGCTCCTGAAGATACCGCAGAAGAGGAAGAGGAAGGTGGGCTTTCTGCAGTCCTTGAGCCGGGTGAGCAGGTGCTCATCGGTTCACTCAACATTTCGGTGAAAAAATTCTCTTTTCACGGGTACCTTACGGACCGGCGTGTTTTCCTGATTGATACACAGGAAAAAAAGATCAAGGTGACTGCAAAGGATATCCCCCGGGATACGATTGTTGGCAGTATCGTGGAAGTTTCTGAAAACTCTGACCCTGTGCTTGTGCTTTCCATCAAATCTATAGACGATGAGATAAAGACCATGAAACTGGTCTTTACCCAGAACGGAATGGACCGCACCAGCGAGGTTGACGACTGGGTGGGACTGCTGCACGAACAGGCCGAACCGGAAAAACCCTCTAAACGGGCATCCGGGAAAGTGACACGCACTCGCGGTGTCGTGGATGAAGAAGAACCAGAAGGATCTGAAGAGCCCGAAGAACCAGTCCGTGCCCCAAAACCGGCTCCACGGCAGGAACTGCATCCCACAAGAAAGCCGACAAAAGACCATGAAAAACAACCCCCGGTAAAACGGCTTCTTACGACTTACCGGGCGCCGGAACCAGAGCCTGAAGAGGACTATGAGGGGCCAGAACCGGTAAAACCTGTCCGGAGAACCCAGTTCAAAACCATCGATGAACCGGAAAAAAAGGCCGCCCGCCCGGTCACGTTCGTCCGCGAGATCCCCCCAACCGGCAGGGTCGAACCGCAGCCGATACGAAAAACCGAAGTGCATTCGGAGATGAAAAATGCGATGAAAAGTCCTCTTCAGCCTGTCCGCCAACCGGGGGTGCAACCGGTCCGAAAACCGACAGTGGCACCGGTCAGGACACCTGAACCGGAACCTGAAGAAGAGCCGGAATCCATCATTGAGTTCATCCCGGAGAAACACCCTGTCCGTTCCCACCGCCCGGTAGCACATGAGGAAGTTAGTGAATTACCCCAGTTCTGCCATTCCTGCGGAAAAAAGCTTCCCACCTCTGCAAATTTCTGCCCTGGATGTGGAACAAAGCTGGGCCATCTGAAATCTGCTCCGGCAGCCGCTCCTGCTCCGGCACCGGTGACCAATCCCCGTGCTAACGATACAAACCCTCACATGCGTCGGTTTCCAAAGGTAGAAGTCGTTGAAGATGAGGACGAGATAGATGAGGCACCCAGAAAACCTCCGGTAAAAAAAGCACCGAAAGGCAGCGATATGACCATCCTGCATAAATTCCTGAGACGCTGACTGCACCCGAAGCAGTACTATGCCTTATTTTAAAAATTCGCATCGATACTTCTTTTTTATCTGAAAAGAAATTGTTATATGAAATCCAGTCGCTTTTATTAGTACGATAACGGAGAATACCGAGGAATTCAATGAAGAGAAATATTCAGATTGAAGCACTAGATCAAATACCCCTTGAAAAACAGCGGATCGAACTTGTCGAGCGCAAGTGTCTTGGACACCCTGACAGTCTTGCAGACGGTATTGCAGAGTCGATCAGCCAGGCACTCTGCAAAGCATATCTCGAAGAATTTGGCGTCGTGCTGCACCACAATACCGATCAGGGTGAAGTTGTCGCTGGCGAATCATCCCCAAAGTTTGGCGGCGGCAAGATGATCCGCCCGATTTATGTCCTTCTGGACGGGCGGGCGACAAAACAGTTCAATGGTGTTACCATCGCGACGGATGCGATTGCCGTTGATGCTGCACACGCCTATCTTCATAAAATCCTGCCCGAACTTAACCTGCACCGCGACGTAACCATCGACTCCCGGCTCGGTACCGGATCTACTGATTTACGGGATGTTTTTAAACCCTGCCAGGGCAAGGTGCCACGGTCAAACGACACATCGTTTGGTGTCGGGCATGCACCATTCTCCGATGTTGAAACGATCATTAGGGACGCTGCAGACTTCATTGATGTAAAACTCCGCAAAAAGTACCCTGCAATCGGGCAGGATATCAAGATCATGGGACTGCGGGACAGAGATACCATTACCCTCACGGTTGCCTGTGCTATTGTCGATAAATATTGTGCAGATATCAATGAGTACCAGGAATACATGACTCTCCTGCAGGAACAGATCACGACGGTTGCAAAGAAGAACACCAAGCGCAAGGTTGCCGTCCATGTCAACACTGCGGACGACATCAAAAAGAAGAGTGTCTTTTTGACCGTCACCGGCACATCCGCTGAGATGGGCGACGATGGATCTGTTGGCCGTGGGAACCGGTGCAACGGACTTATCACCCCCAACCGCCCGATGAGCATGGAAGCAACCAGCGGGAAAAACCCGATCAACCACATCGGCAAAATCTACAACCTGCTCTCGACCCAGATTGCACAGGAATGCGTCACCAAGATTGACGGTATTGAGGAGATGTATGTCCGCCTGCTCTCCCAGATTGGTAAGCCCATTGACCTCCCGCTGGTGGCAAGCGTCCAGGTTCTGCCAAAGTGCGGGGTACATTTAAAAGACATTAACGCCGAAATCGATGGAATTGTCAATGAAAATCTTGCCAATGTCACCAGCATCACAGAGAAGGTAATCCGCGGTGAGCTCAAGACCTTCTGATACCAAGGCCATAAAGAAAACGGCACCGCGTAAAAAACCTAGTGAAACCCCCTCTTTTTCAGGTATGGTCAGGCTTGCGATCCCCAACAAAGGGCGGATCGCAGCACCGATCATGGATCTCATGGAAAAAAGCGGACTCCACCTGCCGGATTTGAGTGAACGCCGGCTGATCACCCGCACGCTCGATCCCCATGTGGAGATCCTGTTTGCCCGGCCGGTCGATATCCCCGAATACGTAGCAACCGGTGCAGCCGATCTCGGCATCACCGGCCACGACATGGTAACCGAGCGTGAATCTGACGTGGAAGAACTCCTTGACCTCCAGTTTGGAAAGGCGACGCTCGTGCTTGCGGTCCTTGATGATTCAGATATCACGTCTGTCCACCAGCTCAAAGGGGCAAAGATAGCCACAGAATTCCCGGTGATAACCAAACGGTATTTTGCAGGCAAACATATCCCGGTGAATATTGTTCTTGTCGGAGGCGCTTGCGAAGCGACACCGCATCTTGGTATCGCTGAAGCGATTGTTGATCTGTCCAGCTCTGGTAATACCCTCAAAACAAACCGGCTCCGGGTAATTGATGAGGTGCTCGTGACATCCACGTACCTGATTGCCAACCGCACCTCGCTTGCTACAAAAAAAGAGAAGATTGGTGAGATACGGCTTGCTCTTGAAAGTGTGATCCGTGCCCGCGGGCAGTGCTACCTGATGATGAACGTGAAGCGGACATCACTTGAGGCTGTTAAAAATGTGCTTCCGGGGCTTTCGGGGCCAACCGTTATGGACGTTGCATCATCAGAGGATCTCGTAGCTGTCCATGCGGTTGTCAATGAAGAGCGGGTATATGCACTGATCAATTCCCTTAAACGGGCGGGCGCACGCGATATTCTGGTCATGTCCATCCAACGGATGATCCGCTGATCTGTATGAGAATTTTTCCTGCAGTTGACATTCTCGGTGGACGGTGTGTCCAGCTGGTACAGGGAAAACGGGAGAGTGCTACCGTCTATGGTGACCCGCTATCCTGTGCCACCCGCTGGATTGACCTTGGCGCTGATGCCCTTCACGTCGTGAACCTCGATGGTGCATTTGGTGAATCAGCACAGAACGCTGACCTTATCCGCACGCTGATTAAAACTACGGGTGTGGAGATTGAGCTGGGTGGAGGTATCCGCTCAGTCGATGACGGCATCCGCTGGCTCAATACCGGTGTTTGCCGGATTATCATGTCCACGCTTGCCATCCAACAACCTGAGAGTATACGGATCCTTGCCGATGAATATGGCAGTGAGCGGGTGATGGCCGGTGTGGACGCGAAAAACGGGCAGGTTGCCATACATGGCTGGCAGGAGACTGCCGGCGATTATCTTAGATGGGCACGGAAATTCGAGGAACTTGGTGCGGGTTCCCTGCTCTATACAAATGTCGATGTGGAAGGCCTGCAAAAGGGTGTCAGGTTTGAACCGGTCAAGCAACTTATCAGCCATGTGAATGTCCCCGTAGTTGTCGCGGGAGGGGTTTCCAGCCGACCGGATGTTGCCGGGCTCCGGGCAGCCGGGGTATCTGCCGCAGTACTCGGCTCGGCACTCTACAGCGGGAAGATAACACTCAAAGAAGCACTGGAGGAATCTCGATGAGGAAAGTCAGGATTGTTCGTAAAACAAAAGAGACCAGCATCACCCTCACCATCGATCCTGATGGGAAAGGGAATGTTTCGGTGGAGAGCGGTTTACCGTTTTTTGATCACATGCTCACCGCGATGACAAAACACGGGGGTTTTGATGTTACCTGTATCGCACAAGGTGATCTCAGTGTGGATTGCCACCATACGATTGAGGATATTGGCATCGTTATTGGCGATGCGGTAAAACAATCCCTTGGTGAAGGAAAAGGGATCAAGCGGTTTGCCCACGCCATTATCCCGATGGACGAATCGGTTGCGCAGGTAGCCCTTGACTGCGGGGGACGGGGGTATCTTGTCTATACCGGGACGTTTGGCAACAAGATGCTTGGTACTATTCCCGCTGATCTGTTCGAGCATTTCTTCTTCTCTCTCTGTTCGCATGCCGGTATCACTGCCCATATCATCTTCTCCGGAAAAAATGACCACCACAAGTGCGAAGCAGTGTTCAAGGCATTTGGCATTGCGCTTGGTGATGCGATGTCGGTGAGCGGCAAAAATAAAGGGGTTCCCAGCACGAAGGGAATGTTCTAATCGCCACGTTTCAGGTTAAGTCACCGGTAAAATTCCTTTTTTTAATTCGAATAAAAAATTCTGGAGAAATCCTAAAATTAAATTATCATAACGCTCCTCGAGGGCTCCGGCAATCCTTACCATCGTCAGTGCCGCTGTGGCACTCCCCCGGTTGCGATAGTGTAGTATTGCTTAATTTAGGCCTTATCGCCCTTGAGCCCTGTCCCCCATGAGGGACTAGTCGCGCAAGAGGGGGGAGCTGCCTGTTAAAAAAGAGGTTTTCTCCAGTGCCGAATAAAATCTTCTCTCTATTGGGAATGATCCTGTGAATATTTGTGCAGAAAACAAAACCAAAAAATTTCTTCAGCATTTGCCAATTTTACCTGCGTTTTTATTTTAAGCGTAAATACGGTTTTTTTGAAAAGAGCTTTTTAAGAATTTGAACCGAAGAGAAAAAAGAGTTGAATTCAGGGCTTTGCTGCCAGGTCAACATCTTCTTTCTTGATGGTCTTTCTGCCTGCGTGCTCTGCAAGCTTGTTGGCTTCCTTAGTCAGCTGGGCGATATATTTCTCCGCCTTGATGACAAGTGCCTCAGCTGCATCGCTGCCCACTCTTTCGGCTCCGTTCTTCTTTGCAATCCTTACAACTGCGGCGATTGGTAAATCTGCCATGTTTCTTACCTCAAAGAGAAAGTATATTGAAATATATAAATACTTTTTGGGAAAATCCTTCATTTTACCCTTCGTTACGGTATCGGAGGGATTGCCGCAACGTTCAGCCAAAACGCGCTTTAAAATGTCGCAGAATATTTTTAAAACCCTTTAAAACAAATATTTTAAAAAAATGGGCTCTTTAATGGCTCTAAAATTATTCCAACAATGATGCAGCGAGCATTAGTGCATTGGTGTAATCCGGTGAGGCGCGCGAGGTATCCACAAAAATTCTGGGGATATTTACTACGGGCGCGCCATGTCCGTGCCCGGCTCCCAAAAAGGCGAGCGTACGGAAGATTAAGTTACCGGAAATCCCGTCCGGAGCGATAATGAGCCCGCAGGTTTCCACGGCATCTTCAATGAGGATCTCGTAGTGCGTTGCATTGCCAAGCCGTGCCACAAGTTCAGCCTCGGCAAGACTGCGATCAACCATCTCATGTCTCCCGACGTCTCCAATCCTGCCTCCAGAAAGGATGCCGACACGCCCGGAAAGGCCGAATTTCTGTGCGATGATCCGGCCTTTCCTGACCAGCTCCAGCTTGTCCTGCACGGTCCATCCTTCATCTACTCCGACTGGGGAAAGAAGGAATTTTTTACCCTTTGCCGTCTCAAGAAGGGCAATACGTTCAAGGTGATCGACACCTGCTGCAGTTTTTAATGCCTTCAATGTCGCGTTGGCGGGAAGGGTGCCCCGGACAGCGGCATCGATTTTACCGGTCATCAGGTCAGACACGAGTGCCAGTTCGGGTTCCGCATGTTCACGGAGAACAACCCCCCGCAATGCAGACCCGGTTTTAACGGTGCCGGGCCGGCAGTACCCGATAACCTCAAACGTCCCTTTGACCGGGCCGGCACTCGCGATCACTTTTTCCGGGTCTTCACCAATGCCGATGCCAATTTGTTTTACTGCCGCGGACATTGCATGTCCCCATAACGCAGGTGCATAATCCCGTTGTCGATAAAATCAAAGACTTCTGATTCGTGACCCTCATAGCAGATAGTAAGTTTACGGGAGTCATTTACCGTCCCTATTGCCTTTGCACGCATCCCCACGCGGAGAAACCGCTGGATTACATCGGCAACATGTTTTTCCTGTACGGTCAGGACAAATCCCATACCTGGGTACATTTTCACCCACTGCTCAAAGGTCATATTGTTTGCCGCAAGGTCAGGAGTTGGGATTAACCCCAGATCAATCTCTGCACCCTTCCCGCTTACTTCGAGAAGCATCCCGATCGTGCCGATAATGCCCGGGTTGCTGATATCTTTACCTGACGTGACCAGGTGATCCTTTCCGATCTCTTCCAGCAGTGCGATCTGCGCCCGCACAACCGCGGGAGATTTCATCGTCACCGAGTCCCAGTTGAGCGCACATGACGGGTGGACTCTTCCGGTAATATCGATAGCGGCAACCACCCGATCGCCAGTCTGTGCCCGGTTACTGTAAATGACCGAGTCCAGCCGGGCAGATCCAAGGATGGAAACATCGATCACGCTATAGGGAGCATCGGGATGCAGGTGTCCACCAACGATCGGGACACCGAACTGGGCAGATGCATCATGCATCCCTTTTACCACCAGCTCAAGGATCTCGGTGTTTTTTGACATCGAGAAGACATCAACCATGGCAATGGGCTTTCCACCCATTGCGGCGATATCATGAATATTGACGAGCACCGAGCAGTATCCCGCCCAATAGGGATCTGCTTCCATGAGCCTGCTCCAGATACCGTCAGCCGCAAGAAGAAGTGCTTCACCGTTATGCTCGATCACCGCTGCGTCTTCACCAAAAGAAGCGACGACATGAGGGGCATCTATCACTAATCCCTTAACCATCTCTCCGATGGCATGTTTCCGCTTTACGCCTTCATATTCCCTGACGACTTTTGCAATCGCCTCTGTGGAGCAGCTGTGAACCACGCGTGTCACCTTACATTCTATACTGATAATATGTCGTTAGGGTATTTTAGTGTCATCAGAGATAATTTATTTGATACAGGGTCAACGTGTTGGTATGGACTGGGCAGAGAAATATCGTCCCGTACACCTGCAGGACATCGTCGGCAACGCGACGGCAGTCCGCCAGATGGCGGATTGGGCAAAAAACTGGTCAAGCAGGTCAAAACCGCTTATATTGTACGGCAAGCCCGGCATCGGTAAGACATCGAGCGCCTACGCGCTTGCCTCTGATATGGCGTGGGACGTCATTGAGCTCAATGCGAGTGATCAAAGGACTGCCGCGGTAATCGAGCGGATCGCGGGTGCCGGCAGCATGACGGCGAGCCTGACCGGGTCGTCACGAAAGCTGATTATCATGGATGAGGCAGACAACCTGCAGGGAACTGCCGATCGCGGTGGTGCAAAAGCGATCATTGAATGCATAAAGAATTCCCGGCAGCCAATCATCCTCATTGCAAACGATCTCTATGGGCTTTCTCCTGAGATCCGGCTCCGCTGCGAACCTGTCCAGTTCCGGGCTCTTCCTGCACGTTCAATCGCCCCCCGCCTGAAATTCATCTGCTCGGCAGAGAAGATTACCTGTGCTGAGTCGGCGATCCACGAGATTGCTGAAAGTGCGGATGGCGATGTGCGGTCAGCTGTGAATATGCTCTATGCGGCAGCGATAGGGCGGGATAATCTGGGTGACGAGCAGGTGCATACTTCACAGAAGGATGAACGTGCCTCGATCTTTACGCTTGTCTCCGCGCTGTTTGGCAAGGCACCGGATGAGGATATCATGCGGCTTTCGTGGGATGTTGATGACACCCCGGAGAATATCGAGCAGTGGGTGGAAGGAAGCGTTCACCTCATCCCCGATCCGGACTCTGTGGAACGGGCATACCGGCACCTCTCGCGGGCGGATGAGTACCTTGGCTATACCTACCGGCGCCAGTACCACATGCTCTGGCGGTACGCCACGGCGATCATGCTGCTTGGCGTTGCTGATGCGGCTGACGGGTGCGGTATTCATACCCGGATCATGCCTCCCGAACGCTGGCAGAAAATGTCAACGGCAAAGAAACAAAAAGCGATCCGGGCGATGGTGCTTGCCAAAGTTGCCAGTACCATGCACCTCCCGCAGAACACCCTGCGCGAGAAGTACCTGGGAACCATCTCGCTTCTGGTTGAACATGATCCGGCAACCTATGCCCGCGAGCTGCAGTTTGATGCCGACCAGCTGAACTTTTTCCTCAATGACAAAGAGCGTTCCCAGGCAATCGTAAAAGCCATCGCCCTTGAGGAACGCGAGCGGGAGAAGGAACAACAGAAAAAGGCAAAAGTAAAAAAGCCCGTGGCGGCCGTGGAAGAACAACCCCTGCCGGAACCTGTTTTGGAACCTGTGGCACAACCGTCGCAGGAAAAGTCCGCCGAAAAGAAATCATCGTCTCATAATCAGTCTACGCTCTTTGACGGGTTCTGACAACGGTAATACCTGTGGAGGGTAACACCACAATCGATGCGCTCCCCCCCGTTCCCGAACATTTCAAAGCCGAGGTGGTAGACAATCAGGTCGCAGTCCAGTTGCTTTGCGAGTGCGATAAGAGGAGGGATCATTTCCTCTGCCGGGCGGATCGCGTAGATAACGTCTGCGCCGGTATATCGTGCACTATCCGGGGCAAAAACATCATCAACAAAAAAAGTCAGCCAGTCCGGCTGCGTAAAATTTCTGATGTCCGTTGCCCGGACCCTGATGCCCGCATCAAAAAGAACCCGGGCTGCATCAGTGTTCTGTCCTATGCCGATCTCGACAGCATTATGGTACTGTGCGGCAACATACGCGCCGATACTTTTCTCAATATGTTTATAGCCGCCCATCCAATAGAATAGAGCGATGCATATCCATATTTTTTGGGATCGGCTGTCACCCGCAGGTCTGCAGGTGCCGGTTGCCCGGAATATCGCGGCGATCATCGGTGTCCCCGCGCGTGTTGAAGAAAATCCGGTCCGTATCATGGGATACGTGGATGTGCGAAAACAGGTCGATGCACAGGCACAGCTGGACCATCTTGCGGCATACAAGCACCGGCACGACTTCACGGACCCGGTCCTGCTTGTTCTCAACCAGGACCTGTTCAATCCCGGCCATAGTTTTATTTTTGGTCTTGCCCGGGAATCTGTCGGGGCTGCCGTAGTTTCAACGGCACGGCTCTCCAATGAATATTATGGTCTTTTGGAAAACGACGACGACCTGATTGACCGGACGACAAAAGAAGGTGCGCATGAGGTAGGACACCTGCTGGGTCTTGGCCACTGTGAAGACCGGGAATGTATCATGTTCCGACCCGACACCCTGGACGAGCTGGACGGGAAGAAAAAAATGCTCTGCGAGACCTGCCGGGCACAGCTGGAACAAAAAATCGGGCAGAAAGAATTGTAATCTTTTTTATGGTTTTGTGATTTATTTCCGGCCAGAGACTCTGGCAAAACCCGAATTTTTTATGGGCTTTCCCGCAAAAACAGGTGCTCATCTCACAGAGTGTGTGATGGCCAGAATTTCTGCTCGTCGTTTTGAGATACCCCCGTTCCCGTTAAGATTATGCGGGTAACGGGAGGATATCAACCTCTATGGTGCTGATCTTCTGGTAAAGTCTCTTCTTTTTGATGATCGGCCAGAGTTCGTAGAGGAGCACGGTGACCGGCTCCCACATTGCAGCCCAGCCGGTGATCCGAAGTGCGTCTGCCAGCAGCTGGACAATCACTGAATTGCTGGTGCTCAAAAGGTACTCGCCGCCAATCAGGCTGATAAATAAAAACGAAAGGCCAAGGAGCAGGGCAAACCGGCCGTATTTTATCCGGTTGCGAAGCCTGCGCTCAGTAGCAAGCATCCGGTACTGGAAGTGATTATGTACTGCGGGGACAATCTTTTTTGCTTGATCGGTCGAAGCAAGTTCCGGCGGCAGGTAAATTGCCATCCTGAACTGTGTCTTTGAGGGGAAATCGTCGACAGTATCGACAATATATTTTTCTGCATCAGCATCGAGTTCTTTTTCACGAAACGGTGCAGGATCAAAGGAGTTGAAGAGCTGGGCAATGGAGGAAAGTTTGATCTCGATGAGGATCTTTCCGTCCACTTTTTTATATGAAGATTCTATGTCCTGCATGTCTCTTTCCTGTACTAAAATGCAACGGCATGACCGATAAACCTGTTTTTTGCCGGTGGGAAAATAGACATGGTCAAATGTATGTCGGCCTCTTCCATTTTTTCCGCTGCTCGTTTATTGCCCACTGGCGTTCCGGCTGATTGCTTCAAGCGCCTCCCGGATGATGTCCTGCGTCTCATCATCTGCCGTGCGGTACAGTGCGCGGAGGGGCGCGGTTGCCCGAGGATCGCCAAGTGCACCCAGCGCCCAGATTGCCTTGAGCCGGACCCGGTCATCCTCATCGGCAAGCGCAGAAATCAGCGGTTCTACACCTCTTGCATCCCCAAGCCGGCCAAGGGAGATTGCTGCATTCCATCGGTTACCCGGATTATTATCAACGAGTCGTGCGAGATAGTACTCCAGCCGGGCTTCTTTGTCTATCGTACCGGATTCATCTGTCTCGTTTGTCATCATACTACGGTGTTTCTGTGCATGACATCACCAGCAGCCTGAAATCGTTTCAGATTCAGGTTTAGGTAAGAGTGTTTTTTGTGCGGGTGAACATGATGCCGAACCTCCAAGAACGGGAATGCCCGTGAACAAAGAAACCCGCGGGAATGACCGTGCATCTAATAAAAGAAGGGGAGTGATATAAAGCAATAAAAATTGTTCGCTTCCGTTATGCTCCCGGACTATT
>Ga0364881_10088_pt1 | contig 61666 bp, 68 predicted proteins | sample ExccelJu500001D4_5_FD_206923 | JGI IMG/M metagenome (GOLD analysis project Ga0364881, IMG submission 206923) | Enriched cells from Trout Bog Lake Hypolimnion, Wisconsin, USA - BchlTB.July30.5000.01.D4 | ecosystem: Environmental > Aquatic > Freshwater > Lake > Hypolimnion/Profundal zone | place...
CAATCGCTAAAACAATAAAGCTATGAATAGCCAAGGTGACGGCGGTAGCTAAAGCAATAATCCAGATGTCGCTATTGCCGGACTCGAGAACGACTTGGTTGTAGACGGTTTTGAAGCTTTCGAGGGAGTGGAGTATTTCAATATTCATGGTTCAATATCTTATTTGACATAATAATGATTATACGCATAATGACCAATGGCTCAATTCATGCCTTATAGCTGTGAACGTACTATATAAGGCTCTTTATAGAGTTTTTGCCAGCGAGATATCAAGCCATCCTCAATCCATGGATGGTCATATTGTTTTGCCATATCGATGGCGCTAAAGCCCAAGGAATTGCGTATTTTTAAGTCAGCACCTTGCTCAAGCAAGTACTTGACTAGATACTCATTGCCAGACATAGCTGCCATCATTAGTGGCGTACTTCCATTGGGGCTGGTGGAGTTCACATCGGCACCATGCTGAACTAAAAACCTGGCTACATCAAGCCGTCCTTTTGAGCAGGCATACAGCAATGGGTTCCAGCCAGCTTTGTTTAAATCTGCTTGCTTGCTCTCTACCAGCGTTTTGACAAGCTCTAAGTCGCCATTAATTGAAGCCATCATTAAGGGGGTTTCCCCGTAGGAATTGGCTTTATTAACGTTTATCTGTGGGCTGGAGAGTAAATAATCAAATACCTTGAGCGATTTTTCTTTTACGGCCAGGACCAGCATTGGATCACCATAAGGATCTACAGTATTGACGTTCACACCCGCTTTAACAAGGTCTTTAACCTCAGACAGGTCATCAAATTTGGCTGCTTTGGTGAAATCAGCGATTTGGGATGGTGCTTGACCATAGGCAGTCCCGATAAGGGCAAAAGCAAGAGCAACTTGGGTAAAAAATAGTCTAAAGTAATTATTCACCCCTTTTAAACCCGCCACAAACTCGCCAACCTGGGCAACCCAGGCAGGCTCATTCGTTTTGCCTCGATGTGGAACTGGTGCTAAATAAGGTGAATCTGTCTCAATCAGTAATTTGTCGAGCGGGACCTGCCGACAAGTCTCCTGGAGGTCTTTGGCGCTTTTGAAGGTCACAATACCTGAGAAAGAGATAAAGAAGCCCATTTCAATCGCTGCTTTAGCCACCTCTAGACTCTCTGTAAAACAATGCATTACGCCACCAACTTGGCTAGCGCCCTCCTCTTTAAGGATTCTGAGGGTATCGGCTGAGGCAGAGCGCGTATGGATGATTAAGGGGCGCCGAGAGGCTATGGCAGCACGGATATGGGTCCTAAAACGTTCTCGCTGCCATTCCATGGATTCATAACTGCGATCGCCCATCCGGTAGTAATCCAAGCCTGTTTCACCAATGGCGATAACTTTGGGGTGCTTTGCCATCTCCACTAAAAACTCAACAGTCGGCTCCGGCGTATCTTCGTAGTCTGGGTGCACTCCTACCGAGGCATAAAGATGGGCATGATCCTCTGCCAATTTGAGCACTTTGGGGAAATCCGGCAAATCAACCGAAACACACAATGCATTCTGTACATTGGCTTTCTCCATATTACTCAATACTTCAGGCAACCTGGATTGAAACTCAGGAAAATCGAGATGACAATGTGAGTCTATAAACATAGACTTAGATTTTAATCTTCAAAGATCTGTTGATACTGGGAAAGTAAAGCTTCAAGTTGAACCCGGTTAGCTAGAGGGTGATTTTCATGCCGACGAGTAGTCGTCAAAAGCTTCCAAAAGCGGAGTAATTTAGCTAGGCGGGCTTGCTTGCTTAATACGAGTAGGCCTGCTTGATGTTTAGGGAAGTAACGTGCGTTGCCACCTTCGCTTACTGATATGAGATCAGCAACCCATCTTTGTGCAGAGGTAAGTAATGGGCTCATCTGCGCTTTATGAATTTTTTCAGCAAGTTCTAAGGAATTAATGCGAGCACCTTGGGATAGACCTTGGAGCAAAATTCGTGAGGCTTGTATTGCAATAGAGAGCTCATCTTTATCGTCTTGTTGATGTCTGGCCAGAAGAGAATTAAAAACAGAGAACGGCGCACCGCCCTGTTCGTCATAAATGGTTTGCAACTCATCTTCGTTTAGCTGACCACCCGTTGCTTTGGGCACTCGATCTCTTAGCCAAGACAAACCCATTTCTCGATCAGGTCTTGGAGCTGCCATTAAACGACAGCGGGACCGAATGGTAGGTAGCACTCTTTCCAAACGATCGGCTAACAATAAAAAAATGGTCTGAGCCGGCGGCTCTTCAAGAGACTTTAATAAGGTGTTTGCAGAGTCGGGACGTAAAGATTCAAGAGGGTAAATTAAGATCACCCGATTTCCACCTCGATGCGTTCCTATAGAGAGCCCCTCTATTGCTTTTCGAGCATCTTCAATCGCAATATTTTTCTTTTCTTTTTTTTCTGAAGATTCCTCATCATCGGCGCCGGCTGTTTTTTTCTTTGGTGACTCAACATCGGAATCAAGGTCTGACTTAGGCAATCTTTTTTGATGGGTTTCAGGGACTAGTGCAATAAAGTCAGGATGATTCCCAGCATCAAACCAATGACAGGCTTCGCAAGCATGGCATGGTTTGGATGCTGTGCTGGATTCACAAAGAAGCGCTTTGGCTAACTCAATAGCAAATTCAAACTTACCGATACCTGACTGGCCGTGAACTAAAACGGCGTGTGGAAAATTTTGTAGATCGACACTATTCCACAATGGCTCAAGCCAGGGCGGAATATTTCGTGCAGCATTATCCGTTGACAAATTGAGCATCGCTTAAATTGGTAGCTTGAGAAGCTCTAGATCACGCCAAATCGTCTCTTGTGTTTGGGTGGCATCAACAATATGAAATCGCTCCATGTCATTCTTGGCACGACGTAAATATTCCTGACGAACTCGTTCGAAGAAGTTCAGATCCATTTGCTCAAATTTATCAGGTGTGCGAACTTTAGAGCGTCGCCCCTCTGCAACGGATCCTGGTAGATCAAAAAGAATAGTGAGATTCGGTTGCAAAATAGTCTGATCTGGTTGACCTTGTACCCACTGCTCCAGCGCATTTAACTTATCAAGACTTAGACCTCGTCCTCCCCCTTGGTAGGCAAAGCTAGCATCTGTAAAGCGATCGGAGATCACAATCTTTCCTGATTGCAAGGCGGGCTCGATGATTTGGGCCAGGTGTTCACGTCGTGCTGCAAACATCAATAATGCTTCGGTCTCCAGATTCATCGGGGCATTTAAGAGTAGCTGGCGTAATTGCTCTCCTAAGGCTGTGCCGCCTGGTTCTCGCGTTAAAACTACTTCACGATGAGGATAACGTTCCTGAATAAGCTTAGCAAAAGCATCGATATGAGTACTCTTCCCTGCTCCATCAATGCCTTCGAAGCTAATAAAGTATCCAGGATAAGAAGTGGTCGTCATATCACTTAATGTAGTTGAGTTGGCAAAGATTTCTTGCGCTGATATTGATCGACAGCAGATTCATGTTCAGAAAGCGTTGTTGAAAAATGGCTAGTTCCGTCGCCCTTAGCGACAAAATAGAGAGCCTTGCTATCAGCAGGTGTAACAGCCGCAAGCAAAGAATCCTTGCTTGGCATCGAAATGGGTGTAGGAGGCAAACCTTTATTCATATAGGTATTGTAGGGACTGTTCCTGGTCAAGTCGGCTTTACGCAAATTCCCGTCAAATTTGGGGCCTATGCCATAAATTACAGTTGGATCTGTCTGGAGCTTCATCCCTTGTTTGAGACGGTTTAAAAATACTGCGGCGATTAAATTTCGATCGCTAGACCTGCCAGTTTCCTTTTCAATAATTGATGCCAATATAAGCAGCTCATAAGGCGTCTTGAGAGGGCTACCCTCATTTTTTTGAGACCAAGCAGAGAGTAGTTGTTTTTGCATTGCTTGGGCTGCACGCTGATAAATCACGAGATCCAACTCATCAGGGTCAAAAACATAAGTATCCGGAAAAAAAGCGCCCTCTAAACTGGGGTACGCCAGATGCAATTGAGTGAGCAATACTTTGGTGCTCATTGATCGCGTTTGATGGATCAAAGCTGGGTGGGAATCAATAAGCGCCCTCACTTGCCAAATCGTCATACCCGGAATAATGGCAACACTTTCTCGTACGCGATCACCCCTAGCCATCTGCAACAAGACTCTTCCTAAGCTGGCATCGACGGGAAAAAGATAGGTCCCTGGTTTTAATCGAGATCCAACAAATAATGCCCGAGCGCTAATGTGTAGGACGAGAGGATTTACTGTAATCCCCTGGTCCTGCATTTGCTTGGCTATCAGACTCAACCCAGATTTAGCTTGAATTTTGACTTTGTACCCTGAGGCATCTGTGATATTCGGATTTGCTGGTACGACCCTGATCAAGAAAATGGCTGCATAGAAAATGATCAATACGCTAGCGCTTGTACCAAGTAGCCAGATAACCCAGCTGGGTTGCCGTTTTAGGTTTAATAAATTCATTTTCTGAAATTTTTTACTCATCACGCTATGATAAAAGCGTGAATACAATTTCAACGACAAATCTAGATGCTTCCGGCGGTTGGGAGTCCACCCCCCTCTCAGATTGGGGTCTGATTCTGGTGGAAGGCCCTGATTCAGAGCAGTTTCTCCAAAATCAGCTGACGAACACTGTTTTAGGCATGCAGGCAGTAAAGGACGATGAAATTGCCCAGGGGACTAATCATGTGCGTTTAGTGGGTTACTGCAATCCCAAAGGCCGTCTTTTGGCTAGCGCTTGGGTGTCACTGCAGACATCTCTGATTGATTCGATTGAAGTAAAACGCTATTACTTATTCATTTCTAGGGATATCGCAGCCAGCACTGCAAAGCGATTAGGCATGTATGTGTTGAGATCCAAAGTCAAAGTGTCTGAAATCTCCGATCAGTGGGTGATTGAGGGCAAGCTCAATCCGGGGATACAAGCGCCCTACCTTTCTGCTTCCGATGAAATAGCCTTCCAACTTCCAGATTTCAGCAATGAGAACTCAATGACCCAGCGCATCATTTCAGCTAGGCCGAAGACTCATCGTGATGCAGCTTTTCCAAGTCCTGTCTTGGAGCTGTGGAATGATCTTGAGGTCAGAAGCGGTATACCCAGAATTGTGCTCGCAACCCAAGAGCAGTTTGTGCCTCAAATGATTAATTTTGAATCGGTGGCAGGCGTTGATTTTAAAAAAGGTTGCTATCCTGGCCAAGAAATCGTGGCGAGAAGCCAGTATCGTGGCGTGATTAAACGCCGCCTCCATTTGGCGCACTTCTTGAGTAATGATGCCGATGGGATTGGTCACGGCCCTGCGACAGAATTATTTCATTCAAGTGACCCAAAGCAGCCCGCTGGCATGGTTGTACTTTCAGCAAAAAACCCATCGATACCCTCCAGAATTGACCTCCAAATCGAGCTTAAGCTTGAGGCACTTGAAAAAGGGGAAATTCATTTGGGGGGCGCTGATGGACCTGTGTTAAAAATAGATCCATTACCTTATCCATTGATCGAAATCTAGTTTCTGAACTCTTCATCTTGCCAATATGTGCCTAATCCTTTTTGCCTGGAAATCCCATCCTGACTACCCATTGGTCGTTGCGGCAAATCGTGATGAATTCTATGAACGCGATACCCAGGCGATGCATTGGTGGCCAGAGCATCCCGACGTCCTGGCGGGTAGAGATAGCGCAGATGTTTTAGGTAGCCCTGGTACATGGCTAGGATTCACGAAAACTGGCCGCTTTGCTGCATTAACGAATGTCAGAGCGCCTAGTGAAAAAAGGCCTGATACACGCACCCGTGGTGAGCTATCCCTGATGTACCTCGCTGGTAAAGATCGTCCACAGGAATTTATTCAGAATCACGCAAAGCGCTTTGACCAATACAACGGCTTTAATTTATTAATGGCCGATTTCAGTGATCCTGAAAAAGCAGAGATGCATTGGGTTAGTAATCGTCTCATGATGGGCCAACACATTCGTCCCCGCAAAGTATTTCCTGAAAATCCCCTAACGCCTGGTGTCTATGGCTTATCGAATGCGATGCTCGATACACCATGGCCGAAGGTCAATCACCGTGTAGCTGCTTTTGCACAAACTTTGGCAATGGATCATGGTGGCTTAAAGAATGCCGATCAGTATTTACGATTACTAGCCGATACCCATGAGGCGAGTGATCATGAATTACCTAGCACGGGCGTTAGCAAAGATTGGGAAAAAGCACTCTCCCCTGCATTTGTTAAAACGTCCTCGTACGGGACTCGGTCAAGCTCGCTACTGAGAGTGCGAAAAGATGGTTCTTTTGAGATGGTGGAACGTCGATTTGATGCCAATGGCACCATAGGACACGATGTCATCACGGGCGTACTGACCAACGCACCGGGTTCTAATTTATCGGTTTAGTTCAGAACTATTCCCAACGCAGGTCATCGTTAATCACCTTCTCTCCTGCGGCATTTCGGCTTGGCAATCGTTTTAAATACTTGAATGTACCGGTAGCCATACAGCAGACCTCACCTTGATCGTTATATAACTTCGCTTCGCAAAATGCCATCGTGGCTGTATGACGCACGGTCTCAGCCTTAACGCGCAAGATTCCATTGGCAGCCTGCATAAAGTTGTTTTTTAATTCAATTGTTACCACGCTACGATCACTAGGATCTGCTGATCGTGCCGCAACGGCCATAGCCACATCCATCAGAGTCAGCAAAACTCCACCATGTGCAACTTCCCATGTATTGTGATGCTCGGGCTTTAGGGCTAATAAAATTTCCCCCTTACCCATTTCAGCAGTAATAAGACGCACACCCAATAACTTTAAAAAGGGGACATTTAATTCTTCGCCTAAATTAGCTAGTTGAGTGGAGGTCTGAGTTTGTAATGGTGATGTCATAGTCCCAATTTTAAGCTGAATGTTGAACGCTTTTATAGAGTCAACCGAGTTTCTAGAAAGCCCATAGAATAGACAAACTATGGCATTTTTACTGCAAGGCGATGATGTTTTACATCAAGTCAATCCCACCCCCTTACCAGATCCCTATTGGGTGAGTTTTTCTGCTTCCGCAGCTAAGTTGATCGGCATCCCCCTAGGGCAAGACCAATACCCAAAAGATCCTGATTGGCTTGAGGTACTTGCCGGCAATCGCCTTAGTTTGGAATCTCACCATTTTGATAACCCGATAGCTACAGCCTATAGCGGTCACCAATTTGGAGTTTGGGCGGGTCCATTGGGTGACGGCCGAGCAATCCTGCTGGGCGATATTCATGGGCAGGAGCTCCAGTTGAAAGGTGCGGGCAAAACACGCTATTCCCGAATGGGGGATGGTCGCGCTGTACTCAGATCCTCAATTAGAGAATTTCTCTGTAGCGAGGCGATGCACGGCTTAGGTATTCCGACTAGTCGTGCTCTTGCAGTAGTGGGCTCAAACCAAGCAGTGCGTAGAGAGGAAATCGAGACTGCTGCAGTATGCACTCGACTAGCTCCAAGCTTTATCCGGATCGGTCATTTTGAACATTACGCAGCGCTACAAAAACCAGACCGCTTAAAAGAACTCGCCGATTACTTAATGGACGCCTTTTATCCTGAATGTAAATCTCACGCAGACCCCTACCTTGATCTCTTTAAGGCGATCTCAGCAAGAAGTGCGCATTTGGTTGCCCAATGGCAAGCTGTCGGCTTTTGTCATGGGGTATTAAATACCGACAACATCAGCGCCCTAGGGCTAACCATCGACTATGGACCATTCGGTTTTTTAGATCAATTTCAGATTGATCACATTTGCAACCATAGTGATACTGGCGGTCGGTATGCATACCATCGCCAACCCCAAATCATGCACTGGAACATGGCTTGCTTAGCCAGTGCTATGTGTCCTTTATTAGAGCTCCAACATTCCAGCGAAGCAGCGCAGACATTGCTGCGAACGGCCTTAGAAGAATTTCCGAGAATCTACGCTACTCGCTGGCAGAGTTTATTTAGAGATAAATTGGGATTCAAAACTCAGCAGCAAGAAGACATTGGTTTAATCGAAAGATTATTGCAGGCAATGCACGATGCTAGAGTCGACTTCACCTACTTCTTTAGAGCGCTAGCACAGTATGACTCAATAAACTTAAGACCACCCAAAGAGGCTCGCGATCTATTCAACAACCTTACAGTGATTGATACATGGTTTGCAGAGTATGGGCGCCGCCTGCAATCTGAGAATAGCCTAGATGAGCAACGGAAGGCGTTCATGAATACTTGTAACCCAAAATTTATTTTACGTAACCACTTAGCTCAAGATGCTATTGAAAAGGCCCAAGCTCAGGACTATTCGGAAGTCAGTAAACTGTTAAGTATCTTAGAACATCCTTTTGATGAGCAAGAAGATCATGAGGCTTACGCAAAACCCCCTTCAATCGAGCACCGTGCTGTAGAAGTCAGTTGCTCTTCTTAAATACTGGAGTGAATATGAAAAAGACGGATGCTGAATATAAAGCGGCGCTCAGCGACATCGAATACAAAGTGACAAGAGAAGCTGCGACCGAGAGGCCATTTTCTGGAAAGTATTGGGATCATTGGGATCAGGGTCAGTACCAGTGCGTCTGCTGCAATACACCCCTATTTATGTCCAATACGAAATTTGATGCGGGTTGTGGCTGGCCAAGCTACAGCGCTCCTGAAAATACAGCAGCAATACAAGAAGTAAAAGATACTAGCCATGGCATGATCCGCACCGAAGTACGTTGCTCGAATTGCAATGCCCATTTAGGCCATGTGTTTGACGATGGTCCCGCCCCCACTGGACTGCGGTATTGTATTAATTCTGCCTCTCTGCGTTTTGAACCGAGTGACCTAGCCTTAAAGACTGACGCCAAGGATGAGGCCTAATAACGGCATAATCTCACCATGAAATTTTTATTCGATCTTTTTCCAATCATCCTCTTTTTTATCGCTTTTAAGCTGGGGGATATCTACACAGCAACCATTGTGGCGATGGTAGCAACGATTGGACAAATCCTCTGGGTCTATTATCGGCATCGCAAAATCGATGCTATGCAGTGGGTTAGCCTAATATTAATTGTGGTCTTTGGTAGCCTTACTATCTTTCTGCATGACAAAACGTTTATCCAACTTAAACCCACAGCTCTCTATTGGTTGTTTTCTGGGACCTTATTGATCAGCGCACAATTTTTTCAGAAGAACTGGATACAAGTTCTGATGGGCAAGCAAATTACTCTAAAAGCCCATAGTGAAAAATCAGCTTGGCAAAAATTAAATACCGCTTGGGCCCTTTTCTTCTTTTTTATGGGGGCCCTGAATTTGTACATCGCATTTGAGTATTCTGAAGATACCTGGGTTAACTTTAAGCTCTTTGGCAGTACTGGGCTCTTGATTGTCTTTGTAATACTGCAGGGCATCTGGCTTTCCAAACATATGGAGCAAGCTAGTCAATGACAGTAAATCAACAGAGAATCCAGCGCTTCACTGGCGATTTACATAAAGCATTCAAGCTTTTGCATCTAGCAATCGAAGATGAAAGTCATTTACATGCTGGTCATGCCGGTGCGGCTAGTGGCGGCGGGCACTTCAGAATACATCTCGTTGCCCCTGAATTTAATGGTCTTAACTCCGTCGCAAGGCATCGTGCAGTCTACGCCGCGTTGAAAGACCACATCCCTTCTGAAATTCATGCGCTAAGTATTCATGCTTATGCGCCACATGAAATATCCACTCAGGAAAGCGAATAAAGACATGATGATCCTTCATACGATGCTTAGAGTCGGTGATATGCAGCGCTCTGTTGACTTTTATACCAAGGTTTTGGGCATGAATCTGATCAGAACAACCGATCGTCCAGGGCAAAAATATACCCTGTCCTTTGTTGGCTTTGGTAAAGGCAATGCAGATGGACAAGCAGAGATTGAGTTGACCTATAACTATGGGGTTGATTCCTATGAGATGGGCACTGCCTATGGGCATATTGCCATTCAAGTTCCCGATGCTTATGCAGCTTGTGCCAAGATTAAAGCCGCTGGTGGAAACGTCACTCGAGAGGCTGGTCCAGTTCAAGGCGGAGACACCATCATTGCCTTTGTGACCGATCCTGATGGATACAAAATTGAGATAATTCAAAATTAAGAGCAGTGCAAACTGAATTCACCGATTCACCCTATCGTCTTGATCTTCTAGACAGCCTATCTGAAGTTAGTCCTGAGCAGTGGGACGCCCTGCTCCCTGGTCATGCCGGCCCTTTCCTCAGGCATGCTTTTCTATGTACCCTAGAAGAGACTAAATGCGTCGGCGCCAATACAGGATGGCAGGCGGCCCATTTAATTGCAAAAGATCATGAAAACCAGATTGTTGGTGCTATCCCCTTATATTTGAAGCAGCATTCTTATGGCGAGTTTGTATTTGATTGGGCATGGGCTGAGGCTTATCATCAACTCGGTAAATCCTACTACCCCAAAGTGCTGAGTGCAATACCCTTTACACCAGTGCAAGGTGCCAGAATCTTGGTCAAAGAAGGCGAACAACAAAAAGTCATTCAAGAATTGTTGATTGCAGGTTTAAAAAATATTGCTCTTGAGAATGATCTTTCCTCGGTACATATCCTCTTTCCCAGTGAAAAGGAAATTCAGTTACTTGAAGACAATGATTTTATGTTGCGGGATTCTGTCCAGTTTCATTGGCAGAATCAAGGCTACAAAGACTTTGAGCAATTTCTGGAAGCTTTAAATAAGAAGAGGCGTAAAAATATTCGCCATGAACGGTCCCAAGTCCAGAGCGAGCAAATCGAGTTTGAACATATTCCTGGCGAAGAATCGACTCCAGAAGACTGGAAATTTTTCTATGATTGCTATGCACAGACCTATTTTGAGCATCATTCTAGTCCGTATTTGAACCTTGAATTCTTCTTAAAGCTTTCTAAAGTGATGCCCAAGCATTTACACCTGATCATAGCTAGTCAAGGTGATAAAAGAATTGCGAGCTCCTTGTTAGTGGTAGATAAAGCAGAAAGCAAAGCCTATGGTCGTTATTGGGGTGCGCTGAAATATATTCCCTGCTTACATTTCGAGACCGCCTATTACCAGGCGCTCGAATACTGTATTTCTGAGGGAATTCAGACCTTTGAAGGTGGAGCCCAAGGTGAGCACAAGATGGCACGAGGCTTTTTGCCAAAAACACTGCAATCAGCCCATTGGCTTGCAAATGCTCAGTTTTCACAAGCGGTTAAGCACTACCTAGCCAGAGAGCGAGCTGGCATGGCAGCTTATGTTGATGAGCTTGCCGAGCACAGTCCCTTGAAATCGAATACAGTACTACCGTGAGCAACGATAACTACTTCCAAAATGCGGACGACAGTGCCAATTCCCTTTCAACCGGGGATGCGGAGTCTGACTCACCCTGTATTGGTGTATGCACTACCCTCTACGATGAAATTTGCCAAGGTTGCGGCAGGACTTTAGCGGAGGTGAGTAATTGGGTATTTTTGAGCCCCGAAGAAAAGACTATTGTCTGGAACCGAATTCGCGCAGAAGGCACTGCAATGCGCTTTCAACGTCAGGCCAAAGAAAACAAAAACTAAATTAGCCAGCCAATTCTTGGCTACGTAAATATTCTTCGTAGGTTCCTGAATAATCGTTCACTGTACCGTCCATTTTGACTTCCAAAATACGGTTTGCTAAAGCCGATACGAATTCACGATCGTGTGATACAAAAATCAAAGTACCATCAAATTTCTCAAGCGCAATCTGTAAGCTTTCGATGGATTCCATATCCATATGGTTGGTTGGCTCATCCATAGCTAGGACATTGTATTTTTGGAGCATGAGTTTGCCCCAGATCATCCGGCCCTTTTCACCGCCGGATAAAACTTTGACGGACTTGCCAATATCGTCGCCAGAAAAGAGCAAACGACCTAATGTACCCCGAATGGATTGATCATCATCGCCCGTGTTACGCCAATTATTCATCCAATCCATGAGCAGTTCATCTTTTGCGAACATCTCGGTATTGTCCTGAGGCATCACGCCGACGTTAGCATTTTCTGCCCATTTCACATCGCCGCTATCCGCAGCTATACCATCAAAACGTTTGCTGAGAATTGTTTTTAGGAGCGTGGTTTTACCTGCGCCGTTTTGCCCAATGATGGCAATCTTTTCACCAGCACGGATGCTAAGCTTCAAGTTTTTGAAGATCACACGATCATATGCTTTTGTCAAAGCATTGCACTCTACAGCCATGTTGTGCAATTTTTTCTCGGTATCAAAACGAATAAATGGATTTTGACGAGATGACGGCTTAACTTCCACGATCTCGATTTTTTCTAATTGACGCTGACGTGAAGTCGCTTGACGAGCTTTTGATGCATTAGCAGAGAATCGCGCTACGAAGGCCTGTAATTCAGCAATCTTTTCCTTGGCCTTGACGTTAGAACTCAGTTGTTGTGTACGCGCCTGCACTGAAGCGAGCATGTAGGAGTCATAGTTACCTGGATATACCTTTAAGGTTCCATAGTCCATATCAGCCATATGCGTACAGACTTCATTTAAGAAGTGGCGATCATGGGAAATAATCACAATCGTGCTCTTAATATCATTCAGAATATCTTCGAGCCAGTGAATCGAATGGATATCCAAGTTATTGGTAGGCTCGTCTAATAGCAAAACATCGGGGTCTGAAAATAAGGCTTGTGCAAGCAATACGCGCAATTTCCAACCAGGCGCTACATTACTCATCAGGCCAGTGTGTTGCTCAATCGGAATGCCAATACCTAAGAGTAGTTCCCCTGCTTTGGCTTCAGCGGTATAGCCACCATATTCTGCATACTTCCCCTCCAGTTCAGCCGCCCTCATATAGTCTTCATCAGTGGCATCAGGATTAGCGTAAATAGCGTCACGCTCAGCTGCAGCATTCCACATCTCTTCGTGACCCATCATCACGACATCCAAAACACGCACATCCTCATACGCAAACTGATCCTGACGTAGCTTACCGAGACGAATTCCGGGATCTAGGCTGATGTTTCCACTGGTAGGCTCAAGCTCTCCACCCAAAATCTTCATGAAGGTAGATTTACCGCAACCATTGGCTCCAATCAAACCATAGCGATTACCGCCACCAAACTTGACAGAGATATTTTCAAACAGGGGTTTTGCCCCAAATTGCATGGTGATATTAGATGCAGTAAGCACGGGTGGTTATAACCTTAAGAAATACGATTTACAAAATAGTGATTATTAGATCTCTGCCTCAAAGGCAGTAAAGACCGTCATTTTAACGGTTCTATCGTGAGAGACTGAAAATCAGACTTTTACCCTGAATGGAGTGAAGTTGGTATTGGTATCGTAGTAGTCTTCATTTTCCTTGCGTTTGAGGAAATTCACGACCAAATAGGTCAATGGAGTGGCTAGGATTTCCCAAGACGTCTTTAAGAAGTATTGGGCAAACGCCACCTGAATGACTTCACTGGTGGGCCATAGACCATAAAAAGCGAGCATATAGAACAATGAGGAATCCACTAGCTCACCAACAGCTGTTGATCCAATAGCTCTCATCCACAAGTAACGCCCTTGAGTTTTGATCTTCAATTTGGCCAAAACATAGCTATTCACGAAACTTCCAGACCAAAAGGCGATCATCGAAGCGACGGCAACCCGCCAAGAATTGCCAAAGACAACCTCCATACCATGCTGGTAGTTTTCCATATAAGCACCCGGACCAGGCGGTAAGGCAATGACAATTTGAGCCATGATTGATGCAAATGCAAGCGCTGCAAAACCAGCCCAAACTGCTCTACGATCATAGGCATAGCCATAGACCTCAGTCAAAATATCACCGAAGAAATAAGAGATCGGGAAAAATAAGATTCCCGCTCCATAAATAAAATCACCAAAATAAGGCAAATGAATAGCAGCAGATTTTCCGGCGCCAATAAAGTTTGAGCACAAGAGCACCACAACAAAAGCAGCAAGAATCAAATCATAGTATCGATGGTGGCGTTTTATCTCATTCATGAAATCATCATCTGTTAGTTGCTCGCTCTCACTTTACTGAATTGACTGAGGATATCTTTGGCGGCATTCTTAAATGCAATATCACCATCATCAAGCAGTTCAGTGAAAAAGTCTGCGCGATACTTGGGAAAATTTCTGACGATTGAAGATTGATATGCTGGATCATAGTGCTTCACCAGCAAATCCGTGACTAATGGATTGAAATCTCCTGCATCGATCTGATTAAACCACTCAGCAATTTGTACTTTCCCATAACGGGTTGTGAGTAAACCTAACTTTTCTTTAAATTGAGCAGTATTTTCTAAGAAGTGATGGTACTCATGAAGGAGCCAAGATACCCGAGTCGGTAGACTGGATCTGAGTTCGATACACAATCCATTGCGAATCGTTTCCATCAGCGCATCCGGTATGTGTACCCCTCCGACTTTCTTGCTTTCGGATTCAATAAATACAGGTTTGCTAGGGTCTAGACTCTGTAATGCATTCCAAAGCGCCGTCTCAAATCCTTTTTGGGAGGGCTGTTCAGAATCAGGCTCATTCCCAAGAACAGAGCCACGATGGATGGCCAGGCCCTCTAAATCCAGAACTTGAGCACCGAGCGATTGGAGCTCATGCAAGATTCTTGTCTTACCAGTCCCCGTCATACCGCATATCACCTGAAATTGAAATTGCTTAGCGGCAAGATCAAGGTCATCAATCACAATCCTACGAAATCCTTGATAACCACCCTCTAATTGCATTGCTTTCCAGCCAATCCGATTGAGTACGTGGGTAAAAGCGCCACTCCGCTCCCCGCCCCGCCAGCAATAAATCAAAGGTCGCCATTCTCTAGGATGGTTGAGCATCGATTGTTCTAAATGCTGAGCAATATTGCGCGAGACCATTGCAGCGCCCAGTTTTTTAGCAGCAAAGGGCGATACTTGTTTATAGAGCGTGCCAATCTGAGCGCGCTCTTCATTGTTCAAAACGGGATAGTTGATTGATCCAGGAATGTGGTCTAAAGCAAACTCAGCAGGAGATCGAACATCAATGATCGCGTCGAACTGATTGCGAGCTTGTGCAAATTGAGCAATGTCCAGAATATGCGGATTCTTGGGCTGCAATCGCTTTCCTAGGAGAGCTTATCTAAAACGTGTTTTGGCCAAGGCATCGATTTGTTGGCCTGCAAATCAACCCAAACCATCGTTGCCCCACCGGCTGCACACAATACCTCGGGCTCGGTGCTCAAAGCCATCGTATTAAAAACATCTACACTGGAGTTACCAATATTGCCGACATACGTCTTGACGATTAAATCGCCAGGATAGGTAATTTGCTGAATGAAATTACAAAAGCCGTTGACCATCAACATGCCCTCAACGGTGGTATCCATTGAGTAACCCATCGCTGCAATCCATTCAATTCTGGCTTGCTCCATATACCGAAAGTAAATCGTATTATTAATATGTCGATACGCATCCATATCTCCCCAACGGATAGGAATAATGGATTCATGAACTAGCCTTTTATTTTCAGGTATCTCGATACGCATACAAAACCTTAGCGAACTTGTAAGGCCAGTTGATATAGATTGCTAGAACGTGCGCCAGAGCGACAGAATGCCAAGATTGGGCTGGGCAAGGTTTTGAGTAACCGAGCCATCTCAATCACTTGATCGGGCGTAATGGAACCGCTCACCACTGGTAAATAAACATATTGCAGACCGAGACTCTTCGCCTTCGCTTCAATCTCTTCATTTAAGGGCTGGCTTGGACCACCCTCAAAATCAGGGCGATTATTAATGACGCTCTTGTAGCCTTGTGCAAGGATATCTTCTAACTGCGATGGATCGATTTGACCAGTGGTGCCAAAGACATCATTGTGGCAAGCAATTGAAACACTCATAAAAACCTCAATATTTTCAAACTGTTAACTTAGGATGATTCTAAATCAGTCTGCATTAGGGCGGCTCGTAAAGAACCGTTCGCAAATCTCCATACCAGCCAACATCGCCACAATGAACACCAAGGCCTTGAGATGACCGACGCCCAGGGCTACGATAGCTGGCCCTGGACAGAAGCCCGCCAGGCCCCAACCTGCCCCGAAAATCAAACTACCAATAACTAATGGCCTAGTGATTTCTTTTTTTGCGGGCAAGTGAAGCGTTCCACCAAAAAAAGACTGTGCTCTTTTAGAGACAACATAAAAACCGCAAAGCCCGACTAAAACAGCGCCAAGCATGACAAAAAGTAGTGATGGATCCCAAGGACCAGTGATATCCAGAAAATTGAGGATCTTTTGTGGGTTACTCATCCCTGAAATCATCAATCCAAAACCAAATAGCACACCGATCAGATATTGGCTGATTAAGCTGAAATGTTTTTTCATGGCAGCCTCAAAAGAGATGGCGTAAGATATACGCCATCACGAATCCAGAAATCATGAAAGAAATAATGGCAACTAATGAGCGAGGTGATAAACGAGACAAGCCACAGATGCCATGACCGCTAGTACATCCTGATCCATACTGAGCACCAAAGCCAACCAATAAGCCAGCCACGATCACCATAGACCAATTTGCTTCAATAATTTGCACCGGGTATAAATCGAATAGGAAGATCGACCACAGTGGCGAGGTCAAAATACCTAACAAAAGAACGATTCTCCACACCCATGCTTGTTTGACAGGGCGTAATAAGCCACCCACGATTCCGCTAATACCAAGGATACGTCCGTGAAGCAGCACATACGCAGAAGTAGCAATGCCCAATAAGATGCCCCCTAAAAACGAAGGTCCTGGTGTAAAGGCTAGCCAATCAATTTGCATCTTGCACCTTCATCATTCATTACACGGTTTGGGAGACATCCTGTACTGAAGATATCTTAGCCCTAAATAGGCGCCCAATATAAATCCTGGCAAAGCAAGGAATGATCCCAATGCCAGAGTTGATATACCACTCAAGCCCTGACCAATAGTACAGCCCAAAGCAGTAACCCCTCCAAAGCCCATGAATACACCGCCAATGAGGTGGTTTGCAGTATCTTCTGAATTGCGAAAGGATTCCCAGCGAAACGATTTGGTCGTAATGGCTACGCAAGCAGATCCGAGAATCATTCCTGCTACGGCAACGATGCCGATGCTTAATACCTTGGAGACATCGCTGTAAAACATTAACCAATCTAATGTGTAGGCATACGGGGCAACAAAAGAAAGACTCTCCATTTTTCCGGAATTACTAGCAATGAAAACTTCTTCTAAGGTATTGGGATCCTCAGCGACATAACCAAGGTAGCCAGATACCCACCAAATAGCACAGATGGCTAGACCTACACCAATTCCGGCAAGCAGATTTTCAATAGTCCAAAACGATTTACGAATCAGTGCAAAAAGAATAAATACGCCTCCGATCACGATCCCAAGAATCAGGTGGAGTTCAGTGCGTGCTAAGCCGATATAACTGCTCAATAGACTTGGCAAGTCTTGTGTGGTCGCAAAAGAAATAAAAACCGTGTCGAGAGTATTGACCCGAATAACACCCAAGAACCCCTTAAGGGACATGTAAGCGCTGAGCCCTAATACTAAGAAAACGATCAGTGACTTTAAATTACCGCCACCAATTCTGACGAGGGTTTTACTACCGCAACCTGAAGCTAGCACCATACCCAAACCAAACAAGGTGCTGCCTAGCAGGGTGGAAAGAATGAGTAATTTACTTGAAGTGTAAATACTCTTCAGTGGGTCAATCCAGCCTAGGGAGCTCATCAGAGTAAAACCCATAATGGCTATGCCAATAGCAAGAGACCATTGTCTCAGGCGGTCCCAACTTTCCATCAAAAAAACATCGGCGATCGCTCCCATAGTGCAAAAAGAGGTTTTTTGCATCACGGCTCCGAGTACAAAGGTAATAGCAAATGCACACCACAGAACGGTATGGCTTTGCGACACAATGTCTACTGTATTCATGGCCTAGGGATATCGGGTTATCAAGGAGTCAATTTGCAAGGAATCGGTTTATTTTAAGGGCTATGGCGCAAGCACCTAAATATCTTCGATTCCTTCGTTGCCCTTCATACCCAGAATGGTTGGGGTATTTAAGGGGCCTGGCTTAACTGTCTTTATCTCTTTAAGGTGACGCGCTACCAGATCCCAAATGGGTTCCCCACCCTTTTCTTGAGAATCTGCGCTAACTGGTGCCCAGCCAGCTACTTTATAGTGCTTATCGGCATCGATTCTTCGGCCGTTCAGACGCATATCGGATATGCGATTACCCATCGATGCAGCAGGATCAATGCTGTACTGAAGTCCACCAACCCTCACCATATCACCGCCCTGTTGATAATATGGATCGGGGTTAAACAAATTATCTGCAACATCCTCAAGCACCGTTTTAATCGTAGACCCCGTCATCATATTGACCGTGGTGTAGGGATAAGTAATCGCAGTTTGATCAAGCAATTGCTCCATTGTGATCGACTGACCTGGGAGCAAAGTGCTTCCCCAACGGAATCCTGGTGAAAAAGCGATCTCCGCATCTTTTTGCGCCAGCAAGCTATCTAGTATCAATTGATCGAAGCTACCATTGAAGTTCCCGCGCCGATATAAAAGTGTGTCTGTAGTTGCCAACGGTTCCTGTAGACGAGATTCATAGGGAGCCCGCATTTTTTGAATCAGGCTCACCATCGAAGCATCTTCAGGAATCAGGTTTGAAAAAATAGGCAGAAGCTTGTATCTGAAGTCGACCGGCTTTCCACCCTTCACATCAAAATCTAAGACGCCCAAAAATTTTCCATTGGATCCCGCATTGGTTACCAAGGTAACCCCACCCGGATTTTTAACTTTCACTGGAATGGGGACACCATCATGAGTATGGCCACCTAAAATGGCATGGAGTCCTCGAACACGCGATGCCAACTTTAAATCGACATCCATACCGTTATGAGAAAGCAACACAACGACTTTGGCGCCTTTTTTCACTACTTCATCAATTGTCTTTTGAAGATGTTCCTCTTGAATACCGAAGGTCCAATTTGGAGTGAAATAAGCCGGATTCGCAATTGGCGTATAAGGGAAGGCTTGACCAATAATGGCAACCTGCACCCCATTCATACTTCTTAATGAATACGATGGAAAGACGGGATCTCCAAAGTCGGTAGTCTTAATGTTTTGAGCTAGGAGCTCGATATTGCCTTTGAAATCGGTGTTGATAATTTCCATCACTCGCGCTTCACCGAGAGTCATCTCCCAATGGGCTGTCATCAGGTCAACGCCTAACGCTAGTGCAGCATTTGCCATATCCTGACCATTGGACCAAAGCGCTGTTGCAGAACCCTGCCAGGTATCACCGCCATCCAATAACAATGCTCCGGGTCGAGATGCTTTTAACTGCTTAACAAGAGTAGTGAGATGGGCAAAGCCCCCCATCCGCCCATAACTCTGGGCAGCATCGATGAAATTCAGATAGGTAAAGGCATGGGCATCGCGGGTGGCTGCGGATAGATGATTCGCCTTTAAGAAATAGTCGCCAACCAAATGGGGCATTCGATTCTGCTGAGGACCAATCCCAAGATTAACATTAGGCTCACGGTAGTACATTGGCAATAGCTGAGCATGACAATCTGTAAAGTGCAGCAGATGCACATTACCAAATCTGGGAAGTTCATAAAATTGTTGCGCTGATCTTTGTGCAGCTGAGAAAGAAGAATGGAGCCCCAAACCTCCCGCGGATGCAATGGCTAGAGTTTGTAAAAACTCTCTTCGATTGATCGACATCGTCAATTATTGATTAACGGGTGATGCGGGATCTAATAACAAAGCCATGACATCTTGAATTTGCTTTTGATCCAGAATTTTGAAATGAGCAAAGCGCGGCATATTACTGCACGCGTTATACGCTTTAGAGTTACTAATGCGATTCCAGGTATAGGTAATAACCTCTTGTGAATAACCACGATTCTTGCCGTAATTCCAGAGACTTGGACCGATGTTGCCATAGGCAATTTCTTTTTGATTAATCTGGTGACAGTTGTAACACCCACCCCCGTTTGTAGTAGAAGCGCTATCTGACCATGTGTCGCCACGACCACTTTGTGCAATAGCCTCTCCACTTTTCCAGTCACCCAGGTATTGACCATCAGAGGGTTGGGCAATCGTTTCCATATTGAGCTTCTGAAGCTCCTCTGCCTTTTTTAAACCGGCGGGGCTAGCCGCGAATTGTGGATTAGAGCAAAATCGTTGTGTCGCATCTTGCACAATACGATCAAGTCCTGCAATCCCTTGAGATCGGAAACTGTCTTTCATCATTCGATTAAAAGGGGTGTCGGGTTTTTGTTGTCCATAGACGGGACTGGCAAACCAGGCAAAGGCGAGCAGAATCGATAGAAAAAATTTCATGATGTTATCTCTTCAAGCCAGGGGTTTGAATCATTCCGCCGTTGGCATTCTTGGCCATATACATCGATAAAGCGATGGTCACATCTGATCCATAAATTGGGAAAGGAAAGCGTTGCTGTCTAAAGCAGTCATTCAAACGCTGTTGCATTGTCCAAAACTGACCGCTAGAAACCCGATAGGCTGGCCAGGAGCCCCAACCTGCTATCGCTCCTTCATGAGTAGTGAGATTCGGAAGATCCTGTAAGCGAATCCGCTTGCCGTTACTACCATGACAAGAGGCACATGAAAAATCAAATGGCCCCGCCTCATAATAAAAAGCCTGCTTGCCCATCTCGTACATCGCTTTTTCTTGAGGATGCGCAGTACTGACTTGAACTTTTTTGCCTTTTGAATGCGTCACTACATAGGCAACGATCGCATCCATATCTTTTTTAGGCCCTTCTCCAAATTTCGCATCAATAATGCTTTGTGCTGAGATGCCCTGAAGCGTTTCCATGCAAGTCATCAAACGTGACTCCAAATCCTGTACCCGATTGGTGTCTTTGAAATACCTGGGGAGTTGGGCAGCAGCGCCATCAACCACACCAGGGCCTAAGCCTAAATTGCATTTCTCCAGTGAAGCATTTTTGGGGCCAGCAGACTTCTTCCATAACGCTTCGCCCGCCATCTCATAAAGCTCTGATGGATTACCATCGGCAATCATCTCGCGATACTTGGCTATATCGTCAGCGGTCGATTGCGAAAATGACTGAAGACTCCAGCACATCAAAGCCAGAACTGAAATCCATTGGATTCGTTTCATGAGCAGCTTAGACATAAGCGTGCAAATTAAGAGACCGTAGCTTCATCAGTCCGTTTATCACCCTTAGTATCAATCCAATTAACGACCAATTTATCCCCTTTAGAACCCTTGTATTTGAAATTCAGGAAAGGATCTTTAGAGACACCAGGGCCAAACTCGGCATTGAATACATCCTTGCCTTGGGCTTTTACATTCAGCATGTTGATAAACCAAGCTGGGATTAGCTTTCCAGACGCATCTTTGCGCTGGCCAGACTCCATATCATGCTTCATCAAAATCTTGACATCTACGACGCCATCTTTTTCAGTAGCTCGTATGCGCATTGGATCAGACATTCTGCATTCCTCTTAAATATTGTTTCTGATGGGTGTAGCCTTAGAGTTAATGCTTAGCCCCCGCACCCACCCAAAGTCACTTTAATTTCTTTTACAGCCGTTACCCATTTGCCTTCTGCCTTCACTAAAGCATAGACATTCGAGGTTTGCCCCATTTTGATTCTGGTAGTTACAAATGATTCAGTGCCATTCGGAATAAAAAATTGAGCAGCCAATACTGCGGGATTTTTCTCTACCAATATTGCGATTTGATCTGCTTTTAAGCTGCTGGTAATGCTGACTGGCACAACAGCCCCATTTTCAGCAATATCAGGTGCATTTAGAACAACTGTGGATGATTTATCGGGACTAGATGCGCCCAAAGCCTTGAATACTTCATCCAGGCTTTTTCCTTCAAAAGCCGCCTTATTCCACTCCTCTGCTTGCGCAATAGAAATTAAACCGGCCGAGGACATTAGGCCAAATACTGCCGAATACTTTAATAACGCTCTACGTTGCTCGTTCATAACCATTTCCACGAATTCCTAACCAACCGGTGTTAAGACAAATAAAGCCAAATTATTGATTTTATTGCCTAATATTAGCCTAATTTGACCCTAGATTTCCTCAAATACCGCAATACAATCGAGTGGCGATGGATTTTGACTCTATTTATTTATCTCTCAAGCTAGCCCTTTGGACGCTAGCGATCATGATCCCACTCGGGATCTGGTGTGCATATCGGCTGTTAAATGCTGGGGCAATGAAGGCGTGGCTCGAGGCCGGCTTAGCCTTACCTTTAGTTTTGCCTCCAACCGTATTGGGTTATTACTTCTTGGTTGGGTTCAGTGGTAAAACTTTTTTCGGCATTCCGCTCGTTTTTTCTTTTACAGGAATCCTGCTTGCCTCATTAATCGTCAACCTGCCCTTTGCTATCCAACCAATCCAGCGTGCTTTCGAAACCATTGACCCCCAGATACGCGAAGCTGCCAAAGTATGCGGCTTATCACCCTGGCAAGCTTTTCGTTTTATAGAACTGCCACTTATCTGGCGCGGCATTTTGAGCGCCTCAGCCCTGACCTTTGCCCACACCCTCGGAGAATTCGGTGTGGTCCTCATGGTTGGTGGCGCCATTCCTGGTGAGACAAAGACAGCATCGATTGCGATCTATGATCGTGTGCAGAGTTTTGATACCGCTGGTGCCGGCACTCTCTCTTTAATACTTCTGGGTATCTCACTAATTGCGATTGCCCTAGCTTATGGCTTATTCAGCCCTCGCACTCAACATCAGCGGTCAGGGAAACGTTGATGCTCAAGCTACAGATTAGTCAAACCATCCCGATGCCACTGCAGATTCAGCTAGAATGCCTGCCTGGCGAACTCCACGCTTTAGTAGGCCCATCCGGCAGCGGTAAAACTAGTACCCTCAGAGTCATAGCAGGATTGATGCAGGCTAATGAGGGATTTATCCAGTGCGATAACACTCATTGGTTTGATGCCGACCAAGCTAAAGTCAACATCAACCTACCAACTGCTGATCGCTCATGCGGATTTTTGTTTCAGCAATATGCACTATTTCCCCATCTCAACGCATTAGAAAATATTGCCATTGCACTGCTCAATCACTGTCACGATACTGAGAAAAGACTCCAGCTTGCACAAGAGTGGCTGGACAAATTGGGTATTTCAGAATTATCTCGTCGTATGCCGCAAGAGTTATCTGGCGGGCAACAACAACGTGTTGCACTAGCGCGTGCTTTAGCCAGGCAGCCCAAAGTTTTGTTATTAGATGAGCCCTTTTCTGCGATTGATAACCCAACGCGTCAAGAGCTGTATAAAACCTTAGCCAGTATTCGCAAAGATCTGAACATTCCTATTCTTTTAGTTACCCACGATTTAAAAGAGGCCAGCTTATTAGCCGATCGAATCACCGTGATTGACCAAGGTATAAGCTTGCAAACCGCAAGTCCTAGAGTCTTGTTCCATAAACCGCGCAATAGCCGTGTAGCCGAACTGGTGGGCATTACTAATATCTTTAAGGGTGTATTCAGCGCTGGAGCACTCAGTTTGGATGGATTGCCACACGTCTTTCAGGTCGTTGATAAAGGAAAAATACCCGCAGGCCAAAAAGTGGCTTGGGTTATTCCCCAAAGCGGAATTAGTGTTTTCGCACAATCAACACCTAACTCATTAGCCGCCACGGTTACTCAGCTAAGCAGTCTTGGACAGATTGCCTCCATTCAATTTGTGATTAAGGGTAGCGCAGTGCTGGTCAATTGGGAAGCCTCTTCAGCAGAAATTAAGCGCTTGGCAATCCAGCTTGGCAGTGAAGTACATATTGAGTTTGATGCACAACAGATTCACATCATGCCCCTAAGACCCATTAACGATCCGAGACGGCTACAAGAATCAGGCAATACTAGCGAGCTTTAAAGCCACCCTTGAGGTCATTCATTAAATCATGGACGTTCTCGAGGCCAACTGCAATTCGTACAAGACCATCCACAATCCCCGCTTCTTTTCTTGCTTCTGGAGACACTCGGCAATGCGTTGTTGTTGCTGGGTGAGTAATGGTAGTTCTCGTATCGCCGAGATTAGCAGTAATCGAACAAAGCTTAGTCTGATTAATCAATCTGAAGGCTGAACGTTTTCCACCTTTCAATACGAATGAAAGAATGGCGCCACCTTCTTTTTGCTGACGCTTAGCTAGTGCATGCTGGGGATGGGATTTGAGACCAGGGTGATAAACGCGTTCCACGCCAGCTTGCTTCTCTATCCACCGGGCAAGTGCCAAAGCATTCTGACTTTGCTGTTTCATCCGCAATTCTAATGTTTCGAGTCCTTTTAAGAAGACCCAAGCATTGAATGCGGAGAGAGTGGGCCCCGCTGTCCGGACATAAGGAAACACTTTACCGTTAATAAAATCTTTTTTACCAACAATAGCCCCGCCAACTACTCGACCCTGACCATCAAGATATTTAGTAGCTGAATGAATCACCACATCCGCGCCAAGCGCTAAAGGCTTTTGTAAAGCAGGCGTGCAGAAACAGTTATCCACCACAAATAAGGACTTAGCCTTCTTTGCAATCGCGGCAATGGCTTTAATGTCAGCTATCTCTGTTAAAGGATTGGAGGGTGTTTCGAGATAGAAAAGTTTGGTATTTTTTTGCACGGCAGACTGCCACGACTTTGGATCGACTAAATCAACATATGTTGTGGTGATGCCAAAGCGACCCAGAATATTAGTAAATAGCTGAATGGTTGCACCGAATACTGAGCGAGAACAAATGACATGGTCACCAGCTTGCAGGTGCGCCATTGCCGTTGTCAAAATAGCAGCCATACCCGAGGAAGTCGCAATACAAGCCTCGCCACCCTCTAGAGCAGCCAAGCGATCCTGAAACATGCTGACCGTTGGGTTGGTAAAACGAGAATAGATAAATCCTTTATCCGCATTAGCAAACCCGGCTTCAGCCAGCTCTGCACTATCAAAGCAGAAACTCGAAGTCAGGAAAAGCGCCTCAGAATGCTCATGAAATTCTTCTGTACGACGAGTGCCAGCACGGACAGCAATAGTCTCTAGCGCTAGCTTAGATAAATCAGCTTGAGGTCTTTTGGATTTACTTTTCATACTGCTATTTTGACACCAATTAAAAGAAATGCCTCAAATTGAGGCATTCTGTGTCGTTTTTAGTCTTCTGTTGCAAGATGCAAATGCAGTTGGGAGCGAGCAAAGTCACTCGGGTCCCCCGCTCGATCTGCCTTGGCAGCGCTGGTATTGCGAGCCGCCTCTAAAGCGTCAAGATAGGAATCGTTGATATCCCCAGTGATGTAATTGCCATCAAAGCAGGAAGCCTCAAAGTTCTTCAGCTCCGGATTAATATCACGTACGGCCTGCTTCATGTCCTCAACGCTTTGATAGATAAGCTGGTCAGCCCCAATCATTTTATTAATCTCTTCGTCAGTGCGACCATAGGCAACTAACTCACTCCGAGTTGGCATATCGATGCCATAGACGTTGGGAAAACGAACGGGTGGCGCCGCAGAAGCAAATATCACTTTCTTGGCACCAGACTCGCGCGCCATTTGCACAATCTCATATGAAGTAGTTCCACGCACAATGGAGTCATCCACAATCAAAACGGTTTTGTCCTTAAACTCAATGCGCATGGCATTGAGTTTTTGTCGTACCGATTTTTTGCGGACTGCTTGACCTGGCATGATGAAGGTGCGTCCGATATACCTGTTCTTAAAGAAACCTTCACGATAATCAATGCCTAAGCGTTTGGCCACCTGCATTGCAGCTGGTCGACTAGAGTCTGGGATGGGCATCACGACATCAATCTCTTTGACATTGGTTTCTTTGCGAATCTTTTCTGCGAGATAGTCACCCATCCGCATTCGCACGTTATAGACCGTCACACCATCAATGGTTGAGTCAGGACGAGCCATGTAAACGTACTCAAAGATACAAGGCGTCAGAACGGCCTCTGCCACACACTGCCTCGAGTAGAAATTACCATCAAGATCAATGTAGATCGCTTCACCAGGATTAACATCGCGCACAAAGGTAAAGCCCAGACCCTCCAAGGCTACCGATTCAGAAGCTACCATCCACTCGGGACCCTTCGGCGTATCAATCCGACCAATACACAAAGGCCGAATACCAAAAGGATCACGGAAGGCTAATAAACCATAACCCGCAATTAAAGCAACAACAGCATATGAGCCCTTAACACGCTGAGTGACACCGGTAATGGCATTAAACATAGCGCCCTCATCCAAAGCAGCACTATTCGTTTCTTTTTGAAGTTCATCAGCCAACACGTTTAATAGCACTTCAGTATCAGAGCTCGTATTAATGTGACGACGATCACGATAGGCCATTTCAACGCGCAAACTAGGTGCATTAGTCAGGTTGCCGTTGTGTGCCAAGATAATTCCGTATGGTGCACTGACGTAAAAAGGCTGGGCCTCTTCTTCACTGCTAGCTGAGCCAGCAGTAGGGTATCGAACTTGACCAATGCCAGCATTACCTACTAAGCTGCGCATATTTCGTGTTCTGAACACATCGCGTACCAAACCATTCGCTTTATGCATCGTGAATGAATTGCCATTCATCGTAGCAATACCGGCAGCATCTTGACCACGATGTTGCAGCAGCAATAAGGCGTCATACAGTAATTGGTTTACTGGTGCATGGGAGACTGTTCCGACAATACCGCACATATCTCTAATTCCCTATCGTTAATGGAATAACTACTTTTGGTACCGCATCATTTAATTGCTTTGCCCAATCTTCTGGAAGCCAGCCCTTAATAAAGCCCACTCCCGTCTCAATTGCGGGTCTCGTTAAGGCCTGTTGCCAAGCGATGGTTTGAGGAATAGGAGTTAACAGTGCTAGGGTTGCTAACACGACAATAACCAGTCCGCCACGCATAAGGCCAAAGATTAAGCCCAGAAAACGATCGGTCAAACTCAATCCTGCTGAAAGAATAATCTTTTGCACAATGCCGCCGAGTAGACCGCAAGCAATGAGTGTGAGAACAAACAAAATCAGGAAACTAGCACCAAGGCTCACTAACTCTTCTAGGTGAAAACTCGATAGCCACTCTACAGAAAGATAGTTGCTATAGCGGTAAGCGACCCAAGCAGCAATAAACCAAGAAGCCAGCGCAAGAACCTCTTTAAATAAACCACGGGAGATACCAATTAAAGCCGACGCAAGCAATACTACTAGGGTGAAGTAATCCACCGTTGTTAACTTTAAGGTGGATATGAGGTCCATTAGGATTTACCGGCATCCACAATGCGGCTATTGAGTCCCATTGCCTTGATCTTCTTCTCGGCAGCCTCTGCAGCATCTTTATCGGGGAAAGGCCCTGCTCTCAATACAAACAACTTCGTACCGTCAGCGCTTGTTTTATTGATCACATAAGTAGGGATCTTTTGCGCCTTCATTTTGCTCAACCAGCCATTGAGCCGATCCTCTGATTTAAACGCTTCCGTTTGAATCACAAATTTACCGGTATTTGCAGCAGGCTTAGAGCTTGATGAATCAGAACTCACTTTGGGTTTGCTCGTTGCAACCACTTCTTCACCCGCAGCCAATCCTAAAGCAGCAGATTTAGCGGGTGCTGATGCAGCGGCAGGTTTTGTATCCGTTGTGCTTGCTGATGGCGGGGTTTGAGATAGGCTTGGACTAGGAGTAGCGTCAGGTTTTGTCTCGACTTTATTGCTAGGCGCTGGTGCGGGTGCAGCCGGTATTGGTGAGGACGGAGTCGACTGAGCAGCAACAACATTGGCTTTAGTCGTGGATGGCGTCTCAGGATTGACGCCAGGGACTGGCAGACTCGTAACGATGTTTACAGCAATATCGTTGTTCACGGGCTTAGGCTTACTATCCAGAATTCTGGGTAAAGCAATAAAAGCCAATATGACTAAAACACTTGCACCAATTAAACGATGGCGCGCTCGCTGAATTTCAGGATCTTCAGTTAAGGCAGGCTCTTCATTTTCTTGAGCGCGAATAAAGGCACGAGCGTTTGTTTTTTTAGAGGTGCGACGGATACCCGCTGACCCTCTTTGAAGGTCATCAGACTGCGAGTTTCGCTTAAAAAGCTTCGGTAAACGAATCATGGATCAATGCGCCTGGTTGTTTCGATAAGCCATTACGCCTGCAACGGTATAGAAGGATCCGAAGATGATAATTCTATCACCCTCTCCGGCCTCAGAAACGGCTTTTTGGTAGGCTAAAGCAGGATTTGGGAAGCTTTCAATCCCCCCATCTTGGCCATTTTTTACCTTTACGCCCAGTTGCTCCAGCTGGGAGGCTAAAGCCTGCGCACTGGCAGCTCTGGGGGTAGGCAAATCAGTGCAATACCAAAAATCCACTATCCCCAAAAAAGGTTTGATCACGCCAGCAATATCTTTGTCAGCCATGGCACCAAATACGGCATAGGTATAGGGGTGGTAGCCCATCTTATCAAGGCCTTGCGCCAAGGTAGCTGCAGCATGGGGGTTATGGGCAACATCCAAAACCACGGTTGGCTGTCCAGGAAGAACCTGAAAGCGTCCAGGCAATTCAACTAAGGCAAAGCCATTGCGAATATCTTGAGCGCTCACTGGGAGGCGTTGGTGAAGAGCCATCAAGGCGGCAATGACCCCGCTAGCATTGAGAATCTGATTGGCGCCTCTCAAAGCTGGGTAACCTAGGCCACTGAACCGTTTGCCTCTGCCGCTCCAACCCCACTGCTGTTTATCACCCAGAAACTGAAAATCTCGACCTTGCAGCCATAGATCGCATTGCAACTTTTCAGCATAGTCAATTAAGGATTGCGGAGGTACTGGGTCAGCGCAAATGGCTGGAATTCCTTGACGAAATATTCCCGCCTTTTCTAGGGCAATAGCTTCTCGAGTGCTTCCTAAGAAATCGGCGTGATCAATATCAATGCTGGTAACAATCGCGCAATCGGCATCAACACAATTCACAGCATCTAAACGCCCTCCCATACCCACTTCCAGAATGATCGCATCGAGAGAGCTTTCTGAAAATAGCAAGATGATCGCTAAGGTTGTGAACTCAAAGTACGTTAACGATGGCGCATCTACAAGACTTGCTCTTGCTTGTTCTACTTTTGCAAAACACTCTAATAGCTGCTCATCAGAGACCTCGACACCATTGACACGTGCACGTTCATTAAAGCGCAATAAATGGGGTGATGTATGCATTGCCACTCGGTATCCTGCGGCTAATAAGATTGCCTCCAAATAAGCACAAGTAGACCCCTTGCCGTTGGTGCCGGCAACGGTAATGACTGGGCAATTCAACTGAAGATTTAAAGCCGCTTTAACTCGATTAATCCGATTGAGCCCCATATCAATTCCGACAGGATGCGCGGTTTCAAGATAGGTGAGCCAAGCTGGAAGGCTGGTAAACAGGGTTGGATTTTGGTTCTTAGACAAATGCAGCCAGCGTGCGCAAGATTGGAGACAGATTAATGGGAACTTGTACTGTCTGGTTCAGGCATTTGCTGAAGCAAAGCCAATAAACGGGCCACCTCAGAGCGCAGTTGGCGACGATCCACAATCATATCGATGCCCCCTTTTTGCATTAAAAACTCCGAGCGTTGAAAACCTTCGGGAAGCTTCTCGCGCACAGTGTGCTCAATGACACGGGGACCCGCAAAACCAATCAACGCTTTGGGTTCAGCTATCACAACATCACCCATAAATGCAAAGCTCGCTGAAATCCCACCCATGGTGGGGTCAGTCAAAATACTAATGTATGGCAAACCTTTTTTTGAGAGCAATGTCAGCATGGAATTGGTCTTAGCCATCTGAAATAAGGAGAGCAAGCTCTCTTGCATGCGTGCACCACCAGTTGCCGTGATAGAGATGAAAGCGCATTTTTTATTGATGGCCTCTTGAACTCCACGGGTAAATCGCTCACCCACCACAGAGCCCATCGAGCCGCCCATGAACTGAAATTCAAAACAGGCAACAACCGCCGGAATAGTCTCAATTTTTCCACCCAACACAATCAGGGCCTCAGATTCTCCCGAGGCATCGGTTGCTTCTTTAAGGCGGTCGGGATATTTTTTGGAGTCTTTAAATTTAAGCGCATCTACTGGAAAAATATCTGCACCGATTTCATAACGACCTTTGGGGTCTAGAAGACTATCGAGTCGTTGACGCGCAGATATGCGCATATGGTGACTACATTTTGGACAAACGGATAAATTGGCTTCTATATCGGTGCTGTAAAGCACAGTCTCGCAAGCGGGACATTTAACCCAAAGACCCTCGGGAACAGACTTACGATTAGCAGGGTCTGTTTGCTGAATTTGAGGCGGTAGTAACTTATCGATCCAACTCATATTGATATTAGCTGTCTAAGGCTGTCCGAATTTCCTGTATGAAGCGCTCCAGTGATTGTACCGCCTCCCCTTCAGGGGCCTCTTCTAAGAGGCGAATGATGCGGCTACCAATCACCACAGCATCTGCGGTCTGAGAAACCGCTTTTGCACTAGCGGCATCATGGATACCAAAGCCTACCGCAATCGGGATGTCACTGACTTCCCGTATTTGCGGAATGATACTAGCCACATCCTGGGTGTTCAGATTAGATGCGCCAGTCACACCTCGAAGAGATACATAGTAAATATAGCCAGATGCAATCTTGGCCGCTTCTTGAATACGGGCTTGTGAGGATGTTGGGGCCAGCAAGAAAATAGGATCGACACCGGCAGCCTTCATGAGCGCAGCAAACTCGGTACATTCTTCAGGGGGATAGTCGACCACCAAAACACCATCTACTCCAGCAGCTTTAGCTTCTAGAGCAAAACGCTCTGCTCCCATTTGTTCTACAGGATTTGCGTAGCCCATCAAAACAACCGGAGTGTTTTGGTCTTTCTCACGAAAAGTTTTCACCATCGCAATACAACTTAGCAAACTGACTTTATGAGACAAGGCTCTTTCAGAGGATCTTTGAATGACGGGTCCATCAGCCATCGGGTCTGAAAAAGGCACACCCAGTTCAATTACGTTGGCACCGCCACGCACTAGCGCATGCATTAGTTCAACAGTTTGGTTTGGATGGGGATCGCCAGCAGTGATAAAAGGAATCAAGCCTTTTTTACCGCTAGCCCTGAGTTCCTGAAAAAGTGCCGTAATTTTGGACATGAAATTTATCCTTCGGACCCGGTAGCTTGCGCCACGGTATGCATGTCTTTATCACCCCGTCCTGATAGATTGACCAAAATAGTCTTATCTTTTCCGAGCGTCGCTGCCAATTTACAAGCATAGGCAATCGCATGAGCAGATTCCAGCGCAGGAATGATGCCCTCAATGCGGCAACAATCATGGAAGGCTTGCAAAGCTTCCTTGTCATCAATCGCTACATAACCAGCGCGACCCGAATCTTTCAACCAAGCATGCTCTGGACCTACTCCTGGGTAATCCATGCCTGCTGATACCGAGTGGGTTTCTGCAATCTGTCCATTCTCATCTTGCAAGAGATAAGTGCGGTTACCGTGCAACACCCCAGGCTTACCGACACAGAGCGCCGCGGAGTGAAGACCAGTATTGAGTCCGTGACCGGCAGCTTCAACTCCAATCAGCTTCACTTCTGGAAAATCAATATAGGGGTAGAAGATACCCATTGCATTTGAGCCACCGCCAACACAAGCTAAAACATAGTCTGGCTGACGTCCAGTCAGATCTGGCATCTGCACTTTGCACTCTTCGCCAATCACACTCTGAAAATCCCTCACCATCATTGGATAAGGATGTGGTCCAGCAACAGTGCCAATGATGTAGAAGGTATCTTCCACATTCGTTACCCAGTCACGCATTGCTTCATTGAGAGCATCTTTTAAAGTTTTAGTCCCAGACTCAACGGGGACAACTTTTGCGCCCAGCAGCTTCATGCGATAGACGTTTTGCGCTTGTCGTGCAACGTCTACCGAACCTTGATACACAGTGCAATCTAGACCGAAGCGCGCACAGATCGTGGCAGTAGCGACGCCATGCTGCCCTGCTCCTGTCTCGGCAATAATGCGGGGCTTACCCATCCGCTTAGCCAGCATCGCTTGGCCAATCACGTTATTAATCTTGTGGGCACCGGTATGGTTCAGGTCTTCACGCTTAAAGTAGATCTGCGCACCACCATGAATCTCGCTCATTCGCTTAGCGTGATAAATCGGCGATGGTCGTCCCACAAAATGCTTGAGCTCACTATGAAACTCTGCCAAAAATTGGGGATCATTTTGATATTTTGCATAAGCTGCTTTGAGTTCATCCAAAGCAAACATCAATGTTTCAGAAACAAACACACCACCGTAGGGACCAAAGTGTCCTCTTGCATCGGGTTTGTCGTACATGGCTACCTCTTAAATCAAATTACAGCAATTAGGGGGATGACAGCTTCGCATCTGCTGCACGGACCGCTTGAATAAATTGGGTGATCAGTGCAGGATCTTTTACACCCTTGCTGATTTCAACCCCGCTAGAGATATCAACCGCGCAAGGATGCAGACGAGCAATCGCCTCGCCGACGTTGTGCGCATTCAACCCACCACTCAAAACGACCCGAGGCCCGTTTACGCTTAGCCATGTTTGCGGAATTCCTTGCCAATCAAAAGGGATGCCCCCTCCTCCATAACCCTCAACCAGGGCATCCAGGAGAAAAGCATTTGCTTCTTGGTATTGTAGAGAAAATTCATCAAAAGCGAACTTAGGCCCTATTCTGGCGGCTTTGATCCATGGTTGACCCTCAGCAAACTGGGCACAATCTGATGGAGATTCATCCCCATGAAATTGCCAGAGGCTAATTGGGGCCGTCGACCGAATCTCGTCCACTTGAGCCTGGGTGGGGTTCACAAGCAAAGCAACCCCATCTACCCCAGCTGGCAAGCGCTGAATAAGCTGAGCTACCGTTTTTGGAGTGACCGCTCTCGGGCTTGGCGGATAAAACACAAAACCGACCGCATCTGCGCCAGCTTGCACGGCTGCATCGACGTCTGCTTCGGTTCGTAAACCGCAAATTTTGACCCTGGTATAGCCAGGAGTGAAATGAAGTAAGCCCATAAATGAATGATAAGCCCTGAAATAGCTTAATTCTTCAGGAGCTGACTTGGAAGAAAAGAATTTTGTAACCAGGGACCTGGGATCGCAAATTCTTTGGGATAGGCAATTTTGGCTAAATAAAGCCCATCAGGTGCAAAGGTGGGCGCTGCAAGACTGCGATTCTTGGCTTCCAGAATTGCTTGCATCCAATCAGGCCCTTGCTTACCAATCCCAATCATCAAGAAGCTGCCAACTAAATTGCGCACCATATGATGCAAAAAGGCATTGCCGCGAATCCGAAAGTAGAGCATTGGTTGCTCAGAAATAATATCAATCGAATACAGAGTTTTGACGGGCGTTTTGCTTTGACATTCAGCAGACCGAAAAGAGCTGAAATCATGTTCGCCAATTAAACACTCCGCCGCTTTTTTCATCGCATCGATATCAAACCAAGTATCGGGAGGCAGCATATAAAAACCTGTCCGATTAGCCAGCAAAGGGGCTCGACATGAGCTGGCATAGACTGCATAAACATAGGTTCTCTCAAAAGCTGAGAATCGAGCGCTGAATTCATCCGAAACAGGTTTGGCCCAATTCACCACAATATCGGGCGGTAAGAATGCATTAATTCCCCTGACCCACGACCAATCGGTGCGTTCAACAACCGTATCAAAATGCACCACTTGACCCAAGGCATGAACGCCAGCATCGGTTCGGCCTGCAGTAATGGTCTTGACTGGATTATTGGCCACACCCTCATTGCCAATAAATAATTCAATGGCTTTTTCTAATTCAGCTTGAACCGATCGGATGGGTGGTGCTTGATTCTGCCACCCAGAAAATTGACTCCCCTCGTATTGCAAGCCCAGTGCAATTCTCACAACACATCCCTAGGCATGACGTTGAGCAATCTCAGCTAATAATCCCTGAGCCTCAACAGTGATGAGTGGATCAACAGCATGACCAACGAGGACAATCTCTTCGAGTGATTTTTTGGCGGCTGCAAAATCTTCAATCGTCATGTAGGCACGAGCCAGATTAAGCTTAACTCGCAAGGTCTCAGCAAGAACATTTACTTGCTCATCAACCTTGACTGGTGACTCCAGGTCCAAGTTGATGCCAGCAAAAAGGGATTTTGCTCGCTCAGGAATATCAACTGCATGCTTATGAACAGCGTGTGGGCTAACAGTGACTTTTTCAGACTTTCGGGCATTACGAGCTAGAGCCCACAGCATTATTCCTGTAAGGGCGATTAAACCAAGGCCGATCAATGCCGGCCCAAAACCACCCAGACCATAATTATTCTCGGTGGATTTTTTACCTTTGGATTGGTCAACCAGCTTTTGTAATTCAGCAATATTCTTTTCTAGCTCGACAATCTTTGCGCGGGTCTGTTCTAAGACTTTTTCTTTTGCTACCACCTCTTCTGCATACGCTTTCTCTTGCGCATCATTAGCACTAGAGCCAATTTTTAAACGATCTTGATTAAGTTCTTGAGCGCCTGGATTCTTACTAACCGCATTTTGTTTAGCGCCGGAATTACCTGCCTGATCTTGCATATTGGCCTGCCATTCAGCATTTGCTTCCGCCACAAACCGACTGGCCTCGACTGGACTGATCGATCTCAAAAGTGCTTGGCTTGGTTTGTTAAGCTGGGCACCTGCTGCTAGCAGATTGATTGAGCCACTGGCAAAGGCATCGGGATTCGCTTTATATAAAGCCATCATCGTTTGATCTAGGCTAGCACCTTCGAGATAGGGAACCATTTGAGCCGCAATTTCAGAAAGATTTTGACCAGGCTTAACAAGGATTTTTTGGGCGTCACCGATCAGTATGGTGTACGCCTTGCTCAAGCTTCCAGTAGACCAATTTAGCTGAACTAATAGATCGAGAAAAGGATCATCGCTAACAGGAATCGGGTCAAGGGTCTCGACAAGCACCATCAAACGTTCGTCTTTATTCCGGTAGACCATCGATTGGAGGTTGAAATTTAATACCCTGCCAGAAATTCCGAGACGTGCGTAATCAGAAGGACTAGGCATTTGAACCTTCAGACTCTCAAGTAGGTCCTGTTCTTGAGCAGAGATGCGAATAGGAATCTCAACACGTAAAGCTTGACCCGCTTGAGATTGAACTTGTGGTGAGCCTAAGGAGATTGCACCAACAAAACCAGACCAACTCAGCAAAAAAACGCAAGTGAGTGGAGTCAGCAGCCTACCTGAAAGTCGCACCGAGGATCCTTATCGATCTAGCAGAATGCGAAGCATGCGACGCAATGGTTCAGCAGCGCCCCATAGCAACTGATCGCCAACGGTGAAGGCGCCTAAATACTCAGGCCCCATCGCCAATTTATGTAAGCGCCCGATGGGAACAGTCAGAGTTCCACTGACCGCAGCTGGAGATAGCTCACGCTCAGTCGTCTCACGATCATTGGGTACTACCTTGACCCACTGATTATCGTTAGCCAAGATGCTCTCAATTTCCTTGAGCGGAATATCTTTCTTTAGTTTGACGGTTAGGCCTTGAGAATGGCAGCGCATTGCGCCGACACGAACGCAGAGCCCATCAATAGGAATACTGCCTGGAGAACGAAAAGCTGGCTTGCCCAAAATCTTATTAAACTCCGCGCCACCCTTCCACTCCTCTTTGGTTTGGCCATTTTCCACAGGGACGTCAATCCATGGAATTAAGCTACCAGCTAGAGCAGTGTTACGGAAATTTTGTTTAGGAAAATCAGCTGACCTTAATGTTGCTGTGACCTTACGATCAATATCCAAGATCCAGGAACTGGGGTCAGCAAGCTCAGCGGCTACGCTGTCTCGTAATGCACCCATTTGTAGCAATAATTCACGCATATTTTGAGCGCCAGCACCGGATGCCGCCTGATACGTCATGGCGCTAATCCACTCAACTAGATCCGCTTTGACCAAGCCACCCATTGCCATCATCATTAAACTAACCGTGCAATTACTACCAATCCAATTTTTACCACCAGCAGCTAAGGCGCGATCAATCACAGGGCGATTAACGGGATCTAAGATCAAGACAGCATCGTCCTTCATCCGCAAAGCACTAGCAGCATCAATCCAGTGACCTTGCCAACCAGAAGCGCGTAAGGCAGGAAAGATGGCGTTGGTATAGTCACCACCTTGACAGGTCAAAATAATGTCACAACGAGCAAGCGCAGCGATATCGTTTGCATCTTGCAGGGTGCTCACAGACTTAGTGACTTTCTGACCATTCAATGCTGGAACTTCACCACCAACTTGGCTAGTACTAAAAAATACTGGCTCAATCAGATCAAAGTCTTTCTCGGCCAGCATTCTTTCCATCAGAACACTGCCAACCATGCCGCGCCAGCCAACGAGTCCAACTACTGGTGTATTTTGATTTCCCATATAAGCGACTAATGTATTAGTTAATTAATAAAGTTAAGAAAGGGCTGCAACAACAGCATCGCCCATTTGTTTGGTAGAGACCTTAGTGGTCCCCGCGGTATATATGTCAGCTGTTCGTAAGCCTTGCGACAAGACTTTTTGTACTGCTGCTTCAATCGTATCGGCTTGCTCGGGCATGCCTAATGAATAGCGCAGCATCATTGCCGCCGATAGAATAGTTGCTAAAGGATTGGCAATGCCTTTGCCGGCGATATCGGGTGCAGATCCATGGCTAGGCTCATAAAGCCCTTTGTTATTTTTATCCAAAGAGGCCGATGGCAACATGCCAATTGAACCCGTCAACATAGCTGCCTCATCCGACAGAATATCGCCAAACAAATTGCCAGTGACAACCACATCGAATGCTTTAGGCGCTTTAACCAATTGCATAGCTGCGTTATCGACATACATGTGGGACAGCTCAACATCCGGATATTCTTTTGCAACCCGAATCATGACTTCGCGCCATAACTGTGAAGTCTCTAAAACGTTAGCTTTGTCTACGCTGCATACTTTTTTGCTACGTTTACGAGCTGCCTCAAATGCCACCCGACCAATACGCTCTACTTCAGGTTCGCTGTAATGCATGGTGTCGAAACCTTCGCGCGCACCCTTAAATAAGAGTAATTCAGAAGTACGAATACCACGAGGTTGTCCAAAATAAATATCGCCGTTGAGTTCCCGAACAATCAGAATGTCCAAGCCACCAACAATTTCAGGTTTTAAGCTCGATGCAGCAGTGAGTTCTGCATAACAAATCGCTGGACGAAAGTTTGCAAAAAGTTCTAAGTGTTTCCGCAAACCTAAAATGGCTTGCTCAGGGCGAAATTCACGCGCCAAGGTGTCATACTTCCAGTCACCAACAGCGCCGAACAAAATAGCGTCAGCTTGTTTAGCAAGCTCTAAAGTAGCGGGTGGTAAGGGATGGCCATGGAGGTCATAAGCGGCACCACCGACTGGAGCCTCTTCAAGCGTTAACTGAGGAACTAATGTGTTGAGAACCTTGACAGCTTCAGCGACGATTTCCGAGCCGATACCATCGCCCGGTAGGACTGCAATTTTCATTAAAGGCCTTTAACTCTATAAAACTACGGCAGTTGGGTTGCAAGCCAAGGCATCTTGAGGATGCGCTCAGCTTCGTAAGCCTTGATTTTATCTGCATGACGCAGGGTTAGCCCAATATCGTCCAAACCATTGAGGAGGCAGTACTTTCTAAAGGGGGCTACTTCAAATGCGTAGCTAGTACCGCCAGGAAGGATTACCTGTTGGCTTTCCAGATCAATAGTGAGCTGGTAGCCGTTAAAAGCCTGGGTTTCATTAAATAAGTGATCAACCTGAATTTCCGAAAGAACGATCGGTAAAAGGCCGTTTTTGAAGCAGTTGTTATAAAAAATATCTGCAAAACTGGGAGCAATGATGGCCCTAAAGCCAAATTGGGATAAAGCCCAGGGTGCATGCTCTCGCGAGCTTCCGCAGCCAAAATTCTTGCGGGCCAGCAAAATCCCCGCCCCTTTATAACGAGACTGATTTAAAACAAAATCTGGATTAATTGGACGATTGGTGCAATCTTGACCAGGTTCGCCATGATCGAGGTAGCGCCACTCATCAAATAGATTCTGACCAAAACCCGTTTTCTTGATCGACTTCAGAAACTGCTTCGGAATGATGGCATCGGTATCCACATTCTCCCGATTGAGAGGAGCAACCAATCCTTGATATACCGTAAATTTATCCATCATTATTTCACCGGTGTCACTACAACATCTTTCCCTTTAGTTTGGGAAGCGTTGTTAGTGGAAGATTTTGGATCCATCGAGGTACCCATATTCTGCAGATCTTTACCAACACCTTCCATGGTGTTAGCACAAGCAGCCAGAACCAGGCCTAATAGGCCAACAATCATGAGTCTAGTAATCAGTGAAGTTTTGCGCATGATGTTCATACTTACGAGATTTTTCGAATATCAACAAAATGTCCTTCAATCGCTGCAGCAGCAGCCATTGCTGGGCTAACAAGATGGGTTCTACCGCCATTTCCTTGTCGACCCTCAAAGTTACGATTCGATGTAGAGGCGCAACGCTCGCCTGGTTCAAGACGATCAGCATTCATAGCAAGACACATCGAGCAACCAGGTTCACGCCATTCAAAGCCAGCAGCTTTAAACACTCGATCTAAACCTTCTCGTTCAGCTTGGGCTTTCACTAAACCTGATCCAGGAACAACTAGAGCCAGCTTAATGTTAGGAGCAATTTTTTTACCAATACGATCGACTATTTTTGCAGCAGCACGCAAGTCTTCAATACGGCTATTGGTGCAAGAACCAATGAACACTTTATCAACCGAGATATTACTCAGCGGTGTATTGGGCGTCAAATCCATGTATTGCAATGCGCGCTCCATAGCGTCTCGCTTATTCGGGTCGCGTTCTTTTTCAGGATCAGGCACACGATCACTAATTGGCAGGACCATTTCAGGTGAAGTGCCCCAAGTCACTTGAGGAGCAATTTCTTCTGCACGCAATTCCACAACTAAATCAAATTTGGCACCGGGATCAGAATGCAGGGTGCGCCAATACTGCAGGGCATGACGTAAAGCCTCACCTTTTGGTGCATAAGGACGGCCTTGGAGATAGTCAATTGTTGTTTCATCAACAGCAACCAAGCCGGCACGAGCGCCAGCCTCAATCGCCATATTGCAGATGGTCATCCGCCCTTCCATCGATAAATTCCGGATAGCTTCGCCGGCAAATTCAATTGTGTAACCAGTACCGCCCGCTGTTCCAATTTTGCCAATGACAGCCAATACGATATCTTTTGCAGTGCTGCCGGGCTGTAAACGTCCGTCGACACGCACCAACATATTCTTGCTCTTTTTCATGAGCAAGGTTTGAGTAGCCAGAACGTGCTCAACCTCTGAAGTGCCGATACCAAACGCTAAGGCACCAAATGCACCATGGGTACTGGTATGAGAATCACCGCAGACAACGGTCATGCCAGGCAAGGTGGCGCCCTGCTCTGGTCCAATCACATGAACGATGCCCTGGCGAGTGTCATTCATCTTATATTGAGTAATTCCGAAAGCATCACAGTTTTGATCCAGGGTATCAACCTGCAACTTCGAAATAGGATCAGCAATACCGTGTGAGCGGTCAGTTGTTGGTACGTTGTGGTCAGATACCGCAAGATTGGCAGAAACACGCCACACTGGACGGTTTGCTAAATTCAAGCCCTCAAAAGCCTGAGGACTGGTCACTTCGTGTAATAACTGACGATCGATGTAGATCGTCGCCGTGCCATCCTCTTCGGAGTAGATGACATGGTCATCCCATAATTTATCGTAAAGCGTACGTGACATAAAAACCTTATTTACGATCTGCTAAAGCTGGAACTTTGCGTGATGTTTCACCGGTATAGAGCTGACGTGGGCGACCAATTTTATATTCAGGATCAGTAATCATCTCTTCCCATTGGGCAATCCAGCCTACGGTTCTTGCTAATGCAAAGATGCAGGTAAACATTTCAGTGGGCACACCAAGAGCGCGCTGCACAATACCTGAGTAGAAATCGACGTTTGGATACAGTTTGCGGCTAACAAAATACTCATCTTCCAAAGCGATTTTTTCAAGGGTCATCGCTAACTTGAATAAAGGATCATTTTCAAGACCCATCTCCTTCAAGACCTCATAACAAGTTTCACGCATCAGTTTTGCACGGGGATCAAAGTTCTTATAAACACGGTGACCAAAGCCCATTAAGCGAACACCGGAGTTCTTATCCTTCACTTGCGCAATGAACTCATGAATTTTCTCGACACCACCATTGGCCTGAATCTCATTGAGCATTTGTAAGCAAGCTTCATTCGCACCACCATGTGCCGGGCCCCACAAACAGGCGATTCCTGCAGAAATTGCTGCAAAAGGATTGGTTCCTGAAGAGCCACACAAACGAACGGTAGAAGTCGAAGCATTTTGCTCATGATCAGCATGCAAAATGAAGATGCGATCTAAGGCACGTACGAGCACCGGATTCACTTTGTACTCTTCACAAGGCGTAGCAAACATCATCCGCATGAAGTTGGCGGTGTATGACAAATTATTATCAGGGTAGATAAAAGGCTGGCCAACAGAATACTTATAGGCCATCGCTACGAGCGTTGGCATCTTGGCGATCAAACGGATCTGGGCAATTTGACGTGCCTGAGAATCAGAATAGTCAATCTGATCGTGATAGAAAGCTGCCATGCCACCCACTAAGCCGGTTAAGACGGCCATAGGATGGGCATCACGACGGAAACCGCGCAAGAAAAATTGCATCTGCTCATGAACCATGGTGTGGTGCATGATCATTTCTTTGAAATCTGCATCTTGCTGCTTGTTTGGCAGGTTGCCATTAATCAAGAGATAGCAAACTTCTAAGAAGTCGCATTTACTAGCTAAATCCTCAATGGGATAGCCGCGATATAGGAGCTCACCTTTGTCGCCATCGATATAGGTTATCTTGCTATTACAAGAGGCTGTAGACAAAAATCCGGAATCATAGGTGAACTTACCAGTCTGACCATACAGCTTACGAATATCGATAACATCGGGGCCGACGCTGCCTTCATAAATAGGCAAATCAATGTCTGGCGAACCATCTGAGAACGATAGCTTTGCTTTGATTTTCGATTCATTCATGTCTAGCCTCTAATCTTTCAATCCGTATTGATCTAACACTTTGAAATAAAACTTATTTCGCTCTTAACTGCTGCATCAACTTCTGATAAGAAGGCAAAAGAGAAACTTCCTTTAACACTTCTAATTCTTCCTTACGACCCAGCAACAAGTCCATCAGATCATTGTCATCAAGAGCTAGCAGCTGCGTTAAAACCTGACCATCTTCTGCACTGAGATCTGCAGCATGACGGTCAAAAAACCGTTGCAGAATTAAATCGTTTTCTAATAATCCTCGGCGAGCATCACTTCTTAAACGATACAACTCCGCATTACTCAAGCTCATGAGCTTATACAGCCCTACGAACCATTAACTCTTTAATCTTGCCGATAGCCTTAGTTGGATTCAAATGCTTAGGACAAACATCCACGCAATTCATAATGGTGTGGCAACGGAATAAGCGATATGGGTCTTCTAAGTTATCTAAGCGCTGAGCAGTATCTTCATCACGGCTATCTGCAATAAAGCGATAGGCCTGCAATAAACCTGCTGGGCCAACAAACTTATCTGGATTCCACCAGAATGATGGGCATGATGTGGAGCAAGATGCGCACAAAATACACTCATACAAACCATTGAGTTCTTCTCGCTCTTCCGGACTCTGTAAACGCTCTTTTTCTGGAGCTGGATTATCGTTCACCAAGTAGGGCTTGATTGATAAGTATTGCTTAAAGAACAAAGTCATATCAACAATCAAATCCCGCACGACTGGCAGACCAGGTAATGGGCGCAAGGTAATGACTTTAGGCAAGGTCAACATATTGGTTAAGCAAGCTAAGCCATTCTTACCATTGATATTCATGGCGTCAGATCCGCAAACACCCTCACGACATGAGCGACGATACGAAATACTCTCATCTTGTTTCTTCAATGAAATGAGAGCATCCAGCAGCATTCTTTCACCATTGAGCTCGAGCTCATAGCGCTGCATACGAGGCGCAGAGTCAACCTCTGGGTCATAACGATAAATTTCAAAAATCCGGGTATCACTCATCTTTTATCTCTCTTATCGATCTATGGCTTAGAAAGTACGTTCTTTAGGCGGAACAGAATCCACCGTTAAAGGCTTCATCACGACGGGCTTGTAATCTAAACGGTTGCCTTCGCTATACCAAAGCGTGTGCTTCATCCAATTAGCATCATCGCGGTGTGGATGATCATCATGCGAGTGGGCGCCGCGGCTTTCTTTACGAGCTGCTGCAGAGGTCATGGTGGCGTTGGCAGTCTCAATCAAGTTGGCGACTTCTAGAGCTTCAATACGTGCGGTATTAAAGATCTCAGACTTATCTTTGAGCCACAAATGGTTCGCACGCTCGGTGAGTTTAGCCATCTGACGTAGACCTTCATCCATCAATTCTTGATTACGGAATACACCAGCATAAGTCTGCATGGTCTTGCGAATGTCATTAGCAACGTCTTGCGCGTACTCACCTGATGAAGAGCCATCTAATTTGGCAATACGTGCAAGGGTCTGTTCTCCAGCATCAGCCGGCAATGGTTTGAACTCTTGCTTTTTCAGATCCGCTGCAACAATGTGATTACCTGCTGCACGTCCAAAAACCAAAAGGTCAAGCAAAGAGTTAGTACCCAAACGGTTAGCGCCATGCACGGATACACAAGAGCACTCGCCAATCGCATACAAGCCATGAACAATCTCATTGGGTTTGCCATTCTTAGGCACAACCACTTGACCGTTGATGTTGGTAGGAATGCCACCCATTTGATAGTGAATGGTTGGCACTACAGGAATATTTTGTTTTGTTACATCAACGTTGGCAAAGTTAATGCCAATCTCATAAACCGATGGCAACCGCTTCATGATGGTGTCAGCACCAAGGTGAGTCAAATCCAGTTCAACATAATCACCATTAGGACCGCATCCACGACCCTCTTTAATTTCTTGGTCCATACAACGGGATACGAAATCACGTGGCGCCAAATCTTTATAAGTTGGCGCATAACGCTCCATAAAGCGCTCGCCATCTTTATTGCGCAAGATAGCGCCTTCACCACGACAACCTTCGGTCAAGAGCACACCAGCACCAGCAACACCAGTTGGGTGGAACTGCCAGAACTCCATATCCTCAAGCGGAATACCTGCTCGAGCGGCTAAGCCCATACCATCACCGGTATTAATAAAGGCATTCGTTGAAGCGGCCCAGATACGACCTGCACCACCCGTAGCCAACATCACGACTTTGGCTTCCAAGATATAAACCTGACCAGTTTCCATTTCGAGAGCGGTTACACCAACAACATCACCCTCTTCATTGCGAATGAGGTCTAAAGCTAACCACTCTACGAAGAAGTTGGTCTTCGCGCGCACATTGCGTTGATACAAGGTGTGCAACATGGCATGGCCAGTACGATCGGCTGCTGCGCAAGCACGCTGTACGGCTTTTTCACCATAGTTCGCTGTATGTCCACCAAAGGGACGCTGATAAATCGTTCCGTCTGAATTACGGTCAAAGGGCATACCAAAGTGCTCTAACTCGTAAACCACTTTTGGTGCTTCACGACACATAAATTCAATAACGTCTTGATCACCAAGCCAGTCAGAACCTTTGATGGTGTCGTAGAAGTGATAGTGCCAGTTATCTTCATTCATATTACCTAGCGCTGCACCAATACCACCCTGAGCAGCAACAGTATGTGAACGTGTTGGAAATACCTTACTCAAAACGGCAACATTCAAACCGGCTTCTGCCAGCTGTAAAGAGGCGCGCATACCAGAACCGCCCGCTCCAACAATGACAGCATCAAAGCGGCGACGTGGCAAAGATTTTTTAATCTCGGTCATCGAATTACACTTTCCACAAAATTTGTACTGCGTATGCGGCGCAAGCCACTAAATAGAGAACGGTTAAAACCTGTAAACCCAGTCGAATGCTGACAGGCTTAATGTAGTCCATCCAAATATCCCGAATACCAATCCAGGCGTGATAGAACAAGCTCAACAATGCTAACAAGGTAAGCAGTTTCATGAATTGGTTGCTAAAAAGGCCAGACCACGCTGCATAACCAGTGCCGCCGGTGACGCAATAATCGACCAATAGCACCACTGTGAAAACCACCATCACGATGGCAGTAATGCGCTGAATAATCCACTCTTTAAGACCGTAATGCGCCCCAACTACTAAACGCTTAGGACCGATTTGATAAATAGGCATGAGATTTCCTTAGTAGAGAGCAAACATCTTGAGGCCAACAATTGCTGTTAGACCCAAGCCAAGGAAAAAAACAATGATTGCGGAGCGATTCGATTCAGATTTGCTGATGCCAATTTCAAGATCCAGTAACAGGTAGCGAATACCGGCACAAAAATGGTGGAGAAAACACCAGATCAAACCTAAGCAAATGATTTTGACCAAGATGTTATTAGTTAAACCTTGGAATGCTTGGTATGTTTGTTCAGAGGCAAGGCTCTGATCAAGTAGATACAAAATAAATGGGAGCAATAGAAATAAAACTGCGCCACTAATGCGATGAAGAATCGACACCTTACCTGCCCAAGGAAGTCGATAGTGAATTAATTGGGCTAAGCCGATATTGCGAAATTCGGGCTTATCTTTTTTTGTATCCTGCTGTGCTTCAACCATGGGCTATCTCGATATATAGGTGGAGGTTAAGTTCAGTCTTGCTGTGTTGCAACATATTCTATTGGAAACCTTAGAAAGTGTGGGTATTTTAGGTGAAATAAGGGGTTTAATGGTTTTTACTAATAATCGGGCTCTATTAATTGAGCATATTTTGGTAATGTTGCTGTGTTGTGTCATAACGCGCTCTTCGGATTTCCACTGGCTTATTGCCATAGGTAAAAGCGAGACGCTCCACCAGCAAAACCGGATGACCAACAGGCAGGTGAAGATGGGTGCTCAACTGCTCATCAGCGGCAATCGCTTTGATTTTTTCTTCAGCTCTGACCATATGGGTGGCAAAACGGGTTTCATAGAGGGCATAAACTGGCCCAGACCAGTCGTGCAACATTGCTAGATCAAGATCTTTAAATCGTAGTTCGGGAAGTAAAATCTCTTCAAAAACAATGGGTTTTCCCGCAAAGCTCTGAACTCTATTAACTAGTATCAATGGATCCCCTGCCTTTAATTTGAGCAAGTGAGCATCATTTGAATTGGCCTTTATCTTCTTACAAGCCAAAAACTGACTGATGAGAGGAAACTTTTGGCCCTCATCGGGCACTAGGTGTAAAAAGCGGTATTGCCAGTCTTCCTCATGGTGGGTGGCCACAAAAGTGCCCTTACCCTGCCGTCTGACTAAGAGATTTTGCGCGGCTAGTTCATCAATTGCCTTACGAACCGTGCCCTGGCTTACCGAATAACGGGCCGCCAGCTCCATTTCGCTGGGAATCAACGCTCCTGGCAACCATTCAGCAGCTTGTAGGCTAGCCAGAATCAGCGCCTTAATCTGCTGATAAAGCGGGCTAAACGACGCACTCGGGGTCAACACTTCAGACACAAGATCTCCAATTGCACATTTGAATTCGCTAAAATCTCATTGGGTTGAGGTCTTATATAAGACATCTCTCGTAGTGTAAATCTAAAGTGCATTCACTTGAATGGATAATAGAAAAGTATTCGTATTTAAATTAAACCCTCAGTTAACCTTCCTTTGGAGTTAAAAGTAATGGCAAAAGCCCCAATGCGTGTCGCCGTGACCGGTGCAGCCGGTCAAATTGGATATTCCCTCCTATTCCGCATCGCCAATGGCGACGTCCTTGGCAAAGATCAGCCAGTGATATTGCAGTTACTTGAGATTCCAGACGAAAAAGCCCAAAAAGCGCTACAAGGCGTCATGATGGAGCTAGAAGACTGCGCTTTCCCATTGCTCGTGGGCATGACAGCGCACTCTGATCCAATGACGGCTTTTAAGGATGTTGATATCGCCTTTTTAGTCGGTGCACGTCCTCGCGGTCCTGGCATGGAGCGCAAAGATTTATTGGCAGCAAATGCACAAATCTTCACCGCACAAGGCAAAGCACTCAACGCAGTGGCAAAACGTACGGTGAAAGTTTTAGTAGTTGGCAACCCTGCCAATACAAACGCCTACATTGCCATGAAATCAGCTCCCGATTTACCTGCAAAGAATTTCACAGCCATGTTGCGCTTAGATCACAATCGCGCACTTTCTCAATTAGCAGCCAAGATGGGCAAGCCTGTTGGTGATATTGAGAAACTCGTTGTATGGGGTAATCACAGCCCAACTATGTACCCTGATCATCGCTTTGCAACTGTTGGTGGCGAGTCTGTCAAGGCGCTGATCAACGATCCGGTTTGGAATAAGGAAGTACACATTCCTACGGTTGGCAAACGCGGTGCAGCCATTATTGAAGCGCGTGGCCTCTCTTCTGCTGCGTCTGCAGCGAATGCAGCTATCGACCACATGCATGATTGGGTACTTGGCACCAATGGTAAGTGGGTCACCATGGGCGTTCCATCGAATGGTGAATACGGCATACCGAAGGATGTCATCTACGGCTTCCCCGTCACTTGTCAAAATGGCGAATACAAAATTGTCGAAGGCTTAGAGATCGATGAGTTCTCCCGTGAGCGTATGGACCATACACTCAATGAACTCCTTGAAGAACAAGCAGGCGTGAAACATTTACTTTCTTAAGAAGACTTCAATGTTAAAAAGTAAAGTACTGAAGATTACCCTGCTCATCGCTGCACTTGGGTCTGGCGCTTTTGCTCATGCTGCTGACGATACCTTTGCATGGAGCTGTGGTGATAATCGCCAGTTCAAAACCACAGGCGGTACAGAAAATTTGGTGTTAATTTGGGACTCTAAAACCTACGAAATGCGTAGAGAAAATTCTTTACCAGGCAGCTTGCGTTATAAAAACACAAATTCTGGTTTTGACTTAGTGGTGCTTCCAAACAAAGCGATGCTTTTTAATATTCGCTCTGGAATACGGATGGCTGACTCTTGTCAGACAGCTGATATGCGTTCTGGAAAGATGCCTCATCTTTTTGCCGATGCGGAGCCATTCACACCAGGGAAGTAAGCATAAGACTTAGTATAAAAATACAAAAGGCCGAGAATTCTCGGCCTTTTCTTTTAATGAAACAGAGGTTGTTGAGATGGCGTATCCTCTGGCATCTCTGCATGGACCTGCTCACCCAATCGATCAGGGAAAAGGGGTGCTCCGCAATCATCACAAAGCTCAGGATCGAAGAGCATCGCATGACGAAAAACATCTTCTACCCCAGCATCATGTAAGGCATCACAGATGCGTTTGATAGGACTCTCGTCATCCGATAGATCATTGAGCGCGTCATTAGCAACACTCTCGCGGTCATATAAAGGCCAAATCACACCGTAATTGATCTCAGAAGAGCCTTTGATACTGAAGGAGATTCGATACTCATCAGCTTGCTCTTCACCAAAAGCACCCACCACCGATGAAAGACCCGCAGGTAAAACACCCAGGGTCGATTCTAGGAAGTTCACAGCAGCCCGAATACTCAATGGACGGACATGTTTATCAGCTAAGCGGCAATTGGTGAAGTAAGCCTCGGGGAGCAAAAGTTCAAACTCGCAACCAGGAAGCAAGGTGGCGATCGGATCATGCATCGCGTTTTGCCAACCAATCAAACTCACACCCCGCTCTTGTCGCAACGGCGCCTCAGCCTGCCAGCGAAATAGCGGAGTTCCTGTTGGTGCTGCTACAACAGCCACAATAAATCGGGGATCAGCAAGAACAGCAATAGTCTCAGACATATCGCGTAGTTCCAGCTTAATATCGCTGCCCGTCACTGCAGCCATCGCGAGCGTCTCTGTGAGAACTCGGGTTTGGCAATGCGATTGGGGCATTTGATCAATGCTATACAACCAAGGAACAATGGCTAAGCGTGAATCTGCTGCTATTACGGTATTGTGAAGCGCCAGAGCTGTAGCTTCCACAACGGAGGTTGGTAGCGGACCAGAAGGAATTTGATAGCGTGTGTGAGCCACAATCGGGATCGCTAGCAATAAGGCATCCCATTGCTGGCCATCGTGTTCAATGCGAATAGACTCTGCCAGAGTTTCAGCAGTGTCCGCCAAGACTTCAAAGGCAATCGTATTGATCCGAAAGGTTTGGTCAAGCGCTGCATCAATCACATTCTGATTTTGGCTTTTGAGCAGACGGAGCAATCTTTCATCCAGCCGGGCCTCCCAAAAACGATCCTCCACTTGGCTTCCTGATGCTGCCAAAGAAATCGAGTCTGCAACTAGGCGCTCTGCTTCGGGAGAACTGCGTTGTGAACTTTTACTGCGATGAATAGCCATGCTTATTTTTTCTCCGCACGTCGAAATACTGGCTTATCTGGTTTTGATTCGCTAGCGCAATACTTGTAACCATCCAAGTTAAAGCCTTTAAGATCCGCTGGCTTAGTCAATCGATTCTCGATCACATAACGTGCCATGAGACCCCGAGCACGTTTGGCATAAAACGAGATGATTTTGTACTGACCGGCTTTAGCATCTTGAAACACGGGTGAAATCACTGGGCAACCCAAATCTTTGGCTTGCAATACCTTAAAGTATTCCTCGGATGCCAAGTTCAGAAGGGTTGGTTCTTTTTCTTTCTCGAGCAGCTTTTTAAGAGCCTCAGTAACCCGCTTACCCCAAAAGGCATATAAATCTTTACCTCTGACATTCTGAAAGCTCGTACCCATTTCCAACCGATAAGGCTGCATTAGATCTAAAGGCCTCAGCGCGCCATAGAGGCCAGACAAAATCCGGATATGGTCTTGAGCAAACTCAACAGCCTTAGGGCTCAGACTTTTGACATCAAAGCCGTCATAGACATCCCCATCGAAGGCAAAAATCGCGGGTTTACTATTTTCGGGTGTGAATTTCTTAGACCAGTCGCGATAACGGCCTACGTTGAGGGCGGCCAGCTGATCGGATAAGCCCATTAGCTTGGCAACCTGCTGGGGTGACAGCTTTTTGAGATCTGCAATCAGTTTGGCTGATTCAGCAGCAAATTCGGGCAAGGTAGTGGACTTGACCTTAACGGGGGTCTTGTAGTCGAGGGATTTTGCTGGGGAAAGGACGATCAACATGGCACAATTTAAGAATATTTATAACATTCTAGCGATTACTCAACCCCAGTGCCCGTAACTGCCTAAACTACCCTATTAACGACGATTGCATCGCCAAGGAATATCAAGATGAGTAAACAGCAGACCCCTAAAGTGATCGATGTCTACAGTTGGGCTACACCCAATGGTCACAAAGTCCACATCATGCTCGAAGAATGTGGCTATCGTCTTGGCAAAGACTGGTTAGTCCATCCCATTGATATCGGTGCAGGCGATCAGTTTGAACCCGACTTTTTAAAAATCAGCCCCAACAATAAGATTCCGGCAATCGTTGATCCCAATGGTCCCGATGGAAAATCCATCAGCATTTTTGAGTCGGGTGCAATCTTGCTTTATCTCGCTGCTAAGACTGGGAAATTTTTACCTAAAAGTACGAGAGCTAAATATGATGTCTTGCAATGGTTGATGTTTCAGATGGGCGGTCTAGGGCCCATGCTCGGACAAAATCATCACTTCCGACTCTATGCCCCAGAAAAAATTGAGTATGCAATCAATCGCTATACCAATGAGGCAAAACGTTTGTATGGAGTCCTTGATCAGCAGCTCAGCAAACATCCTTACATAGCTGGTAAAGCATATTCCATTGCTGATATTGCCATCTTCCCTTGGACTCGTAACTGGAAAAATCAAGGGATCGAGATTGATGAATTTCCGCACTTCAAAAAATGGTTCGAAAAAGTTTCTGCTAGACCAGCGGTTCGGCGTGGCGTTGAAGTGCTCACCAATTTGCGTAAGCCCTTAACCGACGATAAGGCTAGAGATCTCTTATTTGGCGCAAGCCAGTATCAAAAAAGGAAATGAGATGAGTATTCAATCAGTGGGGATTATTGGAGCAGGCACGATGGGCAATGGCATCGCTCAAGTTTGCGCCATTGCGGGTCTGGATGTTGTGATGATTGATATTAATGAAGCTGCTGTTGAGCGCGGCTTGAGTCATATCAGCAAAAGTCTTGATCGATTAATCAAAAAAGAAACGCTTAGTGCAGAAGACAAAGCCGCTGCCCTGAAAAGGATCAAAGCCAGCATCTCCTACGCCGATCTCAAGGGTCTTGGTTTAGTGATCGAAGCTGCGACTGAGAATCAAGCGGTGAAAGAAAAGATCTTGCATCAGATTGATGAGATTGTTGATCAAAAAACCATTATTGCTACCAACACCTCCTCGCTCTCTATTACTAAACTGGCAGCGCTGAACTCCGATCCTGCTCGTTTTATTGGGATGCACTTCTTTAATCCCCCTCCTTTAATGGCCTTAGTTGAGGTGATACGAGGGCTACAAACTAGCGATGCCACCCACAGCGCCATTATTGAGATGGCTAAGCGGATTGGCAAAGAGCCGATTACCGTCAAAAATTCCCCAGGCTTTGTTGTCAATCGCATATTGATTCCCATGATTAATGAAGCTTTCTTTGTATTGCAAGAAGGCTTAGCCAGCCCAGAAGATATCGACGCGGGTATGAAGTTAGGCTGCAATCAACCCATTGGTCCCCTTGCTTTAGCAGACTTGATCGGTTTAGATACTTGCCTAGCGGTAATGGAAGTCTTTTTTGAAAACTTCAGTGATTCGAAGTATCGCCCCTGCCCCCTATTACGCGAGATGGTAGCAGCAGGCTATCTCGGGCGTAAAACAGGCCGTGGCGTTTTTACCTATGATCAATAAGTTACGGTCTATCCGCATTGACACCAGGATCTAAAGGACAGTTTGTGAACCCATTGCCGCCAGTCGTACGTTATTTAGCCTATGCAGGACTAATTCCATTTATTGGTCTTGCCCTGATGGTGCAACTGGCACCCACCCCAATCAACTACCTCAGCGCTGAATCGATTGCAAGTTATGGCGCCATCATCGTTGCTTTTATGGGGGCACTCCATTGGGGTGCTAATTTACAAACGCTTGGCAAACCCCTGAGTGGTGATCGCTGGATTGATCGCAATGCCTGGATTTGGGGAATCACTCCCGCGCTCATCGCTTGGGTTGCACTACATATATATATTCCAGTGAGCTTAATTATTTTGGCAGCGACCTTAGTGATTCAACGCAATATCGATAAAGATACCTACTCTTATTACTTTACGAATGATGATGCACGTGCCGCGTTTTTGACGATGCGAACCCGCTTAAGCTATATCGCTGCAGCCTGTTTAACTTGGGCAGCACTGGTGATTCTTTTTATTCAGAACTGATCTGAATTTGATGAGCGGTCTTTTCGAGAGCAATCCACCTCCACCCTTAGCCGAAGCTTTGCGTCCGCAAAGTATTGAAGAAGTCATTGGTCAAACGCATTTATTGGCAGCGGGCAAGCCTCTCCAGCTTGCCTTTGCCTCTGGCAAGCCCCATTCCATGATTTTGTGGGGACCTCCCGGTGTCGGCAAAACCACTCTCGCCCGTTTATCTGCTAAAGCCTTTGATCGAGAATTTATTGCATTGTCTGCAGTGTTGGCTGGTGTAAAAGAAATTCGGGAGGCCATTGAACAAGCTGAGCAGAGCATGGCGCAATACGGCAGACAAACTATCTTATTTGTAGATGAAATCCATCGCTTTAATAAGAGTCAGCAAGATGCATTACTCCCGCATGTGGAATCGGGGTTGTTTACCTTTATTGGCGCCACAACCGAGAATCCCTCCTTCGAAGTAAATTCAGCGCTTCTATCGCGCGCGCAAGTCTATGTCCTTAAATCACTCTCCCCTTCAGAATTAAGTGAGTTGATTGCTCGAGCACGCGCCACTGCTATCCCGCATCTGGAATTTGAAGAATCTGCATTGGAGGCTTTAGTTGCGCATGCCGATGGTGATGCACGACGTTTACTCAACTTACTAGAGCAAATCCGTAATGCCACTTCGGTAACGGGTTCCGAGATCAAGCGAATTGATCAAGAGTTCATCAACAATGCACTGAGTATGCAAGTGCGCCGCTTTGATAAAGGTGGTGATCAGTTTTACGATCAAATCTCTGCACTACACAAATCGGTACGAGGCTCCGATCCTGATGCATCACTCTATTGGTTTTGCCGCATGATTGATGGTGGTGCTGACCCCCGCTATTTAGCTAGGCGAATCATTCGGATGGCATGGGAAGACATTGGCCTAGCCGATCCCAGAGCAATTCAGCTGGCAAACGATGCTGCGCTGACTTATGAGCGCTTAGGCTCACCTGAGGGCGAGCTTGCCTTGGGTCAGGCTATTGTCTACTTAGCAGTAGCCGCAAAAAGCAATGCCAGCTATAAAGCCTTCAATGCAGCCAAAGACTTTGTCGCCAAGGATGGAACGCGACCGGTACCAAGCCATTTACGTAATGCGCCCACCAAACTGATGAAAGAGCTTGGTCATGGTCAAGCCTATCGTTACGCCCATGATGAGCCTCACGCCTACGCCGCTGGTGAAAGCTACCTACCAGAGGGAATGGCTGCTCCTAATTGGTATGAGCCCGTTGATCGGGGCCTTGAAAGTCAAATAGCAGAAAAGATGGCTTTCTTGCGCAAACTCGATGCAGAAGCAAAGAAGAAATAAACTCTCAACACCAGCTTTTCTATTTATGAACCCCAAAGGAATAACCATGCGCAAACTACTCACCAGCTTCATTTTTGTTCTCACTTGCTTTACCAGCCAAATGGTCCTAGCAGGACCAAAGGTTGAATTTAAGACCACTATGGGTAATTTTGTTGTAGAGCTCGATGCTGACAAAGCGCCTAAGACCACAGCAAACTTTTTAAACTATGTAAAAAGCGGTTTTTATAATGGTACGATTTTTCATCGCGTGATTGATGGCTTCATGATTCAGGGTGGCGGGTTTACTCCTGACTTAGTTCAAAAGCCTACCAATCCTCCGGTAGTCTCAGAAGCTCAAAACGGCCTCAAGAATCAGGCTTACACCATTGCCATGGCGCGGACGTCCGATCCTGATTCTGCTACCGCACAGTTTTTTATTAATGTGAAAGACAATCAAGGTCTCGACTATCCTAATGCGATGGGTAATGGCTACACCGTATTTGGCAAAGTGATTTCTGGTACGCAAACCATTGATGCTATTCGTCAAATCCCAACCATGGTTGCTAATGCGCCACGCATGGGTCGTATGGGGGATGTTCCTTCCAAGACTGTGATGATTGAATCAGCCACGATACTGAAGTAATTCATCCATTCAATTGGTTCAGGATTGTTTGCCATGATTTTGCTGGATGATTCGCAAAGCACTGCAAGCAATCCTACCAGCCGGCTCTATCAAGACCCCATCCAATATTGGTGCATTTATCCCAGTACAGAGCCAAAGGAAAATGAAATCGCTATTGAGCGGGTTTTTAAAGCATTAGCACAAGCCTCCGCTCGCGGCGAATATCTAGTAACCGCCATAGCGTATGAATTGGGTTTGCATTTGCAGGGGCTCGATACACCTTCAGACGGGCATCCTTTAATAGAAGCCTGGTCGTTTCAAAGTTATGAGGCGCTTTCAAAGTCAGCGGTAGATCAATATCTAGCGGCAGCCATCGCCCAATTACCAGAAAATGAGACCTTTGCTGGGGTTGCCGACCTCAATACCTCAATTGATTTTCAGCAATTCTCATCAGATCTCCACCAGATACGTGAGTGGATCTTGGCTGGTGATGTCTATCAAATCAATCACACCTATCGACTTAAGGGCCATACGTATGGGTCACCTCTAGCCCTCTTCAGTCGTTTACGTCAACGTCAGCCCGGGCGCTTTGGTGCATTCATTCAATCTTCCGATCGATCCATTTTGTCCCACTCGCCTGAGTTATTCATTCAGCGCAATGACGATACCTTAACTGCGATGCCGATGAAAGGCACTGCAAGCGCGCTTAACAGTGTTGGAACTGATCTTTCGGAGGATCCCAAGAATCAGGCTGAAAATGTCATGATCGTTGATTTACTGCGCAACGATATGGGTCGCGTGGCAGAAACCGGTTCAGTAAAGGTATCCAACTTATTTGAAGTAGCTAGGCACGGTGATGTCTTGCAAATGACTTCCACTGTGAAGGCTCAATTAAAAAAGGGCACTGAATTTCTTGACATACTGCGGGCTGTTTTCCCTTGTGGCTCCGTCACTGGTGCTCCTAAGAAAAGAAGTATGGAAATCATTCAAGCGCTAGAACCTAGCCGGGGCTACTATTGCGGTGCCATTGGTTGGCTCGATCCTGATCAGCGTTTTGCCTTAAGTGTCCCCATTCGTACCCTAGAAATTGACCACCATCACGAATCATTAACAATGGGTGTAGGTGCAGGGATCACCGTTGAATCCAAACCCGATGAAGAATGGCAAGAGTGCAGTATTAAATCGGCCTTTCTAACCGGACTGCCAAGCTCGGTTGGCTTATTCGAAACCATCCTAATTAAGCATGGTGAAGTTCAATTGATTGAAGCCCATCTCGCCCGACTGACACATTCAGCGCAATATCTCGGCATTACTTTTGATTGCTCGAGAGCAAAACAATATATTTTGCAAGCTTGGCAGAACATGTGCTCGAGCTCAAATCCATCTTCACAATATCGTCTGCGCCTAGACTTAAGCCCACTTGGTGAATTAAGCCATAGCATTTCGGAGCTCAGCTCTTTATCCGATTCAGTCAAGCTCTTTTGGGCAAAAGACATTCTTCCTGATTCAACACACTCCGTAATGCAGTCTCAAGATGGCTTATTAAGACATAAATCCCACTCTCGGATTTGGTATGACCGAGCATGGCAGTTAGCAGAAACTCAAGGTGGTTTTGATGCCCTCTTTACGAATGAAGCTGGCTTTGTCACCGAAGGGGGTCGCAGTAGCCTCTTTATTCAAAGGCCCAATACCAAGGAATGGCTCACGCCACCCCTTACTGCAGGACTGCTCCCCGGGGTAATGCGCGCACAGATTCTTGCTGACCCCAGTTGGAATGCCCGTGAGGCTAACCTGACAATAGAAGATGTACTCATGGCAGATAAAATAGTCATTACCAATGCATTACGCGGTGCAGTGTCTGCCCATTTCTAGAAAGATTGCATGAAGTTTTGCTCACAATGTGCCTCCACTCTTGTTCTACGCATTCCAGTAGATGACTCTCGTGAGCGTTTTGTCTGCGAGCAATGCGGAATGATTCATTACGAAAACCCCCGTAATGTAGTCGGTAGCATTCCGATCTATGGAGACCAAGTATTGCTATGTCGCCGGGCTATAGAACCCCGTTATGGTTTTTGGACTTTGCCCGCAGGCTTTCTCGAAATTGGTGAAACCAGTAGCGCAGGTGCTGTTAGGGAAACCATCGAAGAAGCGGGTGCAAACGTCGATATCGGCCCCTTATATTCTCTTCTCAATGTAGTGCATGCTGAGCAAATCCATTTTTTCTACTTGGCCCAGATGCAAACACCAGAATTTGAAGCAGGCGTTGAAAGTCTAGAGGTAGCCCTATTCCGAGAGCACGATATCCCCTGGCAAGATTTGGCATTTCCTACGGTTAAGCAAACCTTGGAGTGGTATTTTGCTGATCGAGCATCAGGACGACTCAGTAACCTCGAGACCATTACCGTTCGCACTCGCGATATCTTGCGTAGTGAAAAAATTTAAGCGCTGGATTTTATGAATCGCATTCCTTGGCTCGGCCCAAACGAAGCTTTTCCAAACCCTTTATTCACTAGCGACCCTGATAGCACTGTCCCCGGTCTTTTTGCTGTGAGCGAAAGGATTTATCCCGATCAATTACAGACTGCTTATCAATTGGGTCTATTTCCCTGGTATTCAGATAATCAACCTGTACTGTGGTGGTCACCCGATCCCCGTATGGTTTTAGTCCCCACTCAATTTAAGTGCAGCGACTCACTCAAGAAAACCCTCCGTCACTTCTTAGCCGATACTTCAAAAGCCATTCTGGTTGACTATGACTTTTCGGCAGTGGTCCGTGCCTGTGCAACTAGTACGCGCAAAGATCAGGACGGCACTTGGATTACCCATGAAATCGTGGATGCCTATACCGCTTTATTTGAGCAAGGTAATGCGCACTGTATCGCCGTCATGGATCATGATATTTTGATTGGCGGCCTTTACTGCGTTTGTTTTGGCAAGGCTGTCTTTGGAGAATCCATGTTCAGCAAGCAAACCGATAGTTCCAAGATTGCTCTTGCCGCACTGTGTGCCTTTTGTGCAGAAAATGGCATACCCTTGATCGATTGCCAACAAGAGACGGCTCACCTTCGCTCACTGGGCGCCTCTCCAATTAAACGGGAGGCCTTTTTACAATTACTGCAGAGCTCTCTAAATCAAACTAAGATAGAGCTACCTTGGACCTTTACAAAAGCGATACTTCAGCACTGGCTATGACGCAGCTTAAAGAACTCCCTCTTACCACTTTGCAGTTTTATGCCACTGCGCCCTATGCCTGCAGCTATCTGCCTAATCAAACGGCACGCTCCCAAGTAGCAACGCCCTCTCACTTGATTCATGCCGATGTCTATAGCGAGCTGGTCAATGCAGGCTTTCGTCGGAGCGGTCTTTACACCTATCGACCTTATTGTGACCACTGCAAGGCCTGTATTGCAACTCGGATTTTGGTGAATGAATTTACACCCAATCGCAGTCAACGCCGTACCCTCAAAAAACATGAAGGCTTGCAAATTAACGTCCTCTACCTAGGCTATCAAGAGGAACATTACGAACTCTATCAACGCTATCAACATACCCGGCATGCTGGCAGCGATATGGATCAAGACGATCAAGATCAATACATGCAGTTTTTAATTCAGAGTCGCGTTAACTCACGTATCGTTGAATTTCGGGATGGACCAAGCGATCCCCATCCTGGACGGTTGCGGATGGTCAGCATGATTGATCTACTAGAGCAAGGGATTTCTTCGGTCTACACCTTCTACGATACAAGCGACTCTAGTGCCAGCTATGGCAGCTACAGCATCCTGTGGCAGATTCAGCAAGCCTTAACACTTAAATTACCCTATCTCTATTTGGGCTATTACATTAAAGAGAGTGAAAAAATGTCGTACAAGGTCAATTACAAACCTATTGAAGGTTTGATTGATGATCACTGGCAGCGTATCACTGAGGGATAATAGAGGCACATGTTCGATAGCTACCGACTTCTGCGCCCACTTTTATTCTCACTCGATCCCGAGCAAGCGCATAACCTCACCCTCGCTTCACTAGATAAAGCGCAGCAAACGGGTCTACTGCAAGCATTCATAGCTAAACCAGCTCCAGATTCGAGAACCCTCTGTGGTCTTCATTTTCCTAATCCCGTTGGACTGGCTGCGGGTCTTGATAAAGATGGCAAGCATATTGATGCGCTTGCGAGCTTAGGTTTTGGCTTTCTAGAAATCGGCACCGTCACACCTCTACCCCAAGCTGGCAATCCAAAGCCTCGTATGTTTCGACTGGAGCAAGCGAATGCACTCATCAATCGCATGGGCTTTAATAACGATGGTGTCGAAGCTTGCGTGAATCGCGTTCGCAATAGCCAATTTTGGCAAAACGGTGGCATTGTAGGTTTGAATATTGGTAAGAATGCAGTGACACCGATCGATCAAGCTGCTCACGATTACGTCTTAGGTATGAATGCCGTTTATGAAATCGCCTCCTACATCACCGTTAATATCTCCTCCCCGAACACCCAAAATCTGCGCGATCTTCAAGGTGAAGAGATGTTGCGTAACCTGCTAGGTGCCTTAGATGTAGCCCGTGAACGCTTAAGCGATTGCTTTAGCGTTCGCAAACCCCTTTTCTTAAAGATTGCACCGGACTTAGATGCGGCTGATACTCATCTGATTGCTGACTTGTTAGTAGAGTTTGGGATTGATGCTGTTATTGCGACAAATACAACCATCGATCGCACTGCGGTGAAAGGCTTGCCATCGAATCATGAAGCTGGTGGCTTATCCGGCGCACCTGTCAAAAACCAATCTAACCGTGTTATTGAACAACTCAAAGCACGTCTACAAAATGCGCTACCGATCATTGGTGTTGGCGGTATTTTGTCTGGGGCAGATGCCCAGGAAAAAATAACTGCCGGAGCCAGTTTGGTCCAAATCTATACAGGCCTCATTTATCGTGGTCCTGCGTTGATTGCTGAGTGCGCAAAAGCCTTAAATTCACGCTAAGTTGGTCTCAAAATAGGGTTTTTTACCCCTTTAATGCGGGTATTGTCACTAATATTTCATAATATGCAATTCATTTGAGAATCGCTACAATTGCAATATGGAAACTCAAAAACCCACGGTGGGTACTAAAAAATCAGGCGAAGTCGGTAAAACTGCGATCCAGGTAGTGGAGCGCATGATGAACCTGCTCGACGCATTAGCCGAACATGAGGAATCGAGTAGCTTAAAAGCCCTTGCTGAGAAAACCGCCCTGCATCCCTCTACAGCACACCGTATTCTCAATGACATGGTCGCTTGCCGACTCGTCGAACGTGGCGATGGTGGAACCTATCGACTCGGTCTACGCCTACTTGAGTTAGGCAATCTAGTGAAAGCGCGCCTCTCGGTGCGAGAAGCGGCACAAGGACCAATGCGAGCCCTGCATAAGCTTACCGGCGAAACAATCAACTTGTCGGTACGTCAAGGAGATGAGATTGTGTATGTTGACCGAGCCTATAGCGAGCGGTCTGGCATGCAGGTCGTTCGAGCAATCGGCGGACGTGCCCCACTCCACCTGACATCGGTTGGCAAGCTCTTTTTATCCCATGATGATCCCAGCCAAGTCAGGGCATATGTCACCCGCACGGGCTTATCAGGTCACACCAAAAACAGTATCACCGATTTAAAAACACTCGAAACTGAACTCGCACGCGTTCGAGATCTTGGTAGCGCTAAAGATAATGAAGAATTAGAGCTTGGTGTAAGTTGCGTAGCGGCTGCGATTGTGGATGATGCCGGCAAACTGGTTGCAGGTTTGTCTCTCAGCGCCCCTACGGATCGCATACAACCAGACTGGCTTAAAGCCTTGCAAGAAACAGCCCTGCAAATCTCTAAGGGTATTGGGTTTAAAGGGACAAATAAAGAGGCTTGATGTTTACATCAAGCGACGTATAGGCTGGACCTCTCCAGGCGGGATATGAGAGTACCAATCCCGAACCCGCACAGCGTCTGCAAAACGAGACTGCGTACCTACTGAATCCAAGAAAACAAGTAAAAGCGGTGTATTGTTCACTCGCGCTTGCATCACCAAACATTTTCCAGCCGCATTAATAAAACCGGTTTTTTGCAAACCAATATCCATATCGCCAGAACGAACCAAACGATTCGTGTTTAAGAACTTTTGTGGTCGATTACGAATCACCATGGTTAAGTCCGGCCAAGTCGAAAACTCTCGAATCATTTTGTATTGGTAAGCTGCATTGAGCATTCGAACTAGATCTTCTGCAGAAGAAACATTCTCACTCAGCAAACCAGTTGGGTCTGCGTAGTGCGAATGGTCCATTCCAATTTCTTTCGCCTTACGATTCATGGCATCCACAAAAGCTGGGATACCGCCTGGGTAATGGCGACCCAATGTATATGCAGCTCGGTTCTCAGAGGACATCAATGCGAGATGCAATGCATCTTCACGACTCAGTACAGTACCTTCAGCTAAACGAGAGTGCTTATAGATGTAGGCATCCTCGGCATTGATCGTTAAGTTCTCGTCTAAGGGTTGTTGAGAATCCAGCACAACCATTGCTGTCATTAACTTCGTAATGGAAGCAATCGGCAAACTCACGCTTGAATTTTTCTCGAAATACACTTCTTTGGTATTTTGATTGACCACGATCGCAACACTCGATTTGAGGCTCAGCTCGTCACGCTGGCCACGCAAACCCAAAGCAGTCGCAAAGGAAGGTCTTGCCTCTACAGCAGGAGCCGCATTTCTGGTAACGGTAACCCTCACGCCGCGCGGTTTTTTAGCCGTCTTTGAACTCGATTTGGTGGAATTAGCGCTCGGTGCAACTGGTGCTGCATTATTGGCTTTCGTATTCGCAGTGGCAGCCGCTTTTGTCTTTGCTTTAGATTTTTTATCGTTACTCGCAGTTTGGGACGATTGAGCTTGGCAAGTGAATGCAGCCAAAAATATCCAGCATAAGCACACTCGGCAAAATTGATTCAAATGCATCCCCAAATACCTTCCAAAACTGTTAACAAGCATGATGATAATTAATCCGCGGATTGAGCTCGACTTTTTGCGCACTATTCCGCAACAGACGGCACCGTATTTGCTTTGCCCCTGTTGACCAGAACAACCCCAGTCATTGTGATAGCTAGGCCCAACACCATTAAGAGGTTAAAAGGCTCATCAAACATTAACCAGGCGATCGCGGCTGTTGTTGGAGGAGTTAAATACAGGAGGCTAGTGACTTTGGTCGCTGCACCCTTCCGAATCATCATAAATAACAAGCTAATGGATCCTATCGAGAGTGGGATCACTGCCCAAAACAATGCTGCAATCACAGACAGGTTCCAGACCATCTTCGATGACTCAAAGCAGTACATGACCCAAAAAGCTAGGAATGCAGAGATTCCAAACTGAATGGCAGATCCTGCTCGTAAATCAAATACCGGGCAATGCTTCTTTTGATACAAAGTACCAAAAGTAATCGATAGCAAAGCAGCCAGGGCAAAAAGATAACTAATGAATGGGATATGGGTAAAGCCAATTTTTTCGGCAACGACTAAGGCAACCCCTGAAAAGCCAAAGATCAGGCCAATCCACTGTTGCGGCCTGACTTTTTCAGAAACCCAGGAAGCAAACCATGCCGTCAGAATCGGTTGTAGACCCACCATGATGGAAACTAATCCCGCACCCATTCCCAATCTCACGGCTGACCAGACCCCAAATAAGTAGCCAAACTGCAAAAATGCACCAGCTATTGCAATATGCTTGATTTGCTCTTTACTTGGCCAAACGATTCTCCAAATGAAGTTCAGTAAGGCCATGACTACCAGCACCCCAGTAAATCTCCAAAACAAGAATGTCGCTGGCTCAACATAAGGCATTGCCAACTTGGCAATGATGAAACCGGTGCTCCAGAGAAAGACAAAAAGAGGTGCTATGACTCTATCGAGCTTGAATTCCATACCTGCCTATTGAGGGGTTTTAATGCGGGTTTTATAGATCTACATCAATTTTAGGCTGATTTGCTGGTTGGTCTCCAGAATGGCTCTTGTGCCTACAGATTTTTGCACTGCAACATAAATGGCTACAGTGATTACCTCATTGCATAAATGGAATAAAGCGCTCATAGTGGGAAAGCAAATCAGATCCAATGAAAGGGATTGAAATGAACTTAACACCAGAACAAATGGCAGCCGCTCAAAAAGCCAATCTAGAAACTCTCAGCGGTCTGACTAATCAAGCCCTACAAAGTATTGAACGATTAGTGGAACTCAATATGCATATCGCAAAACAAAG
>Ga0364881_10090_pt1 | contig 61561 bp, 62 predicted proteins | sample ExccelJu500001D4_5_FD_206923 | JGI IMG/M metagenome (GOLD analysis project Ga0364881, IMG submission 206923) | Enriched cells from Trout Bog Lake Hypolimnion, Wisconsin, USA - BchlTB.July30.5000.01.D4 | ecosystem: Environmental > Aquatic > Freshwater > Lake > Hypolimnion/Profundal zone | place...
CCGTAGTTGATGGTTACAGCCCCCGCTTTTTTGGCTTCAGCCAAAGCACTATAGGGCCCAGGCGCCGCGCCGTCCTTGAGCACAAAATAGAGGTTAGAAAAGTCGACGTTACCCAATATAAGCCCTATGGGTGGCATGATAATATCGTCGACCAGAGATTTCACGATACCGCCAAAAGAAGCCCCCACAATGATACCTACGGCCATATCAACCACGTTACCGCGCATCGCAAATTCTTTAAAATCCCTGAGCATGATTCCGTTATCCTTACTTCGTTATAGGAAGAACAAATTCTAGCTGAAGATCGGTCTAAGCGACATATAAACAGCTATGGATCTAGTTAGAGAATACTTGATCAGAAATAAGAAACTTGGAAAGGCTCATGAATGAATCACCCTCCCTAAATGCGGTCATCATTGATTCTGAAGGCGAACACAAAGCCACGGTCATTTGGCTTCATGGACTGGGGGCCGATGGCCACGACTTCGCTCCCATTACAACCGAGCTACAATTACCTGCCTCATTGGGGGTTCGTTTCGTTTTACCACATGCCCCCAAACGCCCGGTCACCATAAACGGTGGTTTTGTAATGCGCGCTTGGTACGACATCGCCTCCAAAGAACTGGAGAGAGAACCTGACCTCATTGGCATTGAGGCCTCGAGGGAATCTGTACTCAACCTCATTCGTGACGAAGTAAACAGAGGCATCTCACCCCAAAAAATAATCTTAGCCGGCTTCTCTCAGGGCGGCGTCATTGCACTTGAAACTGGTACCCAACATGAAGAACTTTTGGGTGGTGTCATTGCCCTGTCCTGCTATGCTGCATTCCCAAAGACCTATAGCCCATCAAAAACCAGGCTACCCATTTTCATGGCCCACGGTACAGATGACAACATTGTTCCCATTTCCTTGGGCCGACTGGGTAAGACAGTTCTGGAAGGGCTTGATTTTGCTCTTGATTGGCATGAGTATCCGATGCCTCATTCCGTATGCGGCCAGGAGATCACGGATTTAAGGAAGTGGTTACTGGAAAGACTCAGCTAGAGGATCTGGCTTTAGAGCGAGGGCTTTTTGACCCCCATCAAAATAGCCCAGTCATCTAGAGTTTTTAAAGGGAGAAAATCAATAAATGGCGCGTACGCCTCTTGAACGTTTGAGGCTTGCTCCTTAAGAACACCTGAGAGGGCCAATGAGCCATTAGGCTTCAAATAGGCAAGAATATCCTCTCTCAGCTCAACCAGCGGCCCAGCGAGAATATTGGCGACTACAATGTCCGCTAACCTTTTAGGACCCTGATTAGGGTAGTTCAGATCCAAACGCGATGCCACGTCATTTTTTTCAGCGTTGTCTCTTGAAGCCGTAAGCGCTTGAGCATCGATATCAAGCCCCAGGGCCTCGGATGCCCCAAGCTTTAGGGCAGCAACGGCCAGAACCCCTGACCCGCAACCGTAATCAACGACGGATTTTGTTTTAAGATCGAGACCGTCCAGCCACTCGAGGCAAAGCGCGGTAGTAGGGTGAGTTCCCGTCCCAAAAGCCAATCCAGGATCAAGCAAGACATTGATAGCACTGGGGTCTGGGAGGTCATAGCCTGTTGGACAAATCCAAAGACGTCGCCCAAACTGCATGGGCTTAAAATGCTCCATCCATGCTCTTTCCCAGACCTGATCCTCGAGAACAGCCGAATGAAGTCTTGAAATTCTGGATCCGAAACGCTTTTTAAGCGACTGCTCAATGTAGTCAACATCGTGGTCAGGCTCGAATAAACCGACCACGATTGTCTCCTCCCAAAGCGGAGTCTCTCCTGGCTTAGGCTCAAAGATTGGCTGATCACCCGCGTCTTCGAGACTTACGGATAAAGCGCCCAATACTACTAAGACATCGGACACTTCATCAGCGAGCGACTCGGCAACCGTAGCCGCAACCTGATTCCACATCAGTGTTTCAGACCGAGTTTCTGCTCGAGGTAATGGATGTTTTGACCACCGGCTGCAAAGGCCGCATCATTGATGATATCGAGGCATAACGGAATATTGCATTTGATACCCGCAATAACCATTTCATTCAGAGCCGTTCTCATACGCGCGATCGCGCTTTCACGCGTCTCACCGTAAGCAATCAACTTTCCAATCATCGAATCATAATAGGGTGGGACCCTATATCCGTTATAGATATGAGTCTCGACCCGAATCCCAGGCCCACCCGGCATATGGAATTGCTCGATCAAACCAGGACTGGGCATAAAGTTGGTCGGGTCTTCAGCATTAATACGGCATTCGATCGCGTGACCACGCAGTTTGACATCCGACTGCTTAATCGACAGCTTTTCACCCGAGGCAATCAACAATTGCTCCTTAACGATATCAAAACCCGTTACCATTTCGGTAACCGGATGTTCAACCTGAACACGCGTGTTCATTTCGATGAAATAAAATTCGCCGTCTTGATATAGAAACTCAAACGTACCTGCACCCAGATAGCCAATCTCTTGACACGCTTTCACACAACGTGCGCCCATCTCCTGCCTTTGCTTATCGCTGAGCCCCGGGGCGGGGGCCTCTTCGATGACTTTTTGATGACGGCGCTGAGTTGAACAATCACGTTCGCCCAGATGAATAACGTTACCGTGGCTGTCTGCAATAACCTGAAACTCAATATGACGGGGGTTTTCGAGGAATTTCTCCATGTAGACCATATCATTACCAAAAGCCGCCCCCGCTTCTGCTTTGGTAAGAGCAATTGAGCTATGGAGGCTCGATTCACTATGCACGACACGCATACCCCTTCCACCACCGCCACCCGCGGCCTTAACAATAATAGGGAAACCAATGCGCTTAGCGATCTTAAGGTTAGTCGCTTCACTATCTCCCAAGGGGCCATCAGATCCAGGAATGCAAGGTATCCCAGCTTTCTTCATCGCATGAATAGCCGCAACCTTATCCCCCATAATTCGGATGGTTTCAGGCTTTGGGCCAATGAAAATAAACCCGCTTTTCATGACTTTTTCTGCAAAATCCGCATTTTCGGATAGAAAGCCATAGCCCGGATGAATCGCGACAGAGTCCGTTACCTCGGCGGCGCTAATAATAGCGGGAACATTTAGATAGCTTTCCTTAGAGGAGGCAGGCCCGATACAGACTGATTCATCAGCTAGACGGACGTGCTTTAAGTCACGATCCGCTTCAGAGTGAACCGCAACGGCCTTGATGCCGAGTTCACGACAGGCTCTCAGAATACGGAGGGCTATTTCACCCCGGTTGGCAATTAATACTTTACCGATCATGGTACAACCCTTATGAGTGTTCGATTGAGGAAGTTGATAGCAGGGAGTTATTCAATGACGAACAACGGCTGGTTGTACTCTACGGGTTTAGCGTTTTCAACAAGAATCTTGGTAATTTTGCCTGATTTGTCGGCTTCAATCTGATTCAAAATCTTCATGGCTTCAATGATGCAGAGGGTCTCTCCAGCCTCAACTCTCTGCCCAACCTCCACAAACGCCTTTGATTCTGGCGTAGATGAGCGGTAGAAGGTTCCAACCATAGGTGATCGGAGGATATGACCGCTGATGGCTTCAGGATCTGCAGACTTAACGGGCTCAACGGCCAATGCCGGTTGAGCAATTGCGGGCGCTGCAACAGGAGCAGGCATCTGGTAGGTCTGAATGGGGGGCAGAATCGTGCTCTGACGACTGATACGAACCGACTCCTCTCCTTCATGAATCTCGATTTCTGCAATACCAGACTCATCGATCATTTCGATCAACTTTTTAATTTTTCGAATATCCATCGCTTTACTGACCTGCTGGTTTAGTTAAATTGTTAATGGCGGCCTCCAAAGCCAATTCGTACCCAAAAGCCCCCAATCCACAGATAACCCCCTGAGCAATATCTGAAAAATAGGAATGGCTCCGAAAATCCTCTCGTGCATGGATGTTAGAGAGATGGACTTCGATAAAGGGTATTTTAGTCGCAAGAAAAGCATCACGAAGCGCCACACTCGTATGAGTGAAGGCACCCGGATTGATCAGTATGAAGCTTACGGAATCACGAAAAGCCTGATGGACCCTTTCAATCAATTCATGCTCGGCATTACTTTGAAAGCATTGAAGCTCATAGGCACCTGACTTTTCGTGTAGTCGATGCTCAATCGTCAACAAAGTATCATGACCGTACACGCCGGGCTCACGAACACCAAGTAGGTTCAGGTTAGGACCGTTTAGAACTAGGATACTGGCCATTAAGGATTAAGCATTTGGAGGAACGTCTTAAAAATACCTGCGTATTTTGCCGAAATGCTTCGATCTTGTCCATAAAATCGCCGTTTCATGGAAATGCAACAAAAATGGTGCTCTGAAACACTATTTCAGAAACGGTAGGACAAGCTTTTTGACGTCTTCAATATGGAAAATTCCAATATGCGCCTTAACGATTTTTCCATCGGGATCAAATACAACCGAAAAGGGCAAGGCAGAAATATCATTTCCAAGACTATCGGCCCACTTAGGGCCATTATCATCAGCAATCCATATTGGATAATTGACGGGGTGGGCCTTCAGGAAATCACGAACCTCTGAGGGTTCATCAATCGCCACCCCTACAAACTGAAGACCTCTCGAAGAAAGTTCCGACTGAAGACGAGAAAACTCTGGCATTTCTTCCCGACAAGGGGCACACCAAGTGGCCCAGAAGTTTAGAACCAGTACTTTTCCTCGCCATTCACTCAGGGTGTGAGCCCGGCCCTCTAGATCAACCAGCATCGGCTCAGGTAAGGGCGCTTTGATCGGGACGGTTTGCCAGTGCCGCACCGATATCCCTGCAACCAGCGCTAATAAAGCCAGCACCACCATCACGGCACGCTTCATAATCATTGGAGGGTTTTCCTTAAGTGCTCAATAAAGTCTTTTGCTTCGATATAACCCACAATTCTGGACGCGAAACGTTCGCTCTTATCCAGGCCAAAGAAAAGGAGCGCGGGAGGGCCAATCAAACCATAATGCTTCATCACGCTTTGATCCATCTGGTTATTCGCCGTGACATCCACCTTGAGGAGAGTCACCCCCTCTAGCGCCCTAATTACATCAGGGTTTTTGAATGTAAATTGCTCCATCTCCTTACAGGAGACACACCAGTCCGCATAGACTTCAAGCATCGTCAATTTGCCACGCTCAGCCGATTCGGTCACTTGCTTTTCTATGGCTTGAAGCGAAGAAACCTTTTTAAATTCTAGCGGCACTTGAGTGCCAGGAAAGGAAGCCCCATGAAATACCGGTTCATTGACGATCACCTTCAGAGGATAAAGAAGCTCGTGACCATTCATTGCAAAGCCAAATAACTCAAGAAAACCACATAAAAAAAGAAAAACACCCAAACCTTTCGAGAATCGCCGCCAACCCGAACAACTGGATGTAATGGTATCGAATGCACCTAAGTAGATCGAAGAAACGATCAACAGCAGGGCCGTCGATATCATGATGACTTGAGTATCAACCACACGAGATAAAAGCCAAATAGCAACGCCAAGCAATAACACCCCAAAACCTGCTTTAACGTCATTCATCCAGATGCCCACCTTGGGTAACCAACGACCTGCAGATGCGCCCAGAATCAGCAGCGGGAGTCCCATACCAAGGCCCAGAGCAAACAAAGCCACGCCCCCAAGAAGAGCATCACCCGTCTGGCCAATATAAATCAGCGCACCCGCCAGAGGCGCCGCCACGCAGGGCCCAACAATCAAGGTCGACAGCCCCCCCATCACTGCAGCGCTCAGCATCGTACCGCCGTGCTGACTGTTACTCCATCGAGCGATAGATGTTTGGACCACCACAGGCAATTGCAACTCAAACAAACCAAACATTGAGAGCGACAACAACACAAAAACGCCACTAAAGACAAAAATCACCCAAGGCTCTTGAAAAACGACCTGCAGATTTGCGCCAAATAATCCAGCCAGAACACCAAAGACGGTATAAGTTGAAGCCGAAGCAAGCACATAGCTGAGAGAAACCAGAAATCCTTTTCGAGAGGAAAGGGCATGCCCATGACCGACAATAAGACCCGAAAGAATGGGGATCATTGGAAAAATGCATGGGGTAAACGCTAAAAGAAGCCCCATACCTAAGAAAGTTAATACTGTCAGAAAGACAGACTCCTTAGCTAGCGATGAAGCGATACCACATTGTTCTGATTGAGTGGGGCCTGACTCTACAAAACCTGTCGCTGGACCAATCAGACATTCTGAGTACTTTATAGGCGAAGCTTGTCGAGATTCGACCTCTTCTACAGAAGGTGAAACCGCGTTATTCGTATCCAACTGAATCTTTTTGACGATGGGCGGATAACAAACCCCACGATCCGCACAGCCCTGAAAGTGGACCTCTAAATTAAAAGGACCAGAACCCGCTTTAATTTCCAGCAAGGGCAGAACAAAATTAAGAGGGCCGCGAAAGATTTGGACCATACCAAATTCAGGATCCTCTTTATCTTCGCCCACCGGGAGCGTGAAAGGCGCCAAGGCAATGCGTTCATTTGAAGCAATCGAGAAGCTGAATTTGTCCCTATATAGATAATAACCATCAGCAATGTCCCAGGACACTCTAATCGAGTGAGGCCCCTGCATTTCAGCCCGGAAACGGAAGGCTTCATCGGGCGACAAAAGAGCTTCTCGACTCTTTAAACCTCCAAGACCTAAGGACTTCAACGTATCCAGAACACCTGTCTTAGAGGAAACGGCATCCACGCCCAAGTCTTCCACTCTGGATGTAACCTTGTCATCCCCGAACGCAGCGGCCATAGCAAACACGAGGCCCAGCGCCAAGAGCCCAAACTTGTATCGGCTTAAGCGATCGAGTGTTTTGTTATTCATGTTATTGAGTATTTTCTAGCCAGTTATTCATCCATCCCAAATAAGCTTCCGATCCGGCCATAATGGGTAAAGCAATCATTTCAGGAATCTCGTACGGATGAACCTTCTTGATGAAGGCGCTGAGATCACCCAAACTATCCTTTCTAGTTTTGATCATCAACTGCCACTCCTCAGACGTTTCGATAGAATCTTCCCATGCGTAAACAGATAACATGGCTGGAATAATATTGACACAGGCAGCGAGCTTCATAGCCACCATGGCATGAGCAAGACTGACTGAAGTCTCTTTATCCGGACAAGTACAAAGGACTACACAATGATCACTTGCCATACCAGACCTCCATTGATCGCTTATAACGGTACAAAATTCAAGAGGACACGATGAAGATTGGACGGTTTTTTTCAACGAGCCTATTGATCTTGCCCTTCGTGGAATTTTTTCTGTTCTTTCAGGTCGCCGCTATTATCGGTCTTTTTCCAGCACTTGGCGCTATCGCCTTATCCGCCTTACTGGGTATTTCGGTTCTAAAGAGCGTGGGATTATCTAGTTTGCCCAGAATTCAAATGGCTCTAACCCGAGGAGAAATACCCGCTCAAGAAGTCGCCGATAGCACTCTGACGGGTCTGGGCGCCGTGCTTCTGATCATTCCAGGATTCATGACTGACCTACTGTCTCTTCTGTTCATCATCCCCCCCTTTCGACAGCAACTAATCCGCTATACTCTCAACCGGGCCAGTTCGAGCATGAACACCCCCGGAACAAAACCCTCGAATAAGACGATTGAGGGCGAGTTTCGCCGAGAAGATTAACATCGACAACGTGAAAGGAGACCGACACATGAGCATCAAAGTTGGCGACCAACTTCCAGATGGAAAATTAACTGAGTGCAGTGAATTCGATCCTGAAACTCAATGCCCCATCAACCCTGTGACGGTTGATGTTGCTGAAGCCTGCCAGGGTAAAACAATAGTTCTTTTCGGAGTACCCGGCGCCTTCACTCCGACCTGCTCACTGAAACATCTCCCGGGTTACATCGCTCAGATTGAAGCACTCAGAAGTAAAGGGGTAGACGAAGTATGGTGCTTATCTGTCAACGATCATTTTGTCATGGCCGCATGGGGGAGAGATCAGAAAGCGTTCGGTAAAGTCCGAATGATGGCTGATGGCAGTGCTCACTACGTTAAAGCCTTAGGATTGGATCGCGATTTATCGGCCAATGGCATGGGTATTCGTAGTCAGCGATTCGCCATCATTGCTGACAGGGGGATTGTAAAATACGTGGGCGTTGAAGCCTCTGGGAAGTTCGAGGTCTCCAACGTCGAAGCCGTCCTTACAGAACTTAACTAATCCCCCCATCACTCGTCGATGGCTATGATCCTGGCTGTATGCCGCCCGCCCTCAAAAGGAGTGGCGAGGAAGGTTTCTACTATCTTCATGGCCATCTCTAAGGTAACAATCCGCTGGCCTATAGCGATGCAATTCGCATCGTTATGCCATCGGGTAAGGTAGCTTGTTTCCTCATTAAAGGTATACCCACAACGACAGCCTTTAACCCGGTTCGCAACAATGGCTTCGCCGTTGCCGCTTCCTCCCAGAACAATACCCCGCTCAACCTCACCTCGTGCAACCGCTTCAGCACAGGGTCGTATCCAAGTTGGGTAATCCGTTCTTTCATCACTAAAACACCCATAATCAACGACCTCATGTCCAAAGCCTACCAACCATTGACGGAGGGCCTCCTTATGATCAAATCCAGCATGATCTGAAGCGATACCTATTTTCATCTGTTCCTCTTAAATTCATGACGTTAGCATTTAGTCCACTCGTCTTAGCACCGAAGGCTCTATGTCCAAGAGTTTTTCATCCTTCGCAAGTTAGTCTTTTGGCACTATCGATTATCGACTAGGATATCCTAGCAAGACAAAGAAGAACCATTCTACATCCCACAGGAACACTGATGACGCAAGAACCCAAACTTCGATGGGGCATCCTTGGAGCAGCCCGCATCAATGAGAGAATGCTTCCAGCCATCATGGCAGCGAAGAACGCCGAGCTTGTTGCAATAGCGAGCAGACGCCCGGGTGCAGCACTGGAAACACTTCATAAATACGCACCGGATCATTCAAATAACATTCACATCTACGACCATTTGGAAGCACTACTAGCTGACCCTAGTGTCCAGGCCGTCTATATTCCTCTGACAAATCGGGAGCATGCCGAATGGGCAATAAAGGCGATTGAAGCGGGAAAACATGTCCTCTGCGAGAAGCCGATGGCTCTGACTGTTAAAGATATTGAAGCGATTGAGGCGGCAGCAAAGAAAAATAATGTAACTGTCATGGAAGGCTTCATGTACCGATTTCATCCACAGCATGCACGAGTGAGAGAAATTGTGGCATCTGGAATACTAGGCGAGATTAGAACAGTAAGAACCAGTTTTTCATTCATCATGCGTCCTGCACGACTCTACCGATTAGCCGATGCTGTAGATCAGGGTGGTGGCGCGATGTGGGATATTGGCTGTTATGCCATACATACAGCTCGAATGTGGTTTGATGAACCACCTATTTCATTGGTGGCGAGTGCATCTTACGTTGAGAGTGGCGCCGATATGGCTACCAGTGGCATTCTAGAATACAGTCAAGGTAGACGAGCGCATTTCGATTTCGGCTTTGATTGCTCCAGACGATCAGAATATGAGATCACCGGCACGCTCGGATCCATCAAATGTAAAACCGTTTGGCAACTTCCAGGGGATAGTCCTGAAATCGAGTGGCGGACAGACGATGGTCAAAGAGGTGAAGAACGCCTTTTGCCAGCCAACCACTTCCTGTGTGAAGTGGAAGGGTTCAGTCAATCTGTTTTGCTTAAAAAACCTCCTTTACTCTCTCTTGAGGATGCAAAAGAAAACTGCAGAATCATCGTTGCTACTATGAAGTCAGCCGCATCGAATCAACGTCAGTTCATTGGATAAAGAGGGGCTCAATCATGGGTGAACAGCAAGCGCAAGCACATGATTTTTTTGTGGACACTTGGTCGGTTTATCATAAGATTGTTCTGCACAATTACATGTCACATTCGGAGCTCTTCGAAGCGGCCGGCAAGATCATTCAAGAACGCGCCCATACCTCTTTCAGTTTCTTAGACCTGGGATGTGGCGATGCCACGTCTATCGTACCGATACTGAAGCATCTAAACCCCTCAAGCTACATTGGTGTGGATCTATCTGATACGGCCCTTGATGCTGCAACTACACAATGCTCTGACCTTTCGTGCCCAAGTGAACTCAAATTAAAGGACCTATTATCCTTTTTAGAGGATAGCAATGACCGTTTTGATGTGATCTTCAGTAGCTTTGCGATCCATCACCTTGATCAGAAGCAAAAAAAAGATTTCATGCTAGCAGCCCAAAAACGCCTTACTGATGGGGGTCTAATCGTGATTATTGATGTTGTTATGGATGAGGGTCAGTCGAAAGAAGACTACCTGGATAGCTACTGCAGGGATATAAACAGTTGGCTAGCGCTTTCTTTGGAGGAAAAAAAATACGTAGAATCTCATGTTCGGAATTACGACCGACCAAACACCTTAAAGACCATCAAAGAATTTGCATCTGAGGCAAACTTACATGGCTTCGAACCTATTTGTCATTTTGGCGCGCATCATTTGGTTGCCATTCAAACACAGGCTAATTCTTAACGGCTCCTGCAGCGGCAGATTGCTCCTGAAGCTTGCGATAATCGATGGACAGTTTTAGACCAGCAAACTTTCCCTTCAACCTCACTAACTCATCTTTAGCAGGATCAAAGTAGAGCATCGCCTCAGCCTCACGTCGGTCCATATAATCGTTATCGACCACCAATGAATCGGCGTTAAACCGGTAGATCAACACCTTAAGACCCTCTTCAGTCGACTCTTCAACGGGAGGCCCCAGGACGGCCGTAACCTGAGCCATTTTAGGAAGGCTCGCATTCAGCTTGGGGAGATCCTGAGGATCGACCTTTAACTGTCTTTTTTCCTGGTCGATCTTACCGGCACCCAATGAACGGATAGATGCTTCGAGAAATTGGGCGGGCGCCATCTCTAGAAATAAGGGCGAGAAGTCAAATGACGATAATTTATGATCCCCCGTGTAGGTCATACAGAAACTTACCTTCTTCGTTTTCTGCTCCGGTGTTTTGGCAGGATTAAAGGTAAAGTCCAAATACCAGCGATACCCTCCACCGCTGACCTGTTCTGTTCTACTTGGCCTGAGTTTACTTAAATAAACAAAGTCATCACTCAACAAAACCGGGTTTTTCAAGTGCAAAACAAAATGTTTTTGCACCTGCTCAACTCGAACATTTTCATCAAAGTCGGCCAGTTGGTATTTGATTTCCAATAACCGCAACCAAACACACCCCGTTAATGTGAGTGCAAAAAGCAACAAAAGGTATCGATTTTTCTGGCTTTTGATGAATCTAAACATTTTGGGTTGGCGTTTATAAATGGCCCATTTTTCTGGGCGATAGAACGTGAATCGCAAATATCGCGCCTCACCCCTGCTTGATAGAAGGGGGCTCGATCATTATAATGCACAGCGTTGGGTCGTTAGCTCAGTCGGTAGAGCATTGCACTTTTAATGCAGTGGTCGTGAGTTCGAGTCTCACACGACCCACCAGCATTTTCATAGAGTTAGGACCTTCGGGTCCTTTTTCATTGCTAGCCCAGAAGGTAAATCAAACAGGGTGGCACATGTTACATCTTCTGTCCTTCCCTCTGTTCGTAAACTAGCGCCTATTCAGTAGCGCCATTTCCGCCAAACTTTTTAGCTAGTTCCTGAGTTCTTCTATCCGTCATCTCCGCCATGCAAACCAACTTCTTTGTCTCTTGAATCATCGCAATAGCCGTACTGTCCCTTCTTGCAACTGAACTACACTCAGACTCTCTAAACTTCAGCCAGTTGCGCTGCTCTTGAAGAACCTGATGCCTGACCTCCTTATCTGTGGCTTTCCATAGCGCATTGATTCTATCGTTTGCGGCATCCAGTGAATCCTTCGCCCTATATTTCGCCAGCTCAATCGATTCTTCAGAAACAGAATTCAAAGGAGCAGCAGGTTCCTTTGCCGCTGTATTAGATTCCACTGAAATCGAGGGATCATCTGTTTGGACGACGGTTGATTGAGATGGAAGTGTATTATTCGCATCTTGCTGAGCAGACGTTCCGCTACTGTTAGTTGCATTATCCGCAACCATCGGAGCCTCTTGACCCACTTTAACTTGAGAACCCTGAATTTCTGTGGTCTCACAGTATAGAAAAGCACGGGTGAGGCTCTGATCCGTCTCCGCAACAAACGCACGAATTTCTGGATTATCGAGCACTAAGCTGTTCACTTTGAGAACACCATCTTCAAAGCCATAAGTACTTTGAATACCACCTTCAATCGAACTAAAGTAATGCGTAGCCAGAGCCTGATCCTCTTCTTCTTTAGTCAGCACATTCCTCAATATCAGATTTCCTGAGGATCCAAGGTATCTCGAAAGTGCATACTGAGACTCAGGTTTGGCGGGTTTTATCTCCAGACTCAACCGGCCTTCAACACTTCCAGCCTCTTTTGCTCCGGTCAGCTTTTCGACTTTAAAGGTCATCCCACTCAGAAGCAATTCGCGAGCCGCATGACATACTTTGGATCCAGAGATTTGATTCAGACCCTCTCCATTACTGAGCCCCTCAAAAGCTTCGGACAAATCTTGAATGCTTTTCTTATTGAGCCCTTTAAGTGAGGTATCCAGTTCAATGTTCTTTAATTTGACGCTCTGAGCGAGCAACTCTTTGATACCCAATTTTGTCGACGAATTCACGACATTACCAACATCATCAGCATCTGACTCCAAAGATAACCCCTCGACTGAAACATCTTTGCTGCTAAGCTGACCAACCTCAAGCTTCGTAGCGCCATTAGCGGCCCGCCAATCGGTAATATCAGCACTTAAAGAGAGCTGCTTAACATCCACCGTTTGATTGGGCTCAACCCAAACCATTTTTTGAGCGGTCACCAGAAATTCAACAGCTCCATCGGTAGCAGAAAAATGGCCGTGTGAACCCTTCAACTGTAAGCGCGAATCGGCATCTGAATAGTCAAGGTCGCTCAATTCAAACGTCGAACCGATCCTCCCGCTATAGGCGATGGTTCCACTACCTTTTACTCCATCCTGCCCCGCCAGAGCGTTAGCAAGGCCATCTCGTGACGCTGGCAATGCCTTAGCCAACCATTCAAATCGATTGAAAGAAAATAGTCCTGGAATGTGACTCAGTTTGTAATCAATTCTGAAGGCGGTCAAAGATTCAGATGCTTCTGAAGGTGATGAATGACAAGAGGGCTTCAAATCCAGATCAACTACGCCCCAAGAGGAAAACAAACCGCGATCATGCACCAGATTCCTAACTGTAAAGAAGCCCGTGCAACTGGAGTGAGCCACCAACGATTTCAACCCACTCTCCACTCGAGTACCGCTGTAATAGATCAAGCTAAGAAAAATGAGAACCGAACCGATAGTAGCGAGCACGAAGTACTTAAGGTTTGTCTTGTTCACAATCATATTCCGATATTTAAGATGGCCTTTGGCTGGTCAGTGTCAACTAAAATAGAAGCGACATTGCGGCTTTAAGTTAGGCCTTATGATAACGCCCCTCAGAATGTGGGTCATGTAAGATTGATTTGGCGCTCATTTAGAGATTTAAAATGATTGAACTCTTCAGCACTCTTAGAAACCGAAAGCTCAATCTATTTCTGGCAGCCAGATTCTTCGCCACAATGGCCGTGCAAATCCAAAGCATTGCCATTGGCTGGCAGATTTACGAACTGAGTGGTGACCCTTTAGACCTAGGGCTTGTTGGCTTAGCGCAGTTCCTTCCCTTGATACCCATGTCATTGCTCGCGGGCCATATCGTGGATAAATGGGACCGAAGGCGTATCCTGAGCTATTGCTACTTAGCCGAAAGCATCTGTGCGCTGATGTTTGTTGGCTTTTCCCTCTCGAACCTCCACGTGAAGTGGCCCGTCTTTATCATTCTGGCTCTTTACGGCTCTGCCCGGGCCTTCATGAACCCCGCCAGTCAAGCTTTAGTGGTTAATCTTGTCCCTCCCAAGCACTTAGGCTCAGCCATAGCGATTAATGCATCGATTTTTAAGCTAGCCATCATTTCAGGTCCAGTTGCTGGTGGCTTTCTCTATGCCCTTGGTCCGAGCCATCTTTATGGGCTCGTAGCCTTTACTCTGGGTGTTTCAACTTTACTGATGTTTTTTACAGGTCGGTCACCGACCAAAAAAGAGGACGATGCGCTTAAGCGCAATCATTCATCCATTTTTGAGGGCCTGTATTATCTGAAATCACGCCGCGTTCTTCTAGGCGCCCTATCACTGGACCTGTTTGCCGTCCTATTCGGTGGCGCGACAGCGCTCCTCCCTGCTTACGCACGTGACGTTCTAAATGCAGGCCCCGAAGCCCTTGGTCTGCTTCGCTCTGCACCTGCTTTGGGTGCTGCGTTCATGGCATTTGCTTTAGCGTTTCGACCAATCCGCACGCGTGTCGGTGTTTGGATGTTTACAGGGGTATTTATTTTTGGCATCGCCACCATCATTTTTGGCCTGTCTACATATTTCTGGGTGTCGGTTGTAACACTTTTAGCTATGGGCGCCGGGGATATGCTGAGTGTTTATATCCGTCAACTGCTCGTACAAACGGGAACACCCGATGCTATTCGAGGCCGAGTCAGTGCCGTCAATTCTCTTTTTATTGGTGCCTCAAATGAGTTGGGCGAATTCGAATCGGGCTTTGCGGCCGCTTGGATTGGATTAGTACCTGCTGTAGTACTGGGTGGCTCTGCGACCCTGGTTATTGGCCTAATTTGGCTAGCCGCATTCCCCGAACTACGGAGATTAAAGTCATTCAATGAGGTCAGCGCCGAGCACAATTATGCCAATTTAGTTTCGAGCAAAAACTAATCATGCAAAGCAGCCAAGTGCGTTTTTCGAGCTTTCCTTACAAACACACTCATCACAATAGAAACCAAAAGGGCGAGTAGGAATATCAGTGCAAATACGTGCAACATTTCAGCATAGCTCCCACTTTGATCTCGAAGAAAAGAGGCCAGCGTAGAACCTGAAATACCGGCCAAAGCCCAAGCCGTTAACACATAACCATGAATAGCGCTCACCTGTTGAGTTCCAAAGATATCGCCTATATAAGCTGGAAGCGTTGCAAATCCTCCGCCGTAACACGACATAATGAGATATAGCAAAGTCTGAAACAGAAGAATCTCTTTTATTTCGGGCAAAGTCCAGAAGGCCACAATTTCGATGACAAAGAATAGGATGAATGTATTGGCTCTTCCTAGATAATCCGATAGGGAGGCCCAAGAAATCCTACCTAGGCCATTGAAAAGGCCATTCATCCCGACAATGGCGGCCGCAGCCATGGCCCCAAGACCAGTAAACTCCTGAACCATTGGGGAAGCCACTGAAATAATCGCAATACCGCAACTGATGTTGATGAACATCATGATCCAAAGACCATAAAAGGGGAGCGTCTTAATCGCTTCATTAGCATTCATCGGCATGATGTCGATGTGTTTTGACTTCTTTTTAGCTAATTGCTTCACATAGCCCTTGGGCAAAGAACCCTCGGGAGGTGGCTCTAGATATAAAGATGAGAGGGTCATAATGACAAGATAGAGAGTGGCGAGACATAAAAATGTCTGACTGATACCCACCTTGATGATGAGCCCTCCGATCAGAGGTGCGCCAAAGAAGGAAGCAAAACCGAAGCCCATGATGGCCATTCCCGTAGCAAGACCCCGATGATCAGGAAACCATTTCATCAGCGTCGAAACAGGGGTGACGTAACCGGTTCCTAAACCAAACCCGCCCACAACGCCATAACTGAAGTAGAGAATCCAAATTCGCCATTCTTCAGAAGGGATATAGCTTGAGGTCGCATAACTTGCACCTAGGAGACCAAACACCCAAAGAAACGTTGACACCAAACCGGAAAAACGTGGCCCTTTATGCTCGACCACATGTCCCATGATGGCGGCAGAAACGCCTAAAACAAATACGGCAAGACCGAATGTAAAATTGGTTTGCTTCAAGCTCCAGCCATATGTCGTTTGCAGGGGCTTTGAAAAAACACTCCACGCGTAAACGGAACCAATACAGATATGTACCCCAACCCCAGACAGGGCGATCAGCCATCTATTTTTAACCATCGAAAACCCCTATACCCTAAAAAATCCCGGCCGCATGGATCACCAACTCATTCAGCGCCCCAGAATGTTTATCATTGACCGAAAACGCATCATTGAATCTACCGGATACGGATGTTCGCCTAGTTTCAGTGATGATACATATGTTGATCATCTCATCAGCGGAGGCCATTATTGAAAACCGTTCCCGGATGGACACCCCAGCTTTGGCTTATGTGATCCTCCAATGATAGACCGTATTTACACCCTAGTGGCTTAGCGACATTGCCTTTTCCAAACAGTATGATCCAGCAAGCGATCTAATGCTTGATCATCATAGTTGGATAATCCAAAATCAGCTTATTGACCAAGGCGTTCAAACAGGTATCGATCTGGTTTTCCTTTTGAAGGAGGCCTTCCTCATCGATCTCGCCATGAGCCGTGGCAGTGCATCTTGATCGATAGAAAGCGATCTGTCCTGAAGGCCATTGAACACTCAAGTTATACTCATCATTGATTTCGATTCCTGAGTCTTCAATCTCCTGATGAAGTAAATCATTAGCTCCTTCAAGGGGATCAACAAACTCGGGACGATACTGTTCTAAATTTTTTCTCGTCTGCCTGAATGCGAAGCGGGCACTCATATATTTTGACTTAGGCATACGGGTTCCCACAGTCTCAAAGAGCCCAGTCTCCTTAATCTTGGCAGTAAGACGATCAACCATGGTTTGACTATAAGGCGTATTGAAATAGACATCTGACAAGAAGAAAGCATACTCGGGCGCAATAGGCTTCTTTGGCTTATCTAGGCGATGACCATTGATCTCCTCCAAGGTTGGCTCATAACTAGGATGGCAGCCTGCTAACAGAAGAATGAAAAAACCGGCCAAAAGAGTGCAATTAAAAGTGCTCACAATTGATGATTACCTAAAATAAAATAGCCTAGCGTGCGACTGGGCTCACGACCATGAACTGTCTCGAAACCTCGGCTTGGGTGTTTACCCATATAAGCGTCAGGGTCCCCGAATAAAAACAAGTGGCTTTATACTCCATTTGGAATTCGATTCTGATGTACCAGCCGTCTCCATAAAACTCTTTAATATGGGGCTACCGAGTCCGCAGCTATGTTTAATCACTTTCTCCCTATCGCAGGGCAATGATGTCTCAATGTCACAAATTTTGAAAACAATGGATTTGGCAAGAATAGCCATCCACCAATGATATTACTCATTTTGGTCATACGGAGATGCTAATTTTGTAAGCGTCCATACCAAACACTCGATCCGGATATCATCATGTGGCCCAATAAACACCCCATATCTAAACTGCTAATGGCCCTTATCTGGATATGGAATACGTCAGCCGTCCACGCCGAAACCCACCGGGATTTTCTACTCAATGTCGTTAGACACTGTATTGATCCAAGAGCAAACAATTATTGTTCGTTATGTGAATTACCGCGGTCAGATTCTGTCTGTGATGGACATGATGCCTGCCCCAAGAGTTTGGAAGTCTGGCAGCAAACCAAACGCTTTTTGGCACTCCGTGACATGAATATGTGCTCATGTCCGTCAGATTTTGTTCACGGGCTCGTTTTACCTCTAACCCCTATAACAGGCGTAGAAGACCCTAACCGTCCAGATGATATTTGGCAGGTTGCGTGGAGCGTTGGCATCTCTAAAATTGATGCCACTCAACTGGCCTTAGTCGTAAATCCTAGAAATTACCGCGATCAGGATCAACTTCATGTCCATATGGTTCGGCTTAAGTCAGAAGCACGATCGGAATTATTAGGCACCACGATCAGCCATCTCCGTGATGTTTGGCAGACGGCGCAACTTATGGCTGATGAAAAGGGACTCAAAGATTATGGTGTTCTAGTCGCCCAGAACCCGGAGGGTGGTTATCTGGTCGTAATCGATGAGGAAAGCCCTGAGCACAAATTTACTCTGGCAACGTGCCAGTAGGCAGCACCCAAAAGCTGGCTTGACTATTAAGCATGTTCAGCAAGCCTAATTCGCTCTGGACGAAATTGGCTTTGTATCGCCTGCCCACTCTATAGCCATCCGAATGTGTGCCGCCCTTCTGGGTTTTCCGCTGCTTAAAAACGCGACAGATTCTTGAGCCAGTGCTCACCGTATCTAAACTAGGGACGTATCTCGAAAAGTAATTTCCCTTAACCTCTGTCGCTTACGAAGAAGACAGGACCAGACATGTAAGAAGAAAGATCCACGATGAGTTCAATTTGGCCTAAGGAATCAGAGTGCAACCCAATCTATGCAGGTGCTGATGAGTCTGATCAGAAATACCTTGAATTCAAGAAGAAATGCACAGCAATTGATGTAAAGTAGCCGAAAAGTATCACAGGAAACCACTTCAAGTGGGATCCAAATGAGTATTTTCCTTTACTCAACCCTAGAAGACCAATCCCTGGCGCCGAACCAATCGCTAGGAGGCTACCGCCTACGCCCAAGGTTAAGGTCACCAATAGCCACTGCCCCTCTGGAATATTGGGTTTCATAGTCAGGACAGCGAACATGAGGGTTCCATTGTCCACAAAAGCGGAGGATAAACCAATTAAAATATTCGCCATAGTTGGGCTATGCTGGCCGTATAGCCAAGAAGATACGGCATCTAGATAGCCAATAAAACCTAAGCCACCAATACCCACCATCGCTCCATAGAAGAAAAGCAGGGTATCCCATTCCAGGCGACCTATTTTTTCAAAAATAGCAAAGCTGCGGTCACGATTACTCAAGGGCATAATCTCAGTCTCTACGACCAAACCCATAGAGGCTCTGTTGGCCACTCTTTCTCTGGGTTCCGTTTTCATTAGGTAGTAACTAAAAAATTGGAGCAATGAAAGCCCCGCCATCATTCCCGCAGCGGGAGGAAGATCTAGTTCCATATTGAAGACGACCGCCATGACCACGGTCACACCGAAGAGAAATATGACTCGTTTAGCACCACGATGAAGCGCTACGTTCTCCATCTGAATAGCGGGTTTATCTTTGGGTACAGCAAAATGCATGATCAAGGCGGGCACTAGGAAATTGACGAGACAGGGAATAAACAAAGTAAAAAACTGCTCAAACTGCAACATCCCCTTTTGCCAGACAAACAGCGTAGAGATACCGCCCAAAGGACTGAAGGTTCCACCGGCATTACAAGCGACCACAATATTGATACAGGCAAGGGAAACAAAACGATCGTTATCTCGCCCGACGGCCACCACCACAGCCCCCATCAATAGCCCTGCCGTTAAGCCATTGATGACACTGGAAAGGAAAAAGACCAGAATCCCGGTAATCCAAAAGAGTGGGCGGTAACCCAAATTGAGGCTCACAAGGCGCACCCGCAGCACATCAAAAACCGCCATATCCTCCATGACGTTTAAGTAGGTCATCGATACCATGATAAAGAGCAGAAGCTCCATATAAGCGAGGAGATTCTCTCTAAAGGCGTGGACCGCCAGAGCCGTGTCACCATGCTGTTTGTAGATAATCAATATCGCCAACCAAATCAGCGAGGCTCCAAACAACATCGGCTTGGACTTCCTAAGGAAGGTCACATCTTCAAACATGGCACCAATATAGGCCAGCACAATGACAAGAATAGCGAAATAGCCGGCCCAGCTTTGAGTTAGGTCCAAAGGCTGCACTAAAGTCTCCGCATCGGCCCACACTGAGAGGGGAAATCCAAGCAAGACCAGAACAGCAAGCATTGGTCTATGAATGAACATCCCTATTCTCTCTTTATCAACTTTAATCAAGGTATGTATCATGGCCTAGCCTGATCGGGCGAACGGGTTGGAGTGTCCATTTCAGGGAGGAGATCTTGCGTTTCTTCAAAGGCTTTAGTCATATATTCGTGTAACGCCTGTTCTTCCTTGTAAATCAGAAGAGCCCTTAGACCTTCAGCTTCGGCGATACGCCGAGCCTCGATCTCGCCCACGCATAAGAGAGCCGTATCCCATAATTCAGCCATCGTGGGGTCATCGTGCAATACCGTGACGGATAAAAGATTATGTGTCACTGGGCGACCCGTCCTTGGATCTAGGATGTGTGAATAAACGCGCCCACCCTCTTCAAAGAAATGGCGATAAGTCCCCGCCGTCATGATCGCCGTTCCCGCTTGCTGATGAATAGCGAGTATACGTTCCACTTCACGAGTATAGGGATTAGGTTTTTCGATAGCCACCCGCCAAGGGGTGCCATCGGCCTTGCGGCCTTTCACCTTCATCTCCCCGCCCACTTCAACCAAATAGTTCTCTAACCCCTTGTCTTCGAGCATCCGTGAAAGGACCGAAACGGTATAGCCTTGACCCACTGAGGAAAGATCAACTTGTACCAAAGGATCCTTTTTCCTCATCTTTAAACCCGGCAGATCAACTTCAACACGACCCATCCCGACATGGGCCAATGCCCCTTTAATTTCCTGATCTGTTGGAATCCGATTTTGAGATTTTGAAAACCCCCAAAGATCGAAAAGAGGTTTGATGGTGAGATCAAAACAGCCTTGGGTGATTGCGTTTACTCTTTGGGCAGACGCTGTCAGAAAGGCAACTTCCTCAGGCACCTCGATCCATAGAGCGGATTTTTGTTCGTTGAATCGACTGATATTAGAGTCAGGACGATAATTGGAGAGCTTTTCATCAATATCCTTAAAGACTCGCTCTACTTCATGACGAATGCCTTCAAAATCATCGGTTCCTTTCAGAAAAACCAACTTGATATGGTAGGTCGTGCCCTGAGCCTCACCTGAAAGTTCGAGGGTTTCTGGTCCTTTCGAGCAACCAAGAAAAAATGTACTGGTCAGGGAAAGTAGCAAGAAAATCCAGCGCAATTTTGGACCCTTAAAAAGATGTGATTGCAATGAACTCAGACCCATAAAGTCAAAAAAAACCTAATCAAACTACTATACCTCTTAGACGCACGAAATAGTCCAAGTTCACGAAAGAATTAAACACGAAAACAATTGGATCTTATTGAATCAATATCATAATAGGATTGAGAGAGGGTCATACCGCATGCTAGGATTAAGTATCGTAAAGGTGTAATGCTTATCAATGTCCCCCTCGATGTGAACCCATTTCGGCAGGAAAGCAGAGACAAGCGTTTGAATCCCCTTTTTTCATGCGGCCAAGCGTCCCAAGTCACAGATTCGGCGGTTGATTTCAGACCATGTATTTTAATTATCGTGGGTTTCTTAAAGCCCTTCGTCTTGCCTTGTTTGGCCAACCCTTCAGTCTTAGACGCTGGATCTACATTCTATCTTTCACGACGCTGTTCATCGGATTTACCCTCATCATCCTCATCACTCGATGGATCGATGAGCTCTTTTGGCGCAACCTCAATCAGGTTCCCATCGAACAACCCGTATTTATTATTGCTCCACCCCGGAGTGGAACTTCGTATTTGCAGAAACTCTTGAGCGATGACCATGAGCGTTTTCTGTTCTGGAAAATGTATCAAACCATCTTCCCTTCCATTCTGGTCCAAAGGATTGTCGACCGGTTAGCCGACATAGATACCCGATTCGGCCGACCGATAGAAGGCCTCTTGGACTGGTGTGAGCAACGTTGGTTTGGCGGCTGGGACAATCTCCACACGATGCGTCTTGATCAGCCTGAAGAAGACGGCGCACTGTACCTCTATGCTTTTGCCTGCGAAGCGGTATACATGTTAGTTCCCTTCATTGATGAACTTTGGGAAGTCGGATTTGTAGACAGTCTCCCTAAAGAAGATCGAAGGAAACTGATGGCCTATTACCGAAGCTGCCTCCAACGCCACATTGTGGCGAATGGCAATTCCCGGAGCCTACTGATTAAATCTACCAACTCAGCGGGTGCTGTTGAGTCCCTACTGGAAGAGTTTCCAGATGCCAAGTTCATCACCATTGTGCGCCATCCTTCGCAATCCATTCCTTCTAGCATCAGTCTTATGTTGCCCGCGCTGAAGACCCATTCACCTGAAATACTGAAAGATGGTCCTGCATCAAAAGCTTATGCCAAGCTCTCGGCCGAATGGTTCAAACACCTCTATAATTTTAGGTCTCTGGTTCCAAAAGATCAGTTCTATAGCATCGACTTTAGAGCACTTCGACACGAACCCGCCAAGACCATCAAAGCTCTATATAAGCACTTTGGCTGGACGATGAGTGAAGACTATTCAGTTAAGCTCAATGAACTGAATAAAGAGCAAAAGAAATTCAAAAGCAAGCATGCCTACTCACTTGAGGAGTTTGGCTTGACCAAAGAATGGGTTCGTCATGAACTCGGGCATATCATCGACGATTTGGGACTCGAAACAACCCAGGCGCCGGTCATTGACTGAAGGGCGCTGTCGCCTATAGAGATTGCTTTGCGATGCGCTCTTGGAAGGGCCACCAGCGAAAAATGGCCACATGAAACAACCCCAAAACAATCAATAACAGACTGTTAGTCACCAAAGCACCCAGTACCGGCGTCTCAGCATAGGCATTCACCGCAATCAAGACCGAGAGACCGATATTTCGATTTAAAGCACCGAACCCCATCACCTGTCGATGCCCAGGTCCCGAATCACCCAAACTGTACCCCAATAGAAAAGCACCTTCACCAAACAGAAAAAGCGCACACAAATGGCCCCAACTGGTTGCCGCTATAGCATCCCATTGAAGGTAGATCAGGAAAATCAGAGATAATGCGCCCACCGTCTCAGAAAAAACCTCGAGCGGTCTAAGAAGAACCAATGACAGAATCTTCGAAAGATGACTAAACCCCATACCCAATAGCATGGGAAACGTGATAGTAAAAAAGAGCAGAAACAGAATCTTGAGTGGATGAATGGCTGCCTGCGCGGGCTCATAGAGCGCCCAAAGTGCTACCTCGGTAACAAGCGGCGTGAATACCATTGAAAATACGGGAAAAACCGCGGTCAACCCTGCAGCCAGTGCCAAATGACCACGTGACATACTCACAAACAGCGGAACAACCGGAGCAAAGGGCGCTGCTGCAAGCAGGACTAGAGCAATCGAAGCCTCCTTCGATAGATCAGCATATTGCGCGATCGTTAAAGCCAGCCATGGAATCAAAAGAAAATTTAGCGGCAAGATGACAGATAACCTAGCCGTCTTAAGCGACACCATCACCGTCTTGAGATTGAGTCTCATGCCGACGGTAAAAAGCAGACCCGAGAGCGATATGACGGTAAGCCCCCTAATCATAAGCGTACTGTGCTCAACCAGAAACGGCAGTAGGTTTAGGATCTGCGACATGAATATGAATGAAGAATGATCGAATGCTTTAAAATACTTTAAGCGTCTTAAGAGTGTGCGCCCAGTTTAGACCAGACACTGAGACGAAGTAAAAGCAAACGGGAGAGCTGGCTCTCCTAGGAAATACTGAGGAATCCCTTTGAAACGCTCAAGCATCCGCTTAAGAACCCGACTAGATCACTTACTCAATACCTGCTTTTACTTTTCCATGCGTAACGCTTGGTTAGTCATCATCCTCTCGATTCTGGCCGGTGGCGGTGCCCTCTATTACACGGCCACCCATCTAAAAATCAACACCTACCCTGGGAATGTTTTATCCGATGCTTTACCGTGGCGTCAGGATAAACTGGCTTACGAGAAAAGCTTTCCACAATTTAGAGACTCTGTCGTTGTGGTGATTGATGCCCCGACGGTGGACCAGGCACGGAGTGCTGGACTCAAACTGTTTGATCGTCTCAATAACGACCACGAACACTATGATTGGATTTTCTTCCCGCCAGCCGGCGCTTTTTTCCGTGAAAATGGCCTTCTTTTTAGTGACGTTGATGCAATTGAGAAGCTGTCCATTCATCTGGCTAAGGTTCAACCTTTCCTGGCGGATGTATCGTCTGACCCAAGCCTTCGAGGACTCTTTCATCTTCTTAATCGCGCCATTGAAAGAGATAAAGAGGGCGACTTCGACTTAAGTCATGTGTTTGTTCGTATTGGCGACACTTTGCGTCATGAACTGGAAGGCTCGAAAGAGCCTCTCTCATGGGCTGAATTGATGGGTGACGATCAACCAGAGGCCCGAGACCGTCGGGTACTCATGGAAGTGATGCCCAAAATTGAATACAGCTCACTGGCTCCAGGCGAAGAAATGATGGCGAGCATCGTGAAAGCCGGCGATGCTTTAGGATTCAAAGAAGCAGGAATCCAACTGCGACTCAGCGGTGCCGCCGCTTTATCAGTCGATGAACTCAAGAGTGCCAGCGTGGGCGCCCAGATGGCCAGCCTCGGCTCATTCCTCGGTGTTAGCTTGGTGATGCTGTTAGGGCTTCGATCTCTTTGGTTGGTATTGGTCGTTCAGATTGGGTTGATCTTGGGCCTTATTTTCACCGCAGCTTTTGCAACCCTAGCGCTTGGACAACTCAACCTAATTTCAGTCGCCTTTTCTGTTATGTATATCGGTATTGGGGCAGACTACGCCATCTATCTCTGCCTTCGCTATCGAGAACTCTCGCTCCACAGCAAAAGCCATCAAAACGCATTGAAACGTGCAGTTAGACATGTGGGTGGATCGCTCGAGATTGGGACCGTCACGACCGCCATTGGATTCTTTTGCTTTATCCCGACCAGCTACCGAGGCGTCGCAGAGCTCGGGATCATTTCGGGTGCAGGGATGTTCATCAGCCTCTTCGTGACCTTGTTGATTCTCCCTGCCTTTTTAGGGCTTAGACGACCCGTTGGGATCCGGCCTTTGCATGCCTCGAAGCCTGGTTACTTCTCAAAGGGCCTCAGCTGGTTTTTAGGCCTTCCTATCCGACATGCAAAATGGGTCCTCATGATCTCGGGTGTCTTAGGACTCCTTGCAGCGGGTGAACTCCAGTATGCCCATTTTGATAAGAACCCCTTAAATCTCCAGGACCCCAGCGCCGAATCAGTCACGACCTTTAGAGAACTATTAAAAGACAGCCGTAATTCGCCCTGGTCGCTGGTGACTTTGGCGCAGAGCGAAGAGGCCTCTGAAGCGATCAAGCAACAGCTCAAATTACTGCCTGTGGTTGGCAAGGTATTAAGTCTTAAAGACTTTATTCCAGATGAGCAAGAAGCTAAACTCGAACTGATTGATCAATTGGCGTTGACCCTTGGACCTGCTCTAGGCGATGAGCAGCCAAAACAGAGCCCCACAACCGAAGAAGCCCTTTTTTCCTTGAGATCTTTTTCAGCGGTCCTTAGCCAGGACCTTGCAGAGCATCCAGATCGATCCAGCGCACACGATGGCTTTGCACTTAATGTAGAGCTCGCAAGACTTATTAAGTTCATCCAGGAGCTTGAGGGACCCCAGCGAACGATTGCGGTCCATAAAACCTCCCAGATGCTCGTAGGACAACTCAGTCCACAGCTTCAGCAACTCAAAGATGCGCTGAAGGCTCATCCCGTATCACTGGATGACTTACCCAAAGACTTCAAAGAGCGCTGGATCAGCCCCGATGGGCTTTATCGCGTCGAAATACAGCCCAAAGAAGATCTCCACGACCCCGAAGCCATGGAACGCTTTGTCAGCGAGGTCAGGGCCGTAGCACCTCATGCAACCGGTGTTCCGGTTCTTTTTATTGAGTCCAGCAATGCTGTTGTTACCGCATTTCTGCAAGCGTTTGCGTATGCGATCATTGCGATCACGCTGATCTTGTATCTGACGATGGCGCATAAAATTGACGTCTTACTGGTATTAGCACCGCTCTTATTGGCCTCTCTATTAACAGGCGCTCTGATGGCGCTGGCGGGGGTCCATTTCAATTTCGCGAACATCATCGCTCTTCCCCTCGTCTTCGGGATGGGCGTCGATAACTGTATTCATATGGTGCATCGCTATCGAACAGCGCCACCTAGAGACGGCATCCTACTGCACACAAGCACGGCGCTCGCCGTTGTATTGAGCGCCCTAACCAACATCAGTGGTTTCGGCAACCTCTCCATCTCACCTCACAAAGGGATGGCGAGTATGGGCGTCATGCTAACGATTGGGATTCTTTCAACCTTGATCTGCAGCATGATTGTCCTACCGGCTCTTTTGGCTTTTATGGAACGCCGAAAGCTGCATCACTGAGTCCAACAATTTGCTTCAACTAAGAAAAAGGTTAATTTGATCGTGTTCAAGTGTCTCTTCACCCTGTTGATCTGGCTCCTAGCGCTGCAACTGACGCTCGCTGATGAAGTCTTAACTGAAGAAGAGCGCCATTTATTGGATCAAGAGCTAGGCTTGGGTGTCGTGGGTAATTTTAATGGTCCAGGAGAAACAGAGCCCATGGCACTCTTGGCTCCTAATCTTCGCGAAAAAACCTTCAAGGTTTCGGAGAATGAGAAGAATTCAAAAGAAGAGACTCACGTACTCATACCCAACTCCAAGAGGAAAAACACACGCTGGGAATATCGCCTCAACCAAAATGAGAGCCAGGAACTCAGTCTCGAGGCTAATGGTAATCTGGTGATCATGGGAGCCATTGATAAATCAGAAGGGGTGTCAACCCGTTTTGCCCCTGCAAAACCCTATATCCAAGCACAGATGGACCCCGGACAACCCGCTCATAGTCAGTATTCCCTTTTGGTGTACGACTTAGAGAATCCAAAAGACCTCAAACATTCAGGCTCCATGGAGGTCACGGTGACCGACCTTGGCGCCTATGAAATCCAGGTGCCTGCAGGCCAATATGAAGCCACATTGATTCGATCGGTCGCTCAGGGAGCCGTGGGGCCAGCCAAGTTGGTCGATACTCAATATCGATTCTTTGCAGAAAATATAGGCCTCGTAGCTTCTTTTGAAATGCGTGAAGTTTCAGCCTTAATGCTCTATCAAAAGACGTCCAAAACATCACGTGTACTCCTCAAACCGATCGACTAGACTGCATTGGTCTCGAAGAGCGTCTCTTTATTGGCAGAATCAATCTCGTAAAGTCCTAGGGCATTATCGTTGCCGGACGACTTAGAAGCCCCCCTCCCCGCGGTCGAAAAAATGGACTCCACCCAATCCTCATAAGGTTATTGAACATGAAAATCTATCTCGATTCCGCAGATGTACATTCTTGGCAGCCTCCCGATGGATGCCCTCCTCTTCAAGGGGTCACCACTAACCCGAGCCTGATCCAACACGCAGGTCTCTCTGTATCACTGACCACTTACCTCCACCTGATCGACAAAGCGGGTCAATTAGGTCTACCTGAACTGATGCTACAACTCCCCTACAATGACCCCGTTGAGGCACGAACGTGGTTAAACGCGATCAACGCATCCTCTGAAACCCTTGACGTTGCGATTACGATTAAGCTTCCGTGTCACCCGAACTGGACCCCAACCATCCGAGAAGTAAAAAGGCATCAGAACAAGGTACTGCTCACAGGACTCTCTAACCCGATTCAGCTTTTATGGGCACAGGCCCAAAGTAAGCGGCTAGCGAATCCACCTGTTTATTTTCAAGGAAGTCCCTCATTCTAAGGTCTCATAAGAACGGAGACCTATTCATGGCTGAGTTTGAGTTACCCGCTGATCCAGATGACGAACGTGCTTCTCATGTTGATGCCTGGCGCACGAGCGGGAAATCGCAGAGAACATATGCGCGAACGCACGGTCTCCAAAAGTCTACATTCAATGGGTGGATCAACAAAGCTGATAGCGACAAGGCGCAGCCTAATATGGTGCCTGTTACGGTTCGCAAAAAGGGATCCGCTTATAAAGACCCCTCTCGCCTTGTGCACATTGAGTGCGGGTCTGGCGTTGTTCTTCAGGTAACGCCAGGTACCCCCATTCCTTGGGTGGTCGAATTAATTAAGGCGCTGTGATGATGCTCTTTGAAGGTGCGATCTGGATGATTCCAGAAGCAGTGGATATGCGTCAGGGAATCGAAGGTTTGTCGCATCATGTGATCAGGGTGATTGGGCATAACCCCTGCCAAGGAGAGGCCTTTCTGTTTCGTAATAAAACGAACACGCGGGTCAAGGTTCTGATATGGGATGGCAACGGTATTTGGCTGTGTCATCGGCAATTGCACCGAGGTCGTTTCACTTGGGCTGAAGCAGACGATACCTCTTTTAGTTTAACGAGGAGCCAATGGCATTGGCTGGTCATGGGCGCTGATTGGCGTCGAGTAGAAGCCAAGCCCAACCCCGATTGGGAGCCCTAAAGTACGCGACCAAATCCAGACAAATCAATGATCTAAGGACTGATCTGCGGTATAATGAATGCCATGGATGCCCTGTCTTTGCTGGAAAAAGCCGATATTGACCCTGCCGCCAAACAGGCGCTCACGGCTTCTATTTTGCAACTTAAAGCGGAGCATGAACAACTTAAGATTCGTGTGGCACAAGATCAGCTCCGAATCGACCGAGACCAGCTCAAAATACAATCCCTCACCTTTGAGTTGGCCCACCTGAAGCGCATCCGCTTCGGCCAACGCAATGAATCCCTAAGCGCAGAACAACTCGACTTTTTTACCGAATCGCTTGATGAGGATATTGGCGCCGTCTCGGCTGAACTTGAGTCGTCTGAGCCTGAACTAACGGTTACAGCAAGAAAGCAACGAGCCAAAGCGGGACGTCAGGCCCTGCCGGATCACTTGCCACGTATCGAACATATCCACGAGCCTTTGAGCTGTACCTGTGGTCAGTGTGGCCTGGGTCTCGTCAAGATCGGTGAAGATATCAGCGAACAACTGGATGTGATTCCGGCCCAGTTCACCGTACACCGCCATATCAGACCTCAATATGCGTGTAGATCCTGTGAGACCATTACGGCTGATCCTATTCCGCCGGCCATCATTGATGGGGGCTTAGCCACACCCGGGCTTCTAGCCTGGGTCATGATCAGCAAGTATTCAGATCACTTGCCTCTCTATCGGTTAGAGCAGATCGCCGCTAGATCAGGTGTTCCTCTAGCTCGATCCACGTTGGGTAGTTGGGTGGGCCGCGTAGGGTTCTCACTTCTGCCGATCTATGAGCACCTCAAAGATCAGTTACTTTCTGGGCGTGTGATCCATGCCGATGAGACTCCGATTCGACAGTTGGATCCTGGTAAAGGCAAAACCCACAAGTCTTACCTCTGGGCCTATCGCAGTAACACTCTGGATGAGGGTCCTCCCATCATCTTGTTCGATTATCAGGCCGGCCGAAGCGGTCAATTTGCACAGGACTTTCTCTCAGAATGGCGTGGTTATCTGACGGTAGATGATTTCAGTGGCTATAAAGCCTTGTTTAAGGCGAGGGCGTCTGATGGCTTATCGTGCATTGAGGTCGGCTGCCTTGCCCACGCACGCCGTCGATTCTTTGAGCTTCATGAGGCTAACCAAAGTCCTATGGCGGCTCAGGCCTTAAAACATATCGCTGAGCTTTATCAGATCGAAACAGCTGCTAGAGACCTATCGATCGAAGATCGTCAGCAGATACGCCACGATAAAGCGCTGCCCGTTCTGGCAGCGCTTCATGGCTTCCTCACGGCATCACGAATCAAGGCCCCACCAGGAGGCGCTTCGGCCAAAGCCATCGACTATAGTTTGAAGCGCTGGGAATCACTGGAGCGTTATGCTCATAGCGGATTCCTTCCCATCGACAATAACCCAATTGAGTCAGCGATACGGCCGATCGCACTAGGCCGCAAAAACTGGCTGTTCAGTGGTTCTGAACGGGCGGGTAAACGCGCGGCGGTGATCCAGTCGCTGATAGGAACCGCAAAGCTCAATGGCATTGATCCTTCTGCATGGCTCAAAGACACACTGGAATATCTGCCTATCTGGCCTAATAGTCGGATTGATGAATTGCTGCCCATCAAGGGCTGGGTTCCGAAGGAGAGAGCATAAGCCATGAACATCAACATCAATCAGCTAACGGAAGCTGAGTTGGTTGAACTCAACCAGAAAATCGTTGAAAGGCTGCGCTTCTTCCATCAGATGCGGGCTCACGCCAGCATGCTCAACTTCTCGATTGGCGATCGAGTCGTCTTTGACACCGATGATGGTAGGACCATCACCGGTACTTTGGTTCGGTATAACAAAAGAAGCGTCAGCATCATTGCCGATGATCACGATCGGTGGAATGTGAGCCCTAGCTATCTTCGTCTTGCCGAACCCAAAGACATTACATCCACCCACACTCCCAATAACGGAAGTCTGCCTCCAAAGAAATAATGCTGGCATCTAGCCGATCGGCACACCATGGTAAAGGTGGAACCGCTAGCCGCTTACGGCCCAAAAAGCTGATTATGTGGCTCCATATCTCGGCCGTCTTCATGATGACAAACGGGACGTCATGGCCTTGATGAAAGCCTGTGTTGCCTTAGAAGCCGATGGACCCAAACTTCTAGCCGCTAGTATCCGGAATGAATCCGTGTTCAGTGAACTCATTGGGCTTCGAGCCTATGCAGTAACTTTACGCCCTGAATTCCTTAATGCACTCTGTACCGACCCTATTACCGATCAAGCCATTTTAGCCTTTGCATCCGATACCGCTCAGAGCCTCTCACTCGCCCCATAAAACTGAACGCGAATGACACTCTTAAAAACCTATCTGCGGGCCCTCCGCATGCTGTCTTCAGAGTTCTGGCTGACGTTGGGTCTTGTCATAGCCAACGTTGCGATCGGACTCATACTTCTGGTTGAGCCCCTTTTGTTTGGTCGGGTGGTAGATGCCCTATCTCAACACGAAGCACCGCTCCGATTAATTGGCTTCTGGGCCACACTTGGCCTATTCAGCATCTTGGCCAGTATGATGGTGGCCGTAGCCGCAGACCGACTGGCGCACCGTCAACGATTAGCGGCACTAGGCAATGCCTTTGAGAAAGCCATCACACTACCTCTAAGTAAGCACTCAGACATGAGCTCTGGGCGACTCATGAGAAATCTTTTAGCCGGATCAGATGCTCTATTCGGTCTTTGGTTGACGTTCATGAGAGAGCATCTTTCGGCGCTTGTGAGTGTGGCCTTTCTAGTTCCAACCGCGATCATGATGCAGCCCCAACTCGCGAGCATCCTGTGCCTACTGGCGGCCCTCTATGCCATCGCTAATTTTATTGTCGTGAATAGAACATCAGTTGGCCAGGCTCGCGTTGAGGACGTGAGTCAGGATCTATTTGGTCGCGTGGGTGATGTACTTGGAAACATCAACGTCGTGCAAAGCTTTTGGCGGTTCAATATCGAAGTATCTGCCCTACGAAGTCTCATGAGCGAATTGCTGTTGGCTCAATATCCAGTTTTGACCTGGTGGGCTCTTCTAGTGGTCCTGACGAGAGCTGCAGCTACCATCACCATGGTCGCCGTCTTCACCCTGGGCGCCTTTTTGGAACAAGAAAACAAAATCAGCGTGGGTGAAATTGTGAGCTTTGTTGGTTTTTCAGGTCTTCTGATCGGAAAACTCGATCAGCTCTCAAACTTTGTGGCCCGACTGTTTAATCAGGCCCCAACACTTAATACGTTTTTTGAGCTCTTGGACGCCCAGGATACGGTACTCGAAGTACGTTCTGCAAAAACCCTCAAGATTCAGAACGGCAAGGTTGAATTTAGCCGTGTCAGCTACTCTTTTCCAGGGAGTGCCCAGGGGGTCTTTGACCTTAGTTTTACTGCAAGCCCCGGACAAACCATTGCGCTTGTGGGCACGACGGGGTCAGGAAAGACCACGACTTTAAGTCTTCTTCAGCGCTTAAGGGATCCAGACAGCGGCTCCATCAGCATTGATGGCCAGGACATTCGCGACGTAACGTTGGCATCGTTAAGAGCCTCCATGAGTACTGTATTTCAGGATAGCGGTCTTTTCAATCGATCCATCGCTGAAAACATCCGCATTGGTCGCCCTGATGCAACCGATGAGGAAGTTAGGGAGGCTGCGCGCCTCGCTGAAGCGCTCGCCTTCATTGAGCGAAAACCAGGAGGTTTTGCCTTTGAAATCGGTGAACGGGGCGCTCGCCTTTCAGGTGGAGAGCGTCAACGACTCGCGATTGCCCGCGCCATTTTGAAGGCGGCGCCTATACTGATCTTGGATGAAGCCACCAGTGCATTGGATACCGAAACAGAAGCCAAGATTCAAATCGCTCTCAAGTCACTCTGTGTCGGGAGAACCACCTTCGTGATTGCTCACAGACTTTCAACTGTGGCCGAGGCCGATCGGATTCTCGTCCTAAAAGAGGGTCTCATCATTGAAGAAGGACGGTTCGAAGACCTGGTTCGGCAGAATGGGGCATTCACACGCATGGTAAAGGAAGGTGGCTTCAACCAACCAGAAGCATCCGCCTAAGATCGCTATAGCCGATCCGCTTGCTTGTTCCCGCACTCCCAATGATTGACGACAGCCGCAGCCAAGCTATTACCCAAAACATTGGTGGCACTTCGCCCCATGTCGAGAAACTGATCAATACCCAGTAACAGCAACAATCCGGCTTCGGGTATATGGAACAGCGTCAAAGTAGATGAGATCACCACCAAAGAAGCTCTAGGAACACCCGCAACCCCCTTGCTGCTCACCATCAACGTTAACATCATCACCAGCTGGTCCGATGGTGTCAGGTAAATGCCGTACGCTTGGGCAATGAACATGACCGCAAAGCTCATATAGATCATGCTACCGTCAAGATTAAAGGAATAGCCGAGCGGTAATACAAAACCGACAATGCGTTCATCACAGCCGAATCGATGCAGTTGTCGAACCAGTATCGGGTAAGCAGATTCACTGCTCGCCGTACCAAAAGCCAGCAGCATAGGTTGACGAATGTGCTCTAAAAGCGAGAAGACGCGCTTCCCCAAAAAGACGGTACCGACCAACACCAACAGACACCAAAGCACCAGCAAACCCACATAGAACTCTAACATCAGCACTCCATAGGATGCCAAAAGCGATAAACCCTGCTTCGCAACCAATGTAGTGACCCCTGAAAAAACCGCCAGAGGTGCCAGAGCCATAATGTAGCTCGTGATCTTGAGCATGAGGTGCCCAAGCGAATCCAAGACCTCGATCATGGGTTTAGCCAGAGGTCCAAGGTGAGAGCAGGCCACCCCCATGAAGAGCGCAAACACCACAATTTGCAGAATATCGTTTTGAGACATGGCCTCCATCACACTTTTCGGTACCATGTTGATCACAAAGTGGCTGAAAGAAGGCTGGTTGGTGCCCATCAGAGCTTCCGGACCTGTTTGAGGCAACGGGAGATGGAGCATGGTCCCGGGTGAGAAGAAATTAACAAGCAGCAAACCCAACAACAGACTCAGAATGGAGGCCAAAATGAACCAAGTCATGGTTCTAAACCCCAAACGCCCGATATGAGATCCATGCCCCATTTTGGCAATACCCACCACCAAGGTAGACAGCACCAAGGGTGCAATTACCATTTTGATCAGCCTTAAAAAGAGATCCGACCCCAGGCCTATTAAGATTAAGACGGTTTCGATCGATTGGCTGCGATGGCTATCTTCCGAAATAACATGGATCACTTGACCCGACACAATACCCAGGATTAGGGCAAATAGAACAGCGCGGGTTAAATGATTGGGATTGCGAGATGAGCCCATTTGAACTTCGTTATCTACCATAAGACTATGTTCCCACTCCAACCCGGCAAACAAAAGAACCGATGACTTTTAAGCCTCAGCAACAAACACTCATTTTTTAGAGGCTTCTTGTATCATTATCTTAGACTCCAATTGATCAAGCGCCTCCATTGAATTGATATTCAAGAACACGTCAGGGTAATCACTAAAGTCCACTAAGCTAGGCTCATGTCGCATGAGCCAATAACGAACCCGTCGCTCACCCGCTTCGAGATAATCCTTAAGATCACCCATAAGGCGAGTATGCGCGACCATGAAGACTGGGTGCCACAGATCACCTTGAGAGGCGATACACAGATCTTTTTTTCCTGCTTCAACCGCCCTACACAGTCTCTCAACAACCTCTTGAGTCAATAAAGGCGTGTCACAAGGAACGGTCAGCACATAGGGCGTGTCAACAGCTTTCATGGCCGCAAGAAGCCCCGCCAAAGGGCCATCAAAGCCAGAAGAAAGATCTTCGACAACCTGAACGCCCCACGACTCATAAATGTCTCGATTACGATTGGCGCTGATCAACACCTCATCAACAACCGTCTGAAGAACGTCGAGCACCTGCATCGCCATAGGGACACCCCTAAAGGAGATAAGCCCCTTATCCAACCCGCCCATACGCCGGCCTCTTCCGCCCGCAAGGACAACCCCAGTGAACTTCCCCCGATCGAACATGATCTGATACTCTCAGCCCCTGACTCACGAAGTTGAAAGCGTATCATCACTCATAGGCCATGCGCAGTTTCCTTTTCACCCTTTGGTTTCTTCAAGCGTTCCTCCTGGCTTCATGCCAATCGCAGGATGCTTCTGAAGCCGATTATTACAGCGCTGAAACGGCTACAAAGTCTTATCAAGACGTCCTTGCGGAGCTTGAAGTCGCGATTACTGAACGTAATTATCGGATTACGGGGCACAATAAAATCGGCAGTGTGATTCGAGAACGGGAAGGGATCGCGTTTCCAGACTACGACACCTTTCAATTCTGTAACCTGACGCTCGCACGCAAGATGCTGGATATCTCACCCAGTGCTGTCGCTTGGATGCCCTGCAATATTGCCATCCGATCCGAAAACGATCACATTATCGTAACCACCCACCTACTCCCGACCCATAGCCAGGATCCGGGGCTCCGAGCCTTTGCTGAGACCATCAATCAGCAACTCAAAGACATCGTCGACTTCGCCACCCAGGATTAAGGGCTCTGATTGCCGAGCAACCCTTCCTGAACTATCATGCGTGGCAAGCTTTACCCAAGGATTCCACTTATGAACCAACCCCTCACTATCGTTTGGCCGCTTATTTTTGTTCTGACCTTGCTGTCACTGGATGCCGGAGCTCAAGACAAAAAAAGCGCGGCCAAAAAAGCACTCCCAACCGAATACACCATCAGAACGGTCAATGATTTCCCCACGCAGGCACGCGTTGAGTATGTTTCACAGTGTATGGCCGAAAAAGGCGGCGCTAACCTCGATAACATGTATCACTGCGTCTGTGCCGTCGACAAGATTGCAAGCTACATGAGCTATCAGGATTACGCTGAATCATTAACCTTTACCTACATGTTTGACACCCCGGGCGATAAGGGTGGTGAATTCAGAGATCCTCCCAAATCCAAGATCCTTCGGGACAAACTTAAGTACGCCCAGAAAGAAGCGGAATCCTGCTTTCCAGTAGTACCCGCCAAGGCGCCTGAAACAAAGAATTAATGAGATCTGGACCCACCCTCCATCCAAGCATTTCGGGATTGGAGGGAATCTCAAGGACCATCAGAATAGAAATAGATGGTCTTTAAGACCCAATCAAGGTATGATCTGTCAATCTAGAACGGTATACGTGTACAACTCGCATACCCGAGGACACGTCTGGCTTCCCACTTTCAGTGAATGCCCTTAGGCATCCCCCCCGCCTCGACTCCTCCAGGATAAACAAAACGACACCCAGAAGTCCGTACAATAGGGTGATCGTACCTGCCTGATTAACACACTATCGAATGCGTCTGGATTGCAACATGTGATCGCACGGACTAGCGCATCAGGACTCATTAATGGCATTTACCTCTTTAGGTCTCGACGAGCGCCTCTTAAGCGCACTCGCTGAGCAAGGCTACTCCAAGCCGACCCCCATCCAGTCAAAAGCAATACCTGCGATTCTTGCAGGTAGAGATTTATTAGCAGCGGCGCAAACCGGAACCGGAAAAACAGCCGCATTTACACTGCCCATCCTGCAACAGCTGATTGAGGCTGATAAGGACAAAAGAAAAGGGCGTGCTCCACGTGTTCTGGTTTTGGTCCCGACCCGGGAGCTCGCCGCGCAGGTTCATGAGAGTGTGAGCACTTATGGTGCTAACACCCTCTTCCGTTCGGCCGTTTTATTCGGTGGCGTAGGGATGCAACCACAAATTGACAGCCTCCGTCAGGGTGTTGATATTTTAATCGCGACGCCGGGACGTCTCTTAGATCTTGTCAATCAAAGAGTGGCCAATTTGCGTGAAATCGAATGTCTGGTACTGGATGAAGCCGACCGTATGCTCGACATGGGCTTTATTCGAGACATCAAACGTATTCTGGCTCTTTTACCTAAGCAGCGGCAGAACCTGTTGTTTTCAGCTACCTTCTCCAAAGAGATTAGGGAGCTTTCTTCAACCATCCTTCGAGCACCGCTCAGTATTGAAGTAGCCCCAAGAAATGCGCCAGCTGAACTTGTGGTGCAGCACGCCTACCGAGCTGAAAAAGAGTACAAGCAACCACTCCTCATGCACCTGATCACCACCCTAAGTTGGGGGCAGACCTTGGTCTTTACCCGAACTAAGCACGGTGCCAATCGTCTTGCACAACAACTTGAAAAAGATGGCCTCAAAGTCGCTGTCATTCATGGGAATAAAAGCCAGAGTGCACGCATGCGTGCGTTGGCCGATTTCAAGGACTATCAGATCCAGGTTCTGGTCGCTACGGACATCGCCGCGCGTGGTCTTGACATCCCTGAGCTTCCACACGTTGTAAACTATGAACTGCCAGACGTTGCTGCCGACTATGTCCACCGCATTGGCAGGACGGGTCGTGCTGGAGCTGAAGGCGAAGCTATTTCTCTTGTATCCAAAGAAGAAACCGCCCAGTTACGTGATGTTGAGCGCTTACTGGGTAGGAAGATTGAACTCAAAGATCTGCCACCGGGCATTACCCCGAGACCCAAGTCAGAGCCTTCAAATCCACCCCGCCAACCAGCGCCCCCTCGCAATAACTCGGCCAGACCTCATCAACCAAGAGGCAGCCGAACGAATCCGAGGAATCATCGACACGGTGCGGCCTAATCATTCATCCATTTTCAAGACTTGCGCCTACGGAGGGCCACTATGCTACGTCTTTATGCCGGAAACCTACCACAGGACCTTACTGAAAACGAATTCACTGCGTTATTTGCAGAATTCGGACGAGTAAGATCCATTGAACTGGCTCGCGATATTTTTACGGGCCGTTGCCGTGGTTTTGGTTTTGTCGAGATGGAAGGCCATGAAGCAAGAGCTGCTATCACAGGCCTCAACGGCCGCACCTTTCGCGGCAACAGCTTGCGGGTGAATGAAGAAAGACCCAGAGGCAAGCAGCGCGGCGGTCGCCGTTAAACCCAATTTTTTACTATTTCTAAACTGACTTAAAACAGAGGTCGTTATTTTGGCTAAGAAACTCTACGTTGGTAATTTAAGCTATAACTTCCGGGATAATGACCTGGAAGCCCTTTTCACCGCGCACGGTCAGGTCGACTCGGCCAGCGTGATCATGGACCGTGAAACGGGCCGCTCAAAAGGCTTTGGCTTTGTTGAAATGGGCAACGACTCAGAAGCACAATCTGCGATTTCTGCATTAAACGGCAAGGAAGTCGAAGGTCGCGCACTGACTGTTAATGAAGCAAGACCCCGTGAAGATCGCCCAGGCGGTTTTAACAAAGGCGGTCGCCGCTTCTAAACACGAAGACATCACCGAGGTTTCTTGGGGCTTACTTGCCCCTTGAAAACCTCATGATCGTGTGTGCTTCTTGATATGGTCGTTCAAACCGCCCAATCATCCATCGATCTAAAGAACCGCGTCATCATCATTGGCGGCGGTCCTTCCGGCCTTATGGCGGCCGAACGTGCCTCAGACTTCGGCGCAGGCGTTGATCTATTCGATGCCATGCCCTCCGTTGGAAGAAAGTTTCTTCTGGCGGGTAAAAGCGGTTTAAACCTCTCTCACGCTGAACCTAAAGAGCCTTTTCTTGGGCGCTACTCCCAGAAACGTACCTATCTTGAACCACATGTTGAAGCCTTTGACGCAACAGCCATTCGAAGCTGGGCACAGAGTCTAGGTATTGATACGTTCATAGGGAGCTCTCAAAAGATATTTCCAACCAGCTTCAAAGGGGCTCCTCTCCTTCGCGCTTGGCTCAAACGCTTGAGTGAACGCGATGTAGTGATTCACCGAAGGCATCGTTGGCTCGGCTGGAATCCGGATGGTGCTCTTCTTTTTGAAACACCGGAAGGACCTATAACCGTTCGCAGTAACACCATCATACTGGCCCTAGGCGGGGGTAGCTGGAGTCGACTCGGCTCGGATGGTGCCTGGATCCCTTGGCTAAGGACACGAGGTTTGAGCATTCAGGACCTTAAACCCTCAAACTCCGGATTCGAATGCCACTGGACACCCTACTTCAGCGATCGATTCAAAGGGCACCCGATCAAGGCAGCCTCACTGTCATTTAAGGATTTAGAGGGCTTGACCCATAGCGATCGGGGCGAATTTGTCATCACGCGCCATGGTGTTGAAGGGAGCCTCATTTATAACTTTTCAGCCCAACTTCGCGATGTGATCGAAGCTCGAGGCTCCGTTGAAGTTCAGCTTGATCTCGCGCCTGATCGAACAGCCGAACAACTCTACGCGGCGTTAAATTCGAACAGGAAGGGTTTATCCCTTTCCAATCGCCTCAAGCGCGCCCTAGGTTCTGAAGGGGTCAAGCCCAATCTCGTCCGAGAATGTCTCGATGAAACAACTCTTCGAGATCATTACCGTTTAGCAGCCGCACTGAAACACGTACCTCTGACACTGCACCAAGCTCGCCCCTTGAATGAGGCCATCAGCTCAGCCGGCGGCGTTGATTTCGCTGAGCTCGATCATCAACTGATGGTAAAGAGGATACCCGGCCTTTTCTGTAGCGGCGAAATGCTGGATTGGGAGGCTCCGACCGGTGGCTATCTTCTAACTGCATGCCTCGCTACAGGGAGAACAGCAGGGGAATCAGCGGCGAAGTGGCTAACAGCCATACAGTCAGGAGCTTGCGCTTCTAAGACCGCCTAAGCGGCACTTCAGACCTTTGCGAGAATCCAATCCAGACAGGCATCTGGAAGAATACGTTTCAGAAAGCCAAATACATGAGTCGGTACTGTCACGTAATAACGGGCCTTGGGATTACGAGCTTCCAGCGCCAGAATCACTTTGGCCACCACAGCTTCAGGACCTAAGGTGAATGGCACCTCCTGGCCTTCTTGTTCCATTTTATCTTCTGTTTCCTGATAGCTTTTCTGATGAACGCTATTCTCTGGACGCACATGCACACGATACTGAGCCAGCGCATTATCACGGAAGCGGCTTTTAATGGGTCCAGGCTCTATTAACGATACCAACACCCCACTCCCCCGAAGTTCAAGCCGCAAAGTATCGGTCAAACCTTCAAGCGCAAATTTACTGGCGTTATAGGCACCTCGAAATCGCATAGCTGCAAAGCCTAAGACCGAACTATTCTGGATAATCCGACCATAGCCCTGAGCCCTCATAATGGGAATAATCCAACGGGTGAGCTCATGGGTACCAAAAAGATTGGTCTCAAACTGATCTCTAAGCGCCGATCGAGACAGATCTTCAACAGCTCCGGGTTGACCATAGGCTGCGTTATTAAATAAGCCATAGAGTGTTCCACCCGTTGCTTCAAGAACCGTGTCTACAGCCTGCTTAATAGACGCTGAATCCCCCAAATCCAAAGAGACGGCCTCGAAGCCCAGAGCTTTAAGATGGTCAACATCCCGAAACTTTCGGGCCGCTGCAAATACACGGTACCCCCGCGCCTTAAGGATCTCTGCCGCACATAAACCGATGCCTGATGAGCATCCTGTGATCAGTATGGCTCTTTCTGAAAAGTTATTCATCGGGCTTTAATCAAAAGAGAAAGAATACTCATTCAGGTTCAGAGTGACCGCCGCAGCCTGAGGCCGAAGCTGGACCCGTCCCTTGAACGAAGGGTAACTCAATACAGCCTTGCCCGGAATGGGCGCCATCTACCCAGATGAGACTGACATCATCCGGCTTTTCGAGCTCCAAGGACTCGTGACTGACTTTTTTCATGGTGCTGGCCCAAACTTTAAGGGCACCCTCAGCACCTGTGAGACCCGCTGATTGATTATCGTCTCGACCCACCCATACCACGCCGAGATAGTCACCTGTGAACCCTGCAAACCAACTATCTCTAAGATCGTTGGTCGTCCCTGTTTTACCGGCAGCATCCATATTCTGGGGTAGATAATTATAGGCAGGGCGGGCTGTTCCAGACCTTAACACTTCCTTTAAAGCAGCATTGAGAAGATAGACGGAAGACGCATCCACCGTTTGCCTGACATCCAACCCATATTTTTGCAAAATCTTACCTTCGGTGGACACCACGGCCTGAATGGAGCGAAGCGGGGTAAGAAAACCATCCCCTGCGATCGTTTGATACATCTGGGTCACTTCAAAGGGAGAAAGACTCGCCGTCCCAAGCAAAAGTGAAGGCACGAGATCCACCTTTCTTTCGACACCCAGCTCCTTCAAGGTTTGCGCCGTTTGGGCGACACCAACCTCCATCCCTAGATGAACCGTCGCGAGATTATAGGAATGAGCCAAGGCTTTATACAGCGGAATGACACCGTGTACTTTCCCGTCGTAGTTCTTTGGATCCCAAACACTACCAGGATTCCTAATTTCTATAGGCGTATCCTGCAGAGGGGTTGTCAGCGTAAAACGGCCCGACTGTTGCAAGGCCGTCAAATACACCACCGGTTTATAGAGTGAACCAATTTGTCGAACGGCATCAAGGGCACGATTAAACCCCGAGGCCTCAGGGTCTCGAGAACCTGACATTGCGACGATCTCAGCCGTGCCGCGCCGAGTCATGATGGCTGCACTTTCAAGATGCTTACTCTTGGGGCTTTTCTCCATCAACGTCAAGTTCGTCGCCATCGCATCCTGAAGCTGGCGCTGAACATGTACATCCAGGGTGGTATAGATATGGAGTCCTTCCGAGGTTAAATCTTCAGGACGATACTCCTTCTGTAATTGTCGACGGACCAAGTCCATGAAGGCGGGATAGCGTCCACCCGATTGGTGGGGATCTGTGACCACATCCAGGGGGTGCGATTTAGCTTCGACTGCATCTTCTTCAGGAATAAACCCTTGATCGACCATTTCATCCAGAATGAGATTCCGACGTTTCAAGACGCGATCGGGATATTTATAAGGATCATAATAAGAAGGCCCCCGAACCAGAGAAACCAGGAGCGCTGTGTGGTGCAGCCTTAGATCCTCAATCGGTCTTGCAAAATAGTACTGGCTCGCAAGACCAAAGCCATGAACGGCTCTGGCCCCATCTTGTCCCAGATAAATTTCATTTAAGTAGGCTTCGAGAATTTCATCCTTCGAGAATCGAGCGTCTAGAATGATCGACATTACGATCTCATTGAGCTTTCGCCACCAGGTTCTTTCCGAGGTGAGATAGAAATTCTTAACCAACTGCTGCGTCAGCGTACTGCCGCCTTGCACAATGCCACCCGCCCGAAGATTGACCCATACCGCACGGAGAATGCCTCTCAAGGAAACCCCGTGGTGATCGTAAAAACTATGGTCTTCACTGGCAAAAAGGGCTTTCAAAAGAACGTCAGGAGCCTGATCGAGCTTAATAATGACTCGATCTTCATGACGAGCCGGATAGAAACTCCCAATCTGGACAGGCTCCATCCTGAGAATCGGGAGGGATGCCCCAGAACCGATATCCTCCAAAAGAATGACTTGTCCTTCCTGAAACTGGGCACGGACTTCATGACTTTTCTCGGCTTTATCCCAGAAATTGAAGTCGCGGGTCCTGAAGATAATCTCATCACCGATTCGGGCATAGGTACCTTCGGAGCTGATCTCTGGATCCTTTCTATATTTGAGCTGAGTCAAGAGCCATTCAAATCCCTCAGCATCGTAGCTTGAACCCACGAACACTTCGGGTGCACCGGCATATACCCTTGCGGGCAGTGCCCAGCGTTTGCCCTCAAACTGCTCCCTAACCATGCGGTCCTGGTAGCCCATATAGGCGGCGATCGCCGCCAGAACAAAGGGTGTCAACAGCAAGAAAAACCGGATGAAATATCCGATGATTGAGATAGGCGGCCTCGCGGAGCGCCTAGAACGTGATCTCGACGAAGTTTTAGTCGACTTCATACCCTTTCACTGAAATAGCCTCATCATGCCGAAAGGGCCCCAACGCTCCGACCACCCAACGCAACTAAGAAACACGAGGCCGAATTTCAGCCATTAGACACGATTGATGAGATTGAGGAACTCTTGCCGTGTACTGATTTCCTTGCGGAATATCCCGAGCATGGACGAAGTCGTCATTACGGAGTTTTGCTTTTCTACACCCCGCATCATCATACAAAGATGCTTCGCTTCCACCACAACAGCGACCCCCCGAGGGTCAATAGCCGTTTGCAAGGCGGTTGCAATTTGATTCGTCAGACGCTCTTGTATCTGGAGACGTCTTGCGTACATATCGACAATACGTGCCACCTTGGAAAGCCCAATGACCTTTCCTTTGGGTAAATAAGCCACGTGACACTTCCCAATGAATGGCAGCAAATGATGTTCGCACAAGGAATACATTTCGATATCCTTAACAATCACCATATCTTCCGTATCCGCTTGGAAGATCGCTCCGTTCAAGACATCGTCGAGATTCTTCTGGTAACCATAATTCAGGAACCTGAAGGCAGAAGCGGCACGCTTCGGTGTGTCGACAAGCCCTTCACGGGTCACATCTTCGCCAATGTCCGTGATGATCTCTGAAAAAAGACCTTCCAATTTGTTGTTATCCATACCGTGCAATCCTGTTAGCCAATATCCGATTATACGATCACAGAAGGCGAATGGCGATCACGCAAAATATCCCAAAGATCATTTGGGTTTGCCTCCTTTCGGGTTGCAAGCTCCCCTAGAGACCTGCGGAAGATTCGTCCACCGGGCTGCCCATGAAACAGCCCTAGCATGTGACGCGTGAATCCATGAAGACTCATCCCTGGTTTCATTGCCTTTTCAATGTAGGGAATCATGGCTGAAAAGACCTCCTCTCTCGTCGGGATAGGATGAAGGTCCCCATAAAGCGTTTGATCCACCTCGGCCAGAAGATAAGGATTGTGATAAGCTGCGCGCCCCAACATGACCCCACTGAAGTGCTCCAAGTGCTCGACCGCCTGCTGAATCGTCTCAATACCGCCATTTAAAACCACAATCAGATGGGGAAAATCCTGTTTAATACGCGCCGCAATATCGTAGCGTAGCGGGGGCACCTCTCGGTTTTGTTTGGGCGATAAACCCGACAGCCACGCTTTTCGTGCATGTATGATGAACGTATCGCATCCCCCTTCAGCAACCGTGCTTACGAAGTGCGCCAGTGCCTCATAAGAATCCCGATCGTCAATTCCAATTCGAGTTTTAACGGTCACGGGAATCTCTACCCGACTCTTCATCGAGGCCACACAATCAGCGACCAGCTGTGGTTCGGCCATAAGACAGGCACCAAAACGCCCCTTTTGAACCCGATCGCTAGGACAACCGACGTTGAGATTGATCTGATCATAACCTCGGTTCGCTACGATACTGGCACAAAGACCAAGATCTTCCGGGTCGCTCCCGCCGAGTTGCATAACAATCGGGCCCTCTGAGGGATCAAAACCCAACAGACGATCCTGATCGCCATGAAGAATCGCTCCAGTGGTCACCATTTCAGTGTAGAGGAGTGCATGCTTAGACATGAGCCTCAGGAAGTAGCGACAATGACGATCAGTCCAATCGAGCATGGGAGCCACACTGAACTTATGCACTTGATTTGTCAGAATAACCCCTCAGTTTTGCGGTATTTTTATACCCTTCAACGATACACCAGATTCACGCTCTCTTCGATCCAGAAGCTCAGAGATTTCTCGGGTCCCTATTATCAGAGACCAATGTTATCGTAGCTTTTAGTGATCGGATTCACACCGTCCGATGCGGTATTCTTATCTGGGCGCAAGACACTACGAAGGGCCTTAAAATGCTACCTACTCACGAACGCTTCAAAAATGAACGGCTTAGCCGTGCGTGGTCGATGACTCAGCTCGAAGTTCGTTGAGTTCAATGGATTTTAGTTTCATGGCGTCACAGAACACAAAGAGGCGGGGCTTTAACGATTACGAGAACCACGAACTTTGGCAAGCAAAGCCTGTTTAGGGGGTGGAGCAGCCAGCATCCTGGGGTTACGTCGCTTCAGCCAGGCATATCGGGTAGCCAAAACACCTGTTCCGAGAACCAGTCCTGTGAGGCATAGGTAGAAAAGCTGCCTCAAGCGCGCTACCTCTGCCATCATGGCTTGATTTGATAAGGCCGGCATTCGGGCCACGCCCATGGCCTGATAACGCGGATGCTCAAGACGCCCCTCTTCAAGCAGAGGCGCCCCCCCCGAAGAAAGCATAATCTTCAAGCGTACGAAGATCATTTTGTAGTGATTGAAACGTCTCCACATCGCCCGCACTGACTTTCCCTTCAGCAATACTCTTCTCGAGCGACTTGATTCGAATCTCAACCGAATCGGCCAAAATATTGTTGAGTTTTCCACGCAGTGAGTCCATTTGCTGATTCATCGAGCGCAAACGACCTTCACCACTCGCATCGCTATTCAGCCGATACTCGACATCGGCGAGAAGCACATTGATTTGAAAGAACAGAAAAATAACAGCCGCCAGCAACAAGAGCGCCGCGAGGATCGTTAGAAGCCTAGGGGTCGTCATAGACGAGCGAGATCTTCCCGCATCAGCAACAAGCTGACGCTGAGTCGATCTAGCGGCGTGCTCTCCTTGGTAGGACTGTGTCATGCAAATTATGGCTGCCTGCAATGCATGTGCAGTACGGCTCGACCCTCAGTTCGTAATTTTTGGGGTCTAACACTATCGCAGAATGACGGTCAATGGTCAATTGAGCTTCGCGCCTTTTCCATTATCGACTTCATCTCCGTGACCGCTGCACCCAGACCTGTAAAGAGGGCTCTCGCGATAATGGCATGACCGATATTGAGCTCTTTAAACTCAGGTATTCGACAGATCTCAGCCACATTATGGTAATGGAGGCCATGACCTGCATTGACGACCATACCCAATTCAGAGGCTTTTGATGCAGCCTTAGCCAAGCGATCAAGCTCTCTTCTTTGATCAGAACGGGTTTTGGCATCGGCATAATGACCCGTATGAAGCTCAATCACGGGGGCCCCGGCGTCGGCCGCGGCTTCAATCTGATTCTGGTCCGCATCAATAAAAAGTGACACTTCAACGCCGGCCAGACCGAGCTCTAAGCACGCTTTCTTAATACGAGCGCGATTACCCACAACATCCAGGCCGCCTTCCGTTGTGAGCTCTTCTCGTTTTTCAGGGACGAGGCAACAGGCGCCAGGCTTTACTTTTAAGGCAATGGCGATCATTTCATCCGTGACCGCCATTTCAAGGTTAAGCCGAGTATGTAAGAGTGAAGCCAATAGATCGATATCCCGATCCTGTATATGACGACGATCTTCTCTAAGATGGGCCGTGATACCGTCAGCCCCCGACTGCTCTGCCAATAGAGCTGCATGCAAGACCTCGGGATATTGAGTCCCTCGAGCCTCACGTACCGTTGCAATATGATCGATGTTGACACCCAGAAAGATGGGTTGATTAGAGTTCATGGCGTTTTTCCGACGTAAATGGCTTGAATAACTCTCGACTTTTGAGGGGGCGTCCATTGAGGTGATGCCCTATGATGAACCGCATCATGGCCCGGGACTCTTTGAGCTCGATGGATCCTTCGAGCGTTCTGGATGCCATGGCCACAAGGGTATGCCCACTGACCGCATCCGGAGCTGGCGCATCCAGCAAGACTGCTCCTCGCTCTGGGACATAATGATAGTAACGGGTAGGCTCAATCGGATACCCATTGCTGTCTTCAAAAAGATTCAATCCGTAACCCACTTCATCAAGAAGAGATAACTCGAAGTATCTTAATGATTCCTGAATACCCACCTCCTCCGCTAGGCTCTTCAAAGTCTCGCAATAGAGATGGTAGATTTCAGGCTGCGGGTCGTTCGCCGGAAGAAAATTAAACAGAAGTTCGGTCAGGTAAAACCCCGAGTAAAGCGCTGCGCCTTTAAGAGACCACAAAGGACCTTTCGACTCGGCCGATGTCATGGAGGGCAAATCACCCCGACCGATCCAGGAAACCTCAACTCGGTTAAAGGGGCGCAGAACCTGTGACCAGGGGCTTTTCCCTTTTCGCGCGCCTTTAGCCACCAAACGAAGTCGACCATGATGCTCCGTAAGCACATCGACAAAAAGACTGGTTTCCCGGTAAGGCTTGCAATGGAGCACTACCGAAGGCTCAAGAAGGACCTGACCTCGACTGTCACTGTTTCGAACCAAACTCACGAACCGTAACCCAGACTCCTCAAGGCTCGTTCATCATCAGACCAGCCTTCCTTGACCTTGACCCAGAGCTGAAGAAAGACCTTGGACTCAAAAAGACGCTCCATATCCAGCCTTGAGCGCTCGCCGACCTTTTTAAGCACTTCACCTTTATGGCCGATCACGATTGCCTTTTGGCCATCCCGCTCAACCCAGATCAAGGCGCTGATACGAATCAGGTTGTCTTCTGTTTTAAACTGCTCAATCTCGACCGTAATAGCGTGAGGTACTTCTTGACCTAAGGTACGAAGAAGCTTTTCTCGAATGATCTCGGCTGCCAAGAAACGTGAAGAACGATCGGTGACCTGATCCTCCGAAAAGATCAGTTCACCTTCAGGTAGCAGCGACATAATCGTCTGCTCCAATTCTTCAAGATTGGTGCCGCGGAGCGCTGAAATCGGCATAAGCGCCGCAAACTCATGGGATTCATTTGCTTCCTGAAGAAAAGGCAATAATTGATCCTTGTCTTCAATCCGATCAACCTTGTTGATGGCAAGAATAACTGGAACACCCGAGGCCTTGATGCGCTCCAGAACGAGCTCATCTTCAGAGACCCAAGCCGTGCGATCTACCAACCAAACAATAACATCGACGTCCTGAAACACTGAGCCTGCCGTCTTATTGAGGTAACGATTCATGGCGCGCTTCTGGCTGGCATGAATGCCGGGTGTGTCGACAAATACGGCCTGACCGATCTCGGTTGTTTTGATTCCGTGTATGCGGTGACGTGTGGTTTGTGGTCGACGAGAGGTAATACTGATTTTTTGCCCCAACAAGTGGTTGAGCAGCGTTGACTTCCCCACATTGGGTCGACCGACAAGGGCAACGTAACCGGATTTCATAGATATGGCTTACTGTTTTGGAGTGAGATGATGAAGCGAACCATTCTGGCTGGCCAGCGCTTCCAAGGCCTTCGCTGTATGACGGTGGCACTTAAAGCATAACATGGAAGACCGACACCGCTCACGCAGGAAATGGCCCCTGAGGGTGGGAACACGGTTCCATATTGACAGCGTTAAGCCCCAAGGCGTAGCGTGGTAACTCATGCTAAGAATGAAGCTAGGGCGCTCACAGAGCGACCTGAATTAAGACACATAAAAACTGAGGCACACCATGAGCGATTCTTCAAAACCGATCGAAGTCCTTGAAAAGCGGCTCACCCGAATCTTGTCGAGGCACTGGTGGGTCTTGCTAGTGAGGGGTCTTTTGGCCATTGCATTCGGCCTTATTGCCTGGTTTCAGCCGGAAATCACCGCCGCTAGCTTGGTGCTACTGTTTGGTGTTTTTGCCTTTTCAGATGGGGTCTTTGCCATCTGGCAGGCTTTTTCAGGCCGCAACGATCATGATGATTGGTGGGTTCTACTCCTTGAAGGACTTCTAGGCATTGGCGCAGGTTTACTCACCTTTTTCGTTCCAGTTGTTACGGCGATCGCACTGTTGGTATTCATTGCCGCCTGGGCAATTGCACGGGGTCTCATGCAGATCATTGTCGCCATTCGAATCCGCAAAGAAATTGAGGGTGAGTGGATACTGATTTTAGGGGGGCTGGCATCGCTCGTTTTTGGAGTCATCCTGTTGACGAATCCAGAAGCGGGTGCCTTAGGCTTATTGTGGGTGATCGCGTTCTATGCCATCACCATCGGAGTCATCTTGGTCGCTCTGGCCCTTCGCGTCCGAAAGGTAATTCATCCTTAAGAAGGGTGATCCCATAGGCGCCTTATCAAGGCGCCTATGGCTTAAGACCCAGAGCTTCAACCAACATGGCCAACATCTTTTCAGCGGATGCCTGCTCAGCCCTCTTCCTCGAGGAACCGGTACCGTCGCACGTCTCGTTGGTCAGAGACACTTTGCATTCTACGATAAAGCTCTGGTCATGAGCTTGGCCCGCAACGCTTTTAAGCGCATAAGCGGGAAGCTCAAGCCCTCGCGCTTGCATCGCTTCCTGAAGTCGGGTCTTTGGGTCTTTTTTCCAGTCGACAACGGATAAGCCCTCTATTTGCTCGTTAAAAAGCGACAGAATCCATAGGCGGCAAACCTCCATCCCCTGATCCAATAGTAAAGCACCCATAATGGCCTCCATCGCATCTGAGAGGATGGAGTCGCGTCGATAGCCTCCGCTCTTGAGCTCTCCCGACCCTAAGATCAAGTAATCACCCAAATTCATGGTACGGGCAATGGTAGCCAAAGCGGTCTGATTAACGAGCGTCGCCCTCAGCCGACTTAAAACGCCTTCATCCGCGGTCGTAAACTTTTGAAAGAGGCGCTCAGCAATCACAAACCCCAAAACGGCATCACCGAGAAACTCCAGTCGCTCGTTGTTATCCGAGTGGGCACTCCTGTGCGTAAGCGCCCGCTTGAAAACAGACGGGTCCTTGAATGACAGCCCTAACTTTCGGGCCAGCTTCTCTGGTTCCTGAATCACCTCGAATTAAGCCTCCGAGAGAATCGGGCACTTGAGACGATCAAAAATTCGGCTCATTGCAGTGTGGTTCCAATCCGGCTCAAGGAAATCCCAGGCTTCCCGGCATCCCAACTCATCCAGATAAAGAACGCCCGCCCCACCAAATTCGCTTCGGGTACCGTGCCCCAAAACCGACTGTCGTTACTGTTATCTCGGTTATCGCCCATGACGAAATATTCGCCGGGTTTAACAACGAACTCACCTTCTCTCAGCGAAGGGTCTTCAACACGCACCAAAATATCATGGGTCAGTTCGGTCAGATCTTCTGAAATCAGTGTTTCGCCTTGATAGGCACCACCTTGAGTGCCGCCATCGTAACTACCGAGTGAGGTTTGCTTCATAGGCGAGCCATTGATGAACAGTTGCTTGTTGTAGTAACCGATACGGTCACCCGGCAACCCAATTACGCGCTTGATGTAATCCACCGTAGGATCCTTGGGGTAACGAAATACCACAATGTCCCCGCGTTTTGGGGAACCCATCTCGATGATCTTGTTATTGAGCACCGGTAAACGAACGCCGTAAGTGAATTTATTTACCAAAATGAAATCACCAATCAACAACGTTGGCATCATGGATCCCGATGGAATTCTGAACGGCTCAAAAAGAAAAGATCTTAGAATCAGTACAATCAAAACTACCGGAAAGAACGAGTGGGCATATTCGACCAGCAAAGGCTCTTTTTCAGGCAGGAGCCTCCTAGGCCGCGTCATCTGGAGCAACAGATAACCACCCCAAATAGTGCCGGTCACGAAGGTGGCCAGCACCAGAAAAAAAGAAAAATCGTAATCCATGGAATCGTCTCTCTAGCTTTGTTCAAGCATCCTTGTTAACACGAAGTACCGCCAGAAAGGCTTCCTGAGGGATATCAATCTTACCGACCTGCTTCATGCGTTTCTTACCCGCTTTCTGTTTCTCAAGCAGCTTCTTTTTTCGGGTGATGTCACCGCCATAGCATTTCGCCAAGACGTTTTTCCGCATCGCTTTGACAGACGACCGAGCCACAATCTTGGCGCCAATCGCGGCCTGGATGGCCACTTCATACATCTGTCGTGGAATGAGATCTTTCATACGCTCAACCAGATCTCGCCCACGAGTCATACTGATGTCTTTATGAATAATCAAAGACAATGCGTCCACACGCTCGGCATTTATCAGGATATCCAGCTTGATCAGGGGGGCCGCCTGAAAACGGAGAAACTCGTAATCGAACGATGCAAACCCCCGACTCACGGATTTAAGTCGGTCGAAGAAATCCAGAACCACTTCACTCAAAGGTAACTCGAAACTGACGGCCACCTGACCACCGATGTATTGCATCCTCTTTTGTACGCCTCGCTTCTCGATGCACAGCGTCATGACGTTACCCAGATAATCCTGTGGTACCAGAATATTAGCTTCGATAATGGGTTCCCGAATCTCGACGATTTCGTTCGGCGGCGGCAACTTCGATGGATTGTCGATGTGTATCGTGGTTTCATCCGACTTCAATACTTCATAGATTACGGTGGGCGCCGTAGTAATGAGATCAAGATCGTATTCTCGCTCCAAACGCTCCTGAATGATTTCCATGTGGAGCATACCAAGGAAACCAATACGGAAGCCAAAACCCAAGGCTTGTGAGGTTTCAGGCTCAAACTGCAGCGCCGCATCATTCAGATGGAGTTTATTCAGCGCTTCTCGGAGATTTTCATAATCATCGGACTCTACGGGATAAAGCCCTGCAAACACTCGAGGCTGGACTTTCTGAAACCCAGGCAAAGGCGCTTCGCACGGATGATCGGTTGATGTAATCGTATCGCCCACAGGGGCACCGAAAATATCCTTGATCCCGGCGATGACAAAACCTACTTCACCTGCATTTAGTACGTCTTTATTAAAGGGCTTGGGGGTGAAGACACCCAATTTATCGACGATATGGCTTTTGCCCGTCGACATCAGCAGCATTTTTTGTTTACGATGAATCGAGCCATTGACAACTCGAACCAGCGACACCACCCCAAGGTAATTATCAAACCAAGAGTCAATGATCAGCGCCTGCAGAGGAGCCGATGGATCGCCCGTTGGCGCAGGCACCAAAGCCACCAGTTGCTCCAAGAGATCCCCGACGCCTAAGCCGGTTTTAGCGCTGATCCTGAGTGCCTCATCGGCAGGCACACCAATAATCTCTTCAATTTCCGTACAGACCCGCTCAGGCTCAGCTGAGGGCAAATCAATCTTATTAAGCACAGGAATAACTTCAAGGCCCTGCTCGATTGCGGTATAGCAGTTGGCTACACTCTGAGCTTCAACGCCTTGCGCCGCATCAACGACCAGAAGAGCCCCTTCACAGGCCGCCAGTGACCTTGAAACTTCATAAGAAAAATCCACATGACCCGGGGTATCGATGAGGTTGAGCTGATAGGTTTCACCATCACGAGCCTTATAGTTCAGAGTCACACTCTGAGCTTTGATGGTAATCCCCCGCTCACGCTCGATGTCCATGGAGTCCAAGACCTGAGCAGACATTTCCCGCTCGGTCAGACCCCCGCAGGTCTGAATAAAACGATCTGCGAGGGTAGACTTACCATGATCGATATGCGCGATGATGGAAAAATTTCGAATGTGTTTCTGATCGGTCACTGCTTCAGTCCTTGATTTTGATCGCTAGGAACTGGGCTGTCCCGTGTCGCTGCACCAAAACGGCCGCAGACTTGTCCTTCGGTAAACCTTTGATGATATCCGTGAATTGTTTCACATCCTTAATGGACTGATCCTGAATTCTTAGGATTAAATCTCCTTTACGAATACCTGCATCATAAGCAGGGCCCGGAGTCACGCCCTGAACCAGAACGCCACCGGTCTTTGGAAGCTGGAGCTGTTCACGCTGCTGAGCCGTTGGATTACTGACCCCGAGGCCAATCCTTCCAATCTTGTCGCCCAACTGAGGCTCTTCAGTTTTCGCAACTTCAGGCTCTTCTTCTGGGAGCGCACCGATCTTAATGGTTAACTCTTTTGTCGATCCATTCCTCAGCACTTTGAGTTTTGCGGTTTGGCCAATCTTGGTCGAGCCCACCATCGGCGGTAAGGAGGCTGAGGATACGATTTCTTGACCGTTATATTCCTCAATGATATCGCCCGGCTGGAGACCTGCCTCTTCTGAAGGGCTCTTAGGAAGAATTTTCGCGACCAGTGCGCCTTGTGGTTTTTTCATACCGAAGGATTCAGCAAGTTCCCGGGTCACATCCTGAATCTGAACGCCCAACCAGCCTCGAGACACACGGCCCTGTGACTTCAATTGGTCGACAACACCCATCGCAACATCAATTGGAATCGCAAAGGAAAGCCCCATAAACCCGCCGGTGCGGCTATAGATTTGCGAGTTCACGCCAATCACTTCACCATCCAGATTAAACAATGGTCCGCCTGAGTTACCCGGATTAATGGCCACATCGGTTTGGATGAAGGGTACATAGTTATCACTGGGGAGGCTTCGACCTTTGGCACTCACGATACCCGCTGTAGCCGAGTGATCAAAACCAAAAGGAGACCCAATCGCCAAAACCCACTCACCCACTTTGAGCTTATCGGCTGAACCCATCTTCACGATGGGAAGGTCCTTAGCATCAACCTTCAATAAGGCAATGTCGCTCCGCTTATCAGAACCCACGACCTTGGCAACGAGCTCACGTCGATCCTGAAGTTTTACAATCACTTCATCTGCGTCCTTGATGACGTGATGATTAGTCATCACATACCCATCCGACGAGATAATGAAGCCAGAACCCAATGATTTTGCTTCGCCGGAATCACCGCCTTCAGGACCCCCTTGCCCGCCTGGGCCACCCGGCGGCACCCCAGGCGCACCCGGTCCACCTTCGCCAAAATAGCGTCTTAAGAAATCTTCGAGCGGCACACCTTCTGGCCCTTCCATGCCTTCTGGCAACTGAGGTACAGGACCTGCTTCATTAGTAGCCACTTTTTGCGTGGTACTGATGTTCACGACAGCGGCATTATTCTGATCAACAAGCCCTGTAAAATCGGGCAGTTGAGCCAGAGCAACCGGTGTTGCAAATACAAATACGGCACATAGAAAGAACGATGCCCATGGTTTCTTAAGCATTACAAAACTCCTGGTATGGGAGACGTTGGATAATCAAAATCAGACATAAATCAGTCGGTCAGGATGACCTTCTGGAGACCGTTAGGTCTGTAAAAGGGTCGTCAAGGAGAGAACGCCATCTCAGATAGAGCAGCGATCCCAGAAAAAAAGACAAGCCTCCTAGAATGGACGGCCACTCACGATCGATCAAAAAAACGAACTCTGCCAAGCACTCACCCAGCAAAGCACCCAGCAATAGAGCGCTTAGGGGAACGACATACGTCAGAAGACTTGCATGAACGAGATAAGACTCTTGAATCTTAAGGCTCAACAGATCACCCGGCTTATAATTTGGGTGATCGATGAGCAAAGCCACGTCAGATTCCTTACGCTTAATGAGGCCTGCGGTGAAAGCGACAGAACAGCTTTGGGAGCAGCTTTGGCAACCTCCGTCATCCACTCTTCTAACCCAAACACCCCGTTTGTCGACACGCTGAACGACAACACCTTGATCTATCATGAACCGCCAACGTGCTTGGATTTAAGTCCTTGAGCAATGGCTGCAACCGTCTTGGTTGGAACTTCACCCATCACTGTGATCTTGTAGCCGTCTACATAGAGCGTATCAACGTTGATCGCACCCACCGTTCGGGTACTTCCTGAAGGGGCACTCGCCCGTTTCTCAATGTACACCGATACCGAAGAGAATCCGTCACTGAGTAGAACTTGTTCAACCGGTGTATCCGACGGTGGCCGCTTAACCAAAACATACGACACAATCTGAAAACCTTCTGGAACATTGGTTAAGGTCCAGTTCAATGAACCCAGCGAACGATTTTCACGATGACTTATTTGCGAAATGGGCGCAGAGCTTTTGACTGACGGCTCGAGATCCTGGTTAGAAATGGAATTTTCAAGCGTCAACGATGTAAATACCATCTGCTCGATCGTCAGACCCTCTTCATTCAAAACTTCAAGCTTAACAGGCAATTTATTCTGGGAGTCCACCCAGATGAGCCGCGTATAACGGTAATCATCTTTGGGTTCCAGTGCGACCACTTGCGCTAAATGACCTGATACGTACTCTTGCCCACGAAGGTTAATCTGATAGAAACGGGACAACAGAGCAGGATCATCGGGCAAGTCTAAAATCAGTGACCTGGCGGTGGGCTTGGTTTCGACGACGACGTGCTGACCGTCTTTAGAATAAACCGAGACGTTCCCAGCGGTACGGATAACTTCACGCATGGGACTACTCATTGCGACGAGCTTTTCTTGCTCCTGACCGTCCTTAAATGCATGGAATAACTTGAAACTGTCGACCTGCTGGTCCTTGATATAGACAAGGACACCCTTGTAGGTGAGGTGCGCCGATGCGCCTCGCATGGCCTTGAGCCAGTCAAGACCTGAATCACTTTCGGCAAACGCCGAACCGGAACAAAGCGCAATAGCAAATACCAAAAGGCTCAGAAAACGACTGAGCCTCCGGGACGTTCGGACTAAAATTTTAATACCGTTCACTGTCTCTTTAAACCCAACCCTCAACGTGATCCACTGACCAATCGGATGGAGGGCAACATGCCCTGAGACCCCGAAAGATAGGTTGTTTCATCATGCATGGCGAGATAATCATTTAGTTCAGTATCAACGGCCGCAGTCTGAACATTACTACCTTGCAATTGAACTTTAGCCAAGAGCTCAGAACCACGTCCAGGCGCGTAATCAGTTAGCGAGCGGGCAACAAAAACAGCCATCACAGCTAAAGAGGCGGCCAATGCGTACGTCAAAGCCTTTTCGTACACTCGTACGGAAGACATCTTGGGGGCAAGCACAGTAGGCTCTTCACTCAATGCGGCACTGACCCGGTCAGTAAACCCAAGATCAGGAGCAAATACTTTTTGAGCGTGCAAAGCTTCTCGCGCAATGGAGAGGCGATGCCACTTCTTCTGGGCCTCAGCATTTTGGGCCAGAGCCCTAAACACTTCAACCGATTCCGAACGATTCAGCTCGTCATCGAGAAGAGCACTCAGCCGCTCATTCAGTTTGTCGTCATGCAAATTCATAAATCACCCTAACAAAGGTTCAAGTTTTTTGTCGATGGCCTCGCGGGCCCTAAAAATTCTGGATCGGACTGTCCCAACAGGACAATTCATCACCTGTGCAATTTCGTCATAACTGAGACCATCAAACTCTCGAAGGGTGATAGCCGTTCGAAGTTCTTCAGGCAACTCGTCTAAGGCAAGCTGGATGACACCTGCTAATTCCTCGGTCAGAGCCGCTCCTTCCGGAGTCTCGTAATCTCTTAGACGTCCTCCGGACTCAAATTGTTCCGCATCTTCGATATCTATTTCATCATCGGACGGTCTACGGGTCCGCATGGAGAGGTAATTCTTGGCTGTATTGATAGCAATTCGGTACAACCAAGTATAGAAAGCACTCTCTCCACGAAAGCTCGGCAAGGCTCTGTAGGCCTTGATAAAGGTTTCCTGAGAGACATCCAAAGCCTCATGAGGATCTTTAATATATCGGTTGATCAATTGCGCGATTTTGTACTGGTACTTTCGCACCAAAATATCGAACGCTTTTTTATCGCCCGACTGAACGCGTTTGACCAACTCCTCGTCTAAAACTTCTCCCATGCTGGGGAAACCCTTTTGTTATGGGCGCAGGCCAATCGATGAGGCTTGGGTGCGCTAAAAAACGAACATTCCAAATCCCCCGATATATGGCTTCAGTGAGCGCCTTATAGTTTAAAGACCATTATCGTTGTTTAAGGCGTACCATTCAATCCATTCCTTAGATCGATTAGGGCACTTTGGGTTTTAGTTGTTGTTTTTTTGAAGTAGGATGACGCCCTTCCCCAGCCACCCTATAGCGATGACCAAACCCCTTTACGATGTCCTCATTATTGGCAGCGGTGCCTCAGGCCTTAGTTTAGCCCTGAGACTTGCAGACCACGCGCGCATTGCCGTCATCTCGAAAACAGCCTTGATTGAATCGAACACCCTCTATGCTCAGGGTGGAATTTCAGCTGTACTCGACGAAGAGGACTCCATTGAATCCCACATACAGGACACCCTTACAGCCGGTGCGGGTTTGTGTGATCCAGACATCGTTCGACTTGTTGTTTCACACGGAAAGGCCTGTATTGAATGGCTCTTGGAGCAAGGCGTCCATTTCACCGAAGTGGAATCCGATTCAGGCGCTCACCAACTCCACTTAACCCGCGAGGGCGGTCACACCCATAGACGGGTGGTTCATGCCGCAGACGCTACAGGAAGGGCCATAGAAACCTCGCTGGAGCAACAAGCCAGAAACCACCCCAGTATCGAGCTGTTGGAGTATCACAACGCTGTTGACCTGATCACTACCCGAAAAATTGGACTCGCTGAAGATCGGGTCTTGGGTGCCTACGTCCTGGATGGGCGGAGCCAAAAGGTCAAAACCATCCGCGCTCGACATGTCGTCATAGCATCAGGTGGTGGCAGTAAGGTCTATCTCTATACCAGTAACCCCGATATTGCCACAGGAGATGGTATCGCCATCGCTTGGCGGGCGGGTGCCGAAGTCGCCAACATGGAGTTCATCCAGTTCCACCCCACCTGCCTATACCACCCTCACGCGAGATCGTTCCTCATTTCAGAGGCGGTGAGAGGTGAAGGAGGCCGACTGCTATTAAAAAATGGCGAACCCTTCATGCAGCGGTTCGACCCCAGAGGCGAACTCGCTCCACGGGACATCGTTGCACGCGCCATTGATCATGAGATGAAGCGCCTGGGTGAAGACTGCGTTTTTCTGGACATCTCTCATCGCTCAAAAGAATTCATACAAAGCCATTTCCCAACAATCTACCAGCGCTGCCTTGAGCTCGGGATCGACATTTCGAAAGATCCTATCCCTGTGGTCCCGGCCGCACATTACACCTGCGGCGGTATCCTCACCGATTCCAAAGCCAGAACCAATATCCAGGGACTTTATGCCATTGGCGAATCCGCCTGTACTGGACTTCATGGGGCTAACCGGATGGCGAGCAATTCACTATTGGAATGCCTGGTTTTTGCAAAACAAGCCGGAGATCACATCCTCTCGGTTCTATCTGAACCCGCTGATAGCCCAAACCTCCCTGAATGGGATGCATCGAAGGTCACCGACTCCGATGAAGAAGTCGTGGTCTCACATAACTGGGATGAAATTCGACGCTTCATGTGGGATTACGTGGGCATTGTTAGGACCGATAAACGGCTGCAACGAGCACTCCGTCGGGTTGAGCTACTCAAACAGGAAATTGGCGACTACTACGGCAACTTCAGAATCACCAATGACCTTTTAGAGTTAAGAAATCTGGTCATCGTGGCTGAACTGATCATACGATCGGCGCTGCTCCGCAAAGAAAGTCGTGGACTCCACTACACCTTGGACTACCCTGAGCCCAGCACACAGAAAGCCGCCAAGAACACGATTTTAAAACCCAGCGACTGAAACAGGATGGATTTAGCGTGCACGGTGGAGCGCCCATGACAATGAGGGCTATCGAGATTACCGCACCGGGGGGCCCTGAAGCCCTAAGCCTCTGTAAACGCCCAACTCCTGAACCAAGTCATGGAGAGGTCTTGATCAAAGTATCAGCGGCGGGCGTTAACCGACCCGACATTCTTCAACGCCAAGGACGCTATCCTGCCCCAAAGGGAGCCACAGATCTCCCTGGGCTTGAAGTATCGGGCCACATTAAAGCCTTGGGGCCTGGGGTTACGGAGTGGAAACAAGGCGACCGCGTCTGTGCGCTTGTGAACGGTGGAGGGTATGCCGAGTATTGTATTGCGCCTCTAGAAACCTGCCTTCCAATCCCAGAAGGCCTAACGCTCCAAGAAGCCGCAGGATTACCTGAGACCTACTTCACCGTCTGGTCCAATCTCGTGGATTTGGGCCAAATCAAAAGGGGTGAACGTCTTCTGGTTCATGGAGGCAGCAGCGGCATTGGTGTAGCCGCCATCCAATTAGGACGGTTTCTTGGCGCCGATATATTCGCAACCGTCGGAACACCCGAAAAAGTAAGTGCCCTGGAAACCTTGGGCGCCAAGGTCATCAACTACCAACATGATGACTTCAAAACCACGCTTTCATCACTGACTCAAGGGAAAGGGATGGACATCATCCTTGACATGGTTGGCGGAGATTACTTGGGTCGAAACATCGAGTTACTGACCTACGGCGGTCGACTCCTCATCATTGGTCTTTTGGGTGGCTCTCAGGGTGAACTGGATCTCAATCGGGTTTTGACCCGAAGGCTTCGGATTGAGGGATCCACGCTCAGACGCCGAACCCTTGAAGAAAGGAAAGCAATCCGAGATGCCCTACTCCATTACGTCTGGCCTCAGTTTGGGACCCTTGAATTTAGGCCTATCATGGACCGATGCATTCCTTTTACTGAAGCATCGAATGCTCATACACGTATGGAATCCAGCCAACACATCGGGAAAATCGTCCTCACGATGGAGACCTACTGAATGCTCAAGCCTTTGAAAACCCTGTTACCCCTCTTGTTGATCTCAGCTTCGAGCCTGGCCTTGAGCGCTGATCTAGCCAAAGGCCTTTCAGCCGCCGCTCGGCAGGACTGGGCTCAGGCGTTTTCGGAGTTCAAGCCCCTAGCAGAGATTGGGGACCCCAATGCTGAAGTCAATCTTGGAAATTTATACCTTCGAGGCTTGGGTGTAGAGGAAAACCCAGCGGAAGCCTTTAAATGGTTTAAGCGGGCGGCCGATCAGGGGAATGTGAAAGGCGAAGGGAAAACGGCAATGATGTACTTCTATGGCCTCGGTACGCCCAAGGACGAAGCTGAAGCCATCCGCTGGTTCACCAAAGCCGCAGAACAAGGCGACCCCGATTCCGCCTCGATCCTAGGTGGCATTTATTCACTCGGAGAAGGCGCCGCCAAAGACAGGACACAGGCCTATCTTTGGTATTCAGTCGCCGCCGATCGCGGCAAAAAAGACGCTCTGGAGCAACGTTCCACACTGATGGATGAGATGACACCCGGTGAGAGCCAGGAAGCTTTATCCTTGCTCTCAAACTGGCGCGAACAGCATGATCCTCTCCCTAAAGAGTCGTTGGAACATACCAAGAATGCTCGCCCTGCAGCAGTCTCACCTAAAAAGACGCATAAAAGAGCCAAGAAGCGATTAAAGCGTCACCGAAAGCATCGGAGGATACATTAGCCAAAGTGGCAGACGTAGTCCAAAGGACCCGTCGTCTCAATATCAAACTCACTGTCTGCTGCTACAGAAAAGGATTGCCCAGCTTGGTAGGACGTCCAAGTGGCATGACCTTGGATTTTTACCTTGCAACTACCCTCGACAATCTCCATCACCTCGGGGGCTGCCGTTTTGAAGGTCAATGTTGATGGGAGAATCACTCCCACCGTTTTACGACTGCCATCAGCCAAGATCACCGTATGGCTGACGCATTTTCCGTCGAAATAGACGTTCGACTTCTTGATGACACTGACGTTATCGAATTGAGACATGTTATACCTATTCAAGCGGATGTAAGCCCGCCATTATAGCGTCATCAAACTGAAGACTTAAGCTGTTAGGTTTTTAAAGAATGATGACCACGATGGGCACAAGCACCACAATGATGAGCACTTTATAGGGCCACGCCAAGGCAGCCCAAGCGAGTTTTACTTCCGAGACTCGAATGTGTAACCAACGTTTAACCTTGGGCAGCAGGGTGGTTCGGCTGTGGTTCCAAAACCATTTAAGCAGAAAAACCACCAAAAGGGCCTTTACGGGCATCAAGCCAAAGGCCGTTACAATTTCAGAGTAGTAATCGGCATCATGAGGAAAATGGACCTTGAGCCAATCTTCAATTTTATCCTCAAGCAACTCTTCAGGGGCTTCAATCAAGACCAGCCATAGGTGCTCAATGACTTGCAAAAGAAAACTAAAGATATGAATCCCTAGCTCCAGAAAGATTTCCCAAAGCGCTACCAGGGATAACAAAATTCCTCCCAGCCACAGAAGTGGTTTCCAGCTAGCTTCTATGACTTCCTCTTCATGAAGCGATGGATCGACGGGCTTTGATTCAAAAACTGGATCACGTTCGGTCATAACTCAAAACATAGGGGGTCCATTGCGGTTTAAAAAATTCTGCACGATTCAATCTGCACATAATGCCCATCGAATCCAAGCCTGACAAATATTCAAGAGATGAGCCGCTTAAAGAAAAACCTCAACAATCCGCCAACATCACCTCATCTCTACTTGACGAACTGTAGACCCACTCAGGTGTAATAATGTTCCTATACACCGAATTTCTCTTTATCAATTCACCATGAGCATAGTGGCCGTTCCGGCCTGGAAAAATTAGAGAGCGTCTTACACCGTGCCCAATAAGCCATCATCAGTAACCGCCCATGTACAAGAGCGCATGCGTCTCGATAAATGGCTATGGGCCGCCCGCTTTTTTAAAACACGCCACTTAGCGGTCGAAGCCATCAATGGCGGTAAAGTGCACGTCAATGGTCAAAGAGCGAAGCCCGGGAAAGAGATCGAGTGCGGCCAAAAGATCACCCTCACCAAAGACATCTACACTTTTGACATTACAGTGGCCGCCCTTACTGCCCAACGCCGTCCGGCCGGTGAAGCTGCAACCCTCTATCTTGAAAGCCACGTACCGATCGAAATTGTCCATCATGCTCAGATTGAGCTTCACTTCGCGGTGAATCGCTACTTCATCAAAGAAAATGAAATTCTGCATCATATCGATCGAGTGGCGCATTTACCGACTGCGATCATTCATGGGCGTAAGGATTTAGTGTGTCCGGTCGAATCTGCTTGGACACTTCACAAGGCGCTTCCGAAATCGACGCTTGAAATTCTACCTGAAGCGGGTCATATCGCATCGACCGAGGATATGATCGATGCGCTCATTAAGGCGACTGACGATATGGCCAGCCTTTTGGCTGGTTAATAGAGATGATGGGCTAGAACCAGCCTTAAATTCCTCAGAAGATCAGCCGTCTAGAAGTTTGGAGTTTTTGCTGTTTCGGAACACAAGGGGCTTTTGGTTGGGCTCCTTTGCAGAAGTAGCCGCATGTTCAATGGCGTCTTTCACGACGGACCGTTTCGGCGAGAGGCTGCAGACAGGGTCGGTCGCATTCATGTCGCCTGTCATCAGGAACGCTTGGCATCTGCAGCCGCCAAAGTCTTTGGTTTTCTCTGGGCAGGTTTTGCAAGGTTCCTGCATCCATTCAAAGTTTCTGAAACGATTGAAGGCGTCAGATTCTTCCCAAATCTCCCGAATGCTCATGTCCTTGACGTTGGGGCAATTAAGTCCAGGAAGGATCCGGGCTTCATGGCAGGGAAGCGCCATGCCATCGGGCGCCACCGTCAGAAAGGTTGTGCCCCAACCGTTCATGCAGGCTTTAGGGCGGTCTTCGTAAAGGTCGGGTACGACGTAATAGATCTTCATGCGCCCCTTGACCTTCTCCTTATAGGCTTGGGCAATGGCTTCGGCTTGTTCGAATTGTTCTTTATTGGGCAGGAGTTGATCCCGATTGAGGTGCGCCCAGCCGTAGTATTGGGTGTTCGCAAGCTCAAGGTAGTCCGCTCCGAGTTCTTCCGCCATCTCGAG
>Ga0364881_10091_pt2 | contig 61243 bp, 57 predicted proteins | sample ExccelJu500001D4_5_FD_206923 | JGI IMG/M metagenome (GOLD analysis project Ga0364881, IMG submission 206923) | Enriched cells from Trout Bog Lake Hypolimnion, Wisconsin, USA - BchlTB.July30.5000.01.D4 | ecosystem: Environmental > Aquatic > Freshwater > Lake > Hypolimnion/Profundal zone | place...
GTTCGACGTGGTCGTTAGCGATGACCATCGCTGGGCGGGTCGTCGCAGCATCAAGGCGGAAGAACTGGCAGAGGAAAAAGTGCTGCTGCTGGACTCGGGACATTGCTTCAGCAACCAGGTGGCTGAAGCCTGTCCCGACCTCAGCCGCAAGCGAGCGGATATACAGCATGGCACTTCACTGGAAACCATCCGTAACATGGTTGCATCCGGTCTGGGCGTTACTGTGCTGCCCGCCTCGGCGAATAGCTTACGCTACCGAAGTCGCCTGCTGAAAGTCATACCGTTCGCCAAGCCCGTGCCGTCGAGGCGCATCGCACTGGCATGGCGCAAGAGCTTTGCACGCACAGAAGCCGTCGAAGCACTGGCACAAGCAGTCGCACAAGCCAAAATCACCGGCATCAAACATTTGCCATGACAGCGTAAAAATTTCACTGCGCCCAAAAGCTGCTGATTGAACCTCAAAGCATTGCCGCTGAGCTGAGTGTTTCGTCTGTTTGTATTTCTTGTTTAGACGATTTATAATTCGGACATTATCGAAATATCTGCTATGTATTGCACCGGCAAATTGTATGGCCACCACGACAAAAAAACCTGCCCCCGACATTGATGACATCATCAAGGCATTGGCCCATCCGGTTCGCAGGAAAATTCTCGGATGGTTGAAGTACCCTCAAAAGTCCTTTCCTGCCCAGGTTCATTCGTTTGAACTCGGGGTTTGTGCCGGCAAAGTTTACATTGCGTCCGTGGACAGAAACAACTTCATTAACCAACCAAAAGGAGAACATCATGCAACGACCGGATATCAAAACGAAGGCCAATCTTGAAGCGGCATTTGCAGGGGAATCAATGGCCCATATCAAGTATCGATATTTTGCCAGGATCGCACGAGCTGCGGGTGACGAGGAAACTGCAAAAATATTCGAGGAAACCGCCAACCAGGAAGTGCAGCATGCGTTAGGCCACCTTGACCTGCTGTACCCGAAAGAAACCTTGACCCCGGCACGTTGCCTGGAGATGGCGATAGAGGGAGAAACTTACGAATATACCGAAATGTATCCGGGCTTTCTCAAAACAGCGCAGGAGGAAGGACATGCTTTGGCTGTCTCCGAAATAAGCGACCAGATTACCGAATCCAAGGAACATGCCGCACGATTTGAGGCAACACTGGAAAAAGCTGCCAAGCGATTTGCGGCGCTGGCGAAGGTGGAAGAACGCCATGCCAATCAATACCGTGCAGAGCTGGCAAAAATATCGGCTTGAACTATATAAACCCAAGGAGAAATAACATGAAAGTTTGGCAATGCGTAGTTTGCGGTTTTATTTATGACGAAACGGCCGGTTTACCGGCAGAAGGTATCAAACCCGGCACGGCATGGGCTGATATACCCGATAACTGGTCATGTCCGGATTGTGGTGTGGCCAAGGCTGATTTCGAGATGATCGAGGTTTAGCAAGCCGGTTTTCAAAGAGGCCGGCCGGGCGTCGGTACGGCCTCGTCGCGCTTGGAGGTGTGTAATAAAACAAGTAAATGCCAGGCAGCCTGGCAAAGGAGTAAGTCGTGAAACCTATTATAGTGATTGGCAGCGGTTTGGCGGGATATACCCTAATACGGGAATTTCGCAAACTTAATCCTGACACACCCATTATTTTGATTTCACGCGACAGCGGGGACTATTATTCCAAGCCGATGCTGTCGAATGCCCTTGCACAAGGGAAAGATGCGGCCAGCCTGGTGCAGACTCCCGCATTGATCATGGCTCAACAGCTCAATATCAAAGTGCTGGCACATGCTGAAGTACATGCTATCCACCGCTTCGACAAAAAGCTGGACACATCTGCCGGAGTATTTGAATATGACAAGCTGGTATTGGCATTGGGGGCTGACCCGATACGCATTCCGTTACAAGGCAATGCAGCCGGTGCAGTGCTGTCGGTGAACAATCTGGCCGATTACGCCGGTTTCCGCGATGCGCTTGCCGGTGCCAAATCCGTTTCAATAATGGGAGGGGGGCTGATTGGCTGCGAATTTGCCAACGATCTTGCAGCAGCCGGATTTGCCGTCACAGTGATTGACCCCGGCCCCTTCCCGCTTGCCAGCCTCATGCCTGAACTGGCCGGCAAGCAGTTGCTGAAACCATTGGCCGAACTTGGGGTGACATGGCGCTTCGGCACAGCAGTACAAAGCATGGATTCATTGACCAGTGGCTATGCCCTCACTCTTGCCGATGGAACGGTTGTGCAAACCGACATCGTATTGTCAGCGGTCGGTTTACGCCCCCGAACCCAACTTGCAGGGGAGGCGGGACTTGATGTTAATCGCGGCATTGTGGTAAATGACCGGCTGTGCAGCATTGACAAGAATATCTTCGCGCTGGGTGATTGTGCCGAGATTGAGGGCAGAGTGCTGCCTTATGTATTACCTATCATGCATGGAGGAAGAGCTTTGGCCCGAATCCTGAATGGTGAAGAAACACAGCTTGTTTTCCCGGCGATGCCGGTCGTGGTGAAAACCACGGCTCATCCTATCGCCGTATTGCCGGTGGCTCGCGATCTTCCAGGCGAATGGCTGACAATGGCATCCGGCTCAGGGCTTAAAATGGGATTTTTCGATACACAAAACAAAATAAGAGGATTTGTGCTTACCGGAGAATACGCCAGTGAGAGGAACACAATGACGAAAATGCTCGGTACGTGATAGTTGCAAAGGTGCATCCAACCATCGTCGCTGTAATTGCCGTAATCTCCCTGATTTGTGAATGTGCTTATTGATTCCAGTCGGGATTTCGTGTCGTTTTCGCCATTACCCGCTCTGCGGCCAGTACGGCTGGCAACGGCACAGATTTCACCTCGGATAAAACAAAAATAACCGGTAACCCGAGGGTTTTAGGTCCGTGGTGTCCAGATTGAGTTTGACGCTGAGCTCGCGGTTGGCTGCGAGACCTTGTTTCTCGTCCTCATCAGGCTTAAGGTATTCCGCCGGGCGGAAGGTGCGACGCGCCAGCGGCTTTTCTTGTGTATCGGTGAGGGTCAGTTCAAGTTGGGGGTAGGCTTGAGCGTGGGGAGCGTGGTTGCGCAGCAGGGCATTAAGGGCGATGACGCCGGACTGTGCCGGATCGGCTTCCAGATCGGACGCTTCAATGCTCATCAAATCAGCATTCTGCGGCAAAGGCACGGTGCACTGAAGCAGGTTGCAATAGGAAAGCAGAGCAGTCTTGAGGGCCGGCTGGCTGGCGGCGATTTCGGTGCGGAAGTAATATGCAGCTTGTGCCAGCAATACGATTATTAGCAGCAGGCAACCGGCTATCCACGGCCCGGCACTCTTCTTTTTGACGGGTTCGGAAAACAGGGCATCGGGATTATCCGCGAAAGTAATTTTTTGCGCTCCCGTGATGAGTTTGGCAGGTTCGGTTTCCTCTTGCTGTTCTATAACTTGCCGATCTGTGTGCTCTTGTCCCGCTCCGGTACGTTCATCAAGGCCGGGGGCAATTTCTTCGCGCGTTGCGGGAACAGGCAGTGTTTCTACGGCTGGTTGCCGGATTACTTCCGGCCCAATGGGCAAATCGAGTTGGGGGCTGGGCTGGTCGTCCTGTAAATAGTCCGTGGCATTGAACACGGCCTGGCACCGCCCGCAACGCACCAGACCCTGATGCGCGTCCAGCTGCAACTGGCTGACCTTGAAGCGGGTATTGCATGTCGGACATAGTGTAGTCGAACTCATCTCTTTACGCCGGACACACACGCCCAGCCTTCGTCCATGATCGGGGACTCTAGGTTAAACCATTGCGAATAAATTTTCATCACGTCTTCTGCCTGTTCACTCAGAATGCCGGACAGGACAATGCGTCCGCTTTGCCGCGTGACACCGGCAAGCAACGGGGCGAGCACTTTGAGCGGGTTGGTAAGGATGTTGGCGACGACGATGTCGGTTTGCTGTTTTGGAGCGCCGTCCGGCAGATAAAACTGTGCCGCAACCCGGTTGGTAATTGCATTGTCGCGGCTGGCCTGCACTGCCTGTGTGTCAACATCCACTCCGACAGCGCTGGAAGCACCCAATTTGAGCGCGGCGATGGCAAGAATGCCGGAGCCGCAGCCGTAATCCAGCACCGATTCACCGCCTTTGATATTGGTATCCAGCCAGCGCAGGCACAGGCGCGTGGTGGGATGGCTGCCGGTGCCGAAGGCCAGGCCGGGGTCGAGCACGATATTGATCGCAGCGGGGTCGGATGGGGTGTGCCAGGTGGGCACAATCCACAAGCGTGGAGAAATGGGGATAGGGTTAAACTGCGCTTGGGTCAGGCGCACCCAGTCGTTGTCTTCCAGGGTTTTAGTGTGATAGGCGGGAGGCTGCGCCATACCGATGGCGCGCGCCGCTTGCTGCATGATCGAGTCTATCTGTGCGTTTTCGGGAAACAGGGCGGTGACGCAATTATGCGACCACAGGTGAGGAGCCGGCTCTCCCGGTTCACCAAAGATGGCATTCTCTTCAGGGGTGTCGGCGTCCGCATCGTACACATCGACCGATAGCGCGCCGAGTTCCATCAATACATCACTTAAAACTTCGGCTTGCTGTTCGGAGGCAGTAACCGTCAGCGTAAGCCACGGCATGGCTATTCACCCTTGACACGTTCGGCCAGCTTGTGTTCCAGATAGTGAATACTGGTGCCGCCGCGCAGAAAGGCTGCGTCCAGCAAAAGTTCCTGATGTAACGGAATATTGGTGTCTATTCCTTCCACGGCCATTTCCGACAGGGCAATGCGCATGCGCGCCATAGCCTGTTCGCGGGTGTCGCCATAGGCGATGATCTTGCCGATCATGGAATCGTAATTCGGCGGTACGAAGTAGTTGGCATAGACATGCGAATCCACGCGAATACCGGGGCCGCCCGGAGTATGCCAAGTGGTGATGCGTCCGGGCGATGGCGTGAATTTGTAAGGGTGTTCGGCATTGATGCGGCATTCGACGGCGTGGCCTTTGAACGCGATGTCCCTTTGCCGAATACTGAGTTTTTCACCGGCAGCGATGCGGATCTGCTGTTGAACGATGTCAATGCCGGTAATCATTTCAGTGACCGGGTGTTCCACCTGCACGCGTGTGTTCATCTCGATGAAGTAAAACTCATTATTCTCGAACAGGAACTCGAAAGTTCCCGCGCCGCGATAGCCGATCTTGCGGCACGCTTCGGCGCAACGTTCGCCAATTTTGTTGCGCAAGCGCGTATTGAGCAACGGGGCGGGCGCTTCTTCGATAATTTTCTGGTGGCGGCGTTGCATGGAGCAGTCGCGTTCGCCCAGATAAACGGCGTTGCCATAGGAATCGGCAAGCACCTGAAACTCGATATGGCGCGGATTCTCCAGAAATTTCTCCATATACACCATGGGATTATTGAAGGCCGCCTGCGCTTCGCTGCGCGTCATGGTCACTGCATTAACTAACGCGGCTTCAGTATGCACCACCCGCATGCCGCGCCCGCCGCCGCCGCCGGAAGCCTTGATAATGACCGGGTAGCCGATACTGCGCGCGATCTTGATGATTTCGGCCGGGTTATCCGGTAGCGCGCCATCCACACCCGGCACACAGGGCACCCCTGCCTTTTTCATGGTGAGCTTGGCGGTAACCTTGTCGCCCATCATGCGGATAGTTTCGGGGCGCGGGCCGATAAACACGAAACCGCTTTTTTCCACTCGCTCGGCAAAATCGGCGTTCTCCGACAGAAAGCCGTAACCGGGATGGATTGCCTGTGCGTCGGTAACCTCTGCCGCACTGATAATGGCAGGGATGTTCAGATAGCTTTGATTGGAGGGGGCGGGGCCGATGCACACCGACTCGTCCGCCAGCCTCACATACTTGGCGTCAGCATCGGCCACAGAGTGGACGGCAACGGTCTTGATGCCCATCTCACGGCAGGCACGCTGTATACGCAGGGCGATTTCGCCACGGTTGGCGATAAGGATTTTTTCGAACATGGTTGGTGTTGGCTCCGGTTTGGACGCTACGCGCATGATTCCGCGTTTCAACAGGCCGGGCTGCGGTTCGCTGGCAACCGGCTGCTTGTTTTCGCCTTGTTTGGCGGGCGGTTTCTTTTCAATCATGGTTGATAATCAAGAGAACCATGGGTGGTTAGCCGATGATAAAGAGAGGTTGACCATATTCCACCGGCTGGCCGTTCTCCACCAGAACGGCTTTGATAACGCCAGCCTTGTCGGACTCAATTTCATTCAACAGTTTCATCGCCTCGATGATACACAGGGTGTCGCCCACACTCACGCTTTGGCCCACTTCCACGAAAGACTTGGCGCCGGGAGAAGAACAACGGTAGAAGCTTCCAACCATGGGCGATTTCACCGCATGGCCTTCCGGCTGGACTTCCTTGACCGGTTCAGCAGGCGCAGCCGGCGCAAGTTGGGGCGCGGGAGCTGCCACCATCTGCTGCTGCGGTGCAGCATAGACTTGCTGCAACATGGAGGATGGGGAACGGGTGATACGTACACGTTCCTCACCCTCGCTGATTTCCAGTTCGGCGATGCCGGAGCTTTCAACCAGTTCGATCAGGGTCTTGAGTTTACGTAAATCCATAATGTGCTTCTCCTGAATTTTTAAGGGTATTGCAGCGCAAATTGCACTGCGAGTTCGTAACCGGTTGCTCCCAGACCGCTGATAACGCCGACAGCGAGATCGGAGAAATAAGATTCTTTGCGGAATGCTTCGCGGGCAAACACATTTGAAATGTGAATTTCGATAAACGGGATGGCGACTGCCGCCAATGCGTCGCGCAGAGCCACGCTGGTATGGGTGAAGGCGGCGGGATTGATAATGATGAAATCGGTGTTGTCCTGGCGTGCCTGCTGCACACGATCCACCAAGGCGGCTTCGGCATTGCTTTGGAAAAATTGCAGATTTGCACCTTTCGTGTGCGCTAATTGTTGCAATTTCCGGTTAATTTCGTCCAACGTGATGCGACCATACACGTCCGGCTCGCGGCTGCCGAGCAGGTTCAGGTTGGGTCCATGCAACACCAGAAGATTCTTCATAAAGTGCAGTTTGCCGCAAAATGGGGGGAGTTGTCCAGATTTAACTGCTTCAAGTCATGGATCGGGGGTAGACAATGCGTACCCTGACACAGCCAGGCTGCCGTGCCTTGCCTATCCGGCTTGTCGAGCACACCCGGCAAATCATTTTCGCCGCCCTTCAACGCCACGCACAGCAAATCCGGGCGGTACGCTTCACTCACGGAGGACAGCCACAAACGGGCATCCTTGCCGCGTAGCACTAACATACATGGCGGCACCAGATATTCCTGCAACACGGTAAGCAAGGTGGCGAAGCCTGCGGGATGCTGGTTCGCCGAGGGATAGAGCAGGCGCAGTGCGCGTTCCGAAGCCGCCAGATACCGTGTTTCCCCCAGCAGATGTCCCAGTCGCTGCAACACCCGCGCCGCGACTGCATTACCACAGGGGGTGGCGTTATCATGCAACGGCTTGGGACGCTGGATCAAGGTTTCATGGTCATGCGCAGTAAAGTAGAAACCGCCATGCTCCTGGTCGGAAAACTGTGCCAGCAATACTTCGGCCAGTTCGCATGCCCAGGTTAAATCTGCAAGCTGGAATTCGGCCTGCATCAGTTCGACCAGCCCTTCCAGCAGGAATGCGTAGTCATCGAGGTAGGCGTTCAGCTTGGACAGGGCATCCTTGTTTACCGCAAGCAACAACCCGTCTCGCCACAACGCGGCATGGATAAAATCCGCCGCGCGACGTGCCGAAGCCAGCAAATCGTCCCGGCCGAGCACCCGGGCGGCATGCGCCATCCCTTTGATCATCAGGCCGTTCCACGAAGTCAGCACCTTCTCGTCGCGCCCCGGGCGTACCCGTTGCTCACGTTTTGCCAGAAGCTTGGCGCGCGCCTTTGCAAGCAGTCGTTCGCATTCCCGCTGCGGATAGCCAAGTTGTCCCGCAACCTCTGGCAAGCCGCGCGCCACGCGCAAATGCCAGTGTCCCTTGAAGTTGGCAGGCCGATCCAGACCGTAATGTGCCACGCAGACCGCGTATTCGGCTGGGTCGAGCTCCTGCCGCAATTCTTCTTGCGTCCAGACATAGAACTTGCCTTCTTCGTGCTCCGAGTCGGCATCAAGCGTGGCGTAATAACCGCCTTGGGGCGATTGCATCTCGCGCATTACCCAGGCAGCGATTTCTTCCGCCACTTGTTTATACATCGGCTCACCGGTAATCAGCCATGCATCGACGTACAGCGGCAGCAATTGCGCGTTGTCGTAAAGCATTTTCTCGAAATGCGGTATCTCCCAGCGCTCATCCACACTGTAGCGAAAAAATCCGCCGCCTATATGGTCGTAAATGCCGCCTTGCGCCATGCGAGCAAGGGAATACAGCGCCATTTGCGCCAGGCTGTCGTCGCCGACGCGCGCCGATTCGCGCAGGCATAGTTCCAGTTCTGCGGGGTGGGGGAACTTGGGCGCGCTGCCGAAGCCCCCATGCTGCGTATCGCAACTCGCTTTCAGCTCTTGCTTGGCTGTTGCCAACGGCGATGCATCCATCTCGCCGTCCGCAGATACTGTTATATTCCGGCTGCGCTCGAAGGCCTCGGTCAACGCAACGTCTTGGCGCGCAATTTCCACCCTTTGCTCGCGATAGAACGCAGCCACGCGCGGCAACAGTTCGGCGAAACCCGGCAAGTTGTAGCGCGATTGTTTGGGAAAATAGGTGCCCCCGAAGAATGGTTGCTGTTGGGGTGTCAGGAACATGGTCAGCGGCCAGCCCCCGGATCGCCCGGTCAGCATGGCTTGGGCAGTCTGGTAAATCTGGTCGAGATCGGGACGTTCTTCGCGGTCAACCTTGATGTTGATGAAATGCTTGTTCATCAGCGCCGCGACCTCTGCGTCCTCGAACGACTCGTGTGCCATGACATGACACCAGTGGCAAGCCGAATAGCCTATGGAAAGCAGGATGGGCTTGTCCTGCTCACGTGCCGCGGCAAGGGCCTGTTCCCCCCACGCATACCAATCCACCGGGTTGCTGGCATGCTGCCGCAGGTAGGGGGAGGTTTCTTGTTTCAAGCGATTTGTCATAGGTGAGTTCCTGAAAATTGTCGGCAACCAATTTGAAATTGCTATCCGTCCCGCATGTATACAAAAACGCTTGAAAATGTTGGCCGTTCAGTTAACGTATTGAAAATCCAGTTGCTCGGTGTGTATCCCGGCATCAGCAAAAGGTTCGGTGACAATCCTTTTACCTCGTCCGTTATTAAGTGTACTCCGGACATTGATCTCGATGTGGTGTGAATGACTCAAAGTAACCCTAAACCCAAGCGGTCAGATTGAGTTCTACATAGGACTCATTCAGCCAAAAAGATTAAGAATGGCTATTCTGCCTATTAGCAGGACAAGCTAATTTCTCTGCCTATTAGTCGCAATCTCCCGCGACAACCTCCTATAGAATTCCTCATAGATAGTGCGACTATTGATAACCTCCGCCCAGATAATTATGTCTTGGTCCTGCTTCATGGGTTCCACTGCGCAATGGTAAAAGGTTGTTCGAATATGCTGTGCGGATGACTCAATACCAATTTCAGGCTCTATGACCAGAACAACAGAAATGCAAGACATTATCTTAGTTTTAGGATCAGGGGGAAGTGGAAAATAGCCAAGAGTAAGTTCCCACAAAGTAACTTGTTTTATAACATCCGGAATGTCCGAAATCATCTCACGGAATATCTCTTCTCCGCCTTTCCGTTTCCTGCCGATAATCAACCCAAGCTGGGTATCTGACCTGGTGATCTGAAAACCCAAATCCTGTAGAACCGCGACGGAAGCTGCCTGCAGTTCCGATTCATCAAGTCCATCAAACCGATGACTTTGAATTACTTTCAGTGCAGGAGCATCTGCACCCGGACTCATCCTCTCCGCAATGGAAAATTTCGGTGAAAACAGCGCACCTACACAACCGGAAAGACTCGTAGCCGCCAGCAAAATCAATACTATCGTTAATCTCTTGATAAAGAGGCATTGGTGAGTTTTCATCTATAGCAACCCCCAAATGTGCCCCGGCTTAGTCCGCCCGCTGTGCCGTCAAAAATAAAGCTTTGGCAAGTGTCGTAAAAAAATTCTGATATGCCACCGGCTCATCGACAGGCTTGTTGTGGAATTCGGCATTCGCCCGAACCAGAACTCGTTTGTTGTCACGGAGTTGAACCGTCACCATCATCCTGAAGTCACGGGGCACATCCCGATCCAACACGAATTTTCGTGCACTGATGGTTCCCAGCATCGCATCCGCTTGTTCAATCATGAATCCAGTGTCCTGTAGCGCGTCAATAATAGCGCGCAAGACAAGTTGCTTGTCATTTGTCTCAAATACACGGGTCTGCATGCTGCGATTCTTGAGTTGTGCCTCGGCGCCACCCAACACTGATTCCGGACTGGGTGATGCGCAGGCTGCCAATGCACCTATAATTGACAAGATAAGCACCACATGGAGCTCTTGGGAACCATTCATAATTTGTGTGCCTCCAAAAATATTTCCTTTGATAACAGATCGAAGAAAGCTTCATATAGTTCCGGCTCCTGCAGTTGGCCGCCCTCCCAAGATAGAGGCTGGAACACTGAACGAAAAAAGCTGACGCGTACAAGGTGGGCACCTGCATTTTTTCCGGGGGCTGACCGTACGGTCAACAGCGCGCTGATATGTTGTCTTTCAGGCATATCGCCAATAGCTCCCGGTGGAGGATGGCCTCCCACGGCGGCAAGTATCGTCAAAATAATCAGCACTGAAGCTTTTTGACCGGGTGCCTTGGCTTCGCGGTCTTTAACTGCGGTGACAAAACCGAGCGATTCCTGCGATGCTGTGACCGTAAATCCCAAATCCTGAAGTACCTTAACCGAGGTTATTAACAGTTCAGCTTCGGTCCCTCCATTAAAGCGGCGGGTTTGCCGTTCCCTATCCTTTTGAACTTCAACATTTGCAGAAAAATCTATAGGAGAAAATTGCGCCACGCACCCGGATAGCAACAACGCGACTGAAAGAGCAATCGCAAGTTGCATTTTGAGTCGACGCTCAATAGGCAAAGTTCCGAAGAACACCAGCCTAGAATTTTGTTGCATGATAAGCAAAGTCGCGTACCCGCGCTTCCTTATCAAACTTGATGATCACGGTAAGGGTACGCTGTGTTGAACTTTTTGCACCCGCTGAAGCTTCTGCGCCGGGTAGCAAGGCTCCGGCCACACTCCCGGCTCCCAAAATCAAAGCAAGTATTCCGCCCTGACTCTCCGAATATACCGATTCGGTTGAGACCTTATCATAAACCCATACTTCGCGACGCTCTTCGTCAGTACTCACGATGTTGGGGGATCCAAGAACAGAAATAACCTCGGCACCTGACATGCCGACCTTTATTTCACGTTGAACAGTTCCGACGGTTAATTTTTCCCCGGTGTCATTCTGAACGGCCTCGCGGTGCTGCGCCGCAGTCATGCAGCCGGTTAGAGCCATGTAGAAAAAGAAAGACATTATCAACCTATACATGGGGTTCCCCTTTTAAGATTAACGGTATCCGCGAAACTTCAAACCCGAAATAAATATTAAAAAGCCAGGCAATAATGCCAAACTCTTATCATATATCACCGGACAGCTAATACTCGTTTTACCGACTGTCGCAATGTGACTGAACGCATCAAGACTAACTTTTCGCAACTAGTATTGAAAATCGTAAATAACGAAACATGTTAATTGCTGCTTATTCGTTTTTATGCAGGTTGGGTTAGGCGCGGTTTTTTGCGCCGTAACTCAACAAACCCAATAATTACCATTAAACTGGTGCATGGGCTGGATTTGTTGAGTTACGCGTAAGGCCGCTAACCCAACCTACAAATTCGCAGACCACGTTTCATAATTAACAAGTTGTGATACTAGTTGGGTCAATTTCCAGTCGTAAATGTCCAAACATAGTCGAACGGCATTTTATGTCCGCTGGTATCAGTAATTGCGGTTGTAAGGGTAGCCGTATAAATTGTATTTGGAGCGAGGTAATAGTCATACCAAAGCGATACCGTTGATCCATTTACCGAAAGAGTGCCAGATAGGGGGCCTGATGGACTGCTCACAAAAAATAAAGAGGAGGAGATCGACATCAGGGATATCGGCTGGTTGAAAGTCGCCGAAATGTTTGGGAGGGCAGAATATGTAGGGACGTTAGTCGCCCCTTTAGCGGGGTAGGTTGACTGAACGTTGAACAATGGAGCTGCCATTGTCGTAAAAGACCAAGTGTAATTGGAAGATAACGAGGAGCCGGAAGGGGCCCTTATGTTGGTTGGCAAGGTAACGGTATATGTCGTATTGTAGCCAAGGTAATCTTGCGGCCTGAAGGCCAACGTGGAACCATTCACTGAGCCGTTCCCAGCCACAACCCCGGTTACCCCGCTTACTGTAAAGTATGAATACGACGGATCGATTTGATCACTGAATGTGGCAGAAATGGTCGAATTGACCATCACGCCTGAAGCATTCGCCAGCGGACTGGTGGAAAGTACGGTTAGCGGGGGAGGAGGAACGACATCAACTGTAACAGAACCTCCCTTTCCGCTTGGATCATAAGCCGAAAGTTGGATGGTATTCGTCCCGCTGATGACGGGCACGCCGGCACTCCATTCGTGTACCCAGTTTGTGCCCGGGCCATAGTAGCTGGTTGCTTTACCAGACACCCCTGTCGTCAGATTGATGTAGGTTACGTCAACGCCCGGATAATCATCCGTGCGGGTGGTATCAATAAGGCAAGCAGCGCCCACGCAGTGTGATGCGTAATAACTCTGGGAAACCCAAGCGGTTCCTGAAAGACTGGCTGCTGTTGTCGAGTTGGAGGTAGAAGTGACATTTACCCATTCAATATTTGGAGCAGATGTCCCGGAAGCACCCCCACCCCCACCGCAACCGTTTACTGACAAAACGGTGAAGACGATCAGTCTGGCACCATAGTGGGTAATGCATCCGAATATGTTCGACAGTTGCATGATAGGTTCATGCTTGAAGTATTAATTATTCAGGTCATAACAAGCCTGACTTCCGATGCCAATGTATGCGCTTATAATGAATAAATCAACCAAGTAAATTACGCATATATTATAGGGGTATGGAAAGAGTTGGCAGCCGCCGCACGTCACACTCCAACGCTAACTTCAATGACCACTATTGGCCGGGAAGACTCCTTCAAAACCACAGCTATTGCTACCGTAAATGTTCGCAACGAAACGAATACTGGTCACTTGTTTTGTAAGATCATTCCAATCCCTTAAATTGGGCGACTGGCTGTCAGTGACTATGTTCCAGCCAATTCAACAGATAAGCCCACTGCTCCAGTTCGCGTTCGGCCAATGAGTGGGGCAGATCGAACAGGGTTTTACCCTCGAAGGCGGCATTCACATACACCTGCGTTTCGCGCAGATAGGCCAGCACGGGCAAGTCCAACTTAGAGATGAATTGTTCAAGCGTGGTCGCCGCGCGAGTATGCGGCGACATGCGCATCCCCACCACACCGACAAAAATCTTGCCTTTGCGCACTGCTTTTTCCTTGTTCAGTGTTTCCAGAAATTCGCGGCTGGCCTGAATATCGAACAGCGAAGGAGCGATGGGCACAAAGACCTTGTGCACCAGTTTCAGCGCGTGCTCCAGGTTCTTGCCGTGCAAGCCGGCGGGGGAATCAATCACCAGCCATTCTGCCGGAGCCGACTTCTCACCGGAAGCCTGGAGCAGATCAATAATCGGCAACTCAAACGGTCGGGTGGTCAACCATTGCGTCGCCGATTTTTGCCTATCCAGGTCCATAATCACCACACGCTGGCCGCGCGACGCGAGGTATCCGGCAATGTTGGTCGAGAGCGTGGTCTTGCCGCTCCCTCCCTTGGGATTGGCAATCAGGATGGCTTTCATGATGTCTCCCTGTTATCTGTGAAACCGGGTCATTTTTCCACTTGCGACACGTCTCGCACCGCGCCCTTGTCGGCGCTGGTCGTCATTGCAGCATACGCGCGCAAGGCCGGGGAAACATGACGCTCGCGGCTGACAGGTTTCCATGCCTGTTTGCCTTTCGCCTCCATCGCTGCACGGCGTTGCGCCAGTTCGCTCTCCGATATTGCCAGCTGTATGCTGCGGCCTGGAATGTCAATCTCGATGCGGTCGCCTTCCTGCACCAATGCGATAGCACCTCCACTCGCCGCTTCCGGGGAAACATGCCCGATACTCAAGCCCGAAGTGCCGCCGGAAAATCGTCCGTCTGTGAGCAGGGCGCACACCTTGCCCAGCCCCTTGGATTTCAGATAACTGGTGGGATACAGCATTTCCTGCATGCCCGGCCCGCCCTTCGGGCCTTCGTAGCGTATCACCAGCACATCGCCGGCTACAACCTGGTCGGCAAGAACGGCGGCCACCGCATCATCCTGACTTTCAAATACGCGCGCGCGTCCGCTGAATTTCAGTATGCTTTCATCTACCCCGGCTGTTTTTACAATGCATCCATCCACCGCAATATTGCCATGTAACACCGCTAATCCACCGTCCTGGGAAAAGGCATGTACTTTGTCACGAATACAGCCGTTGTTGCGGTCAGCATCCAGTTCGGGATAGAACATGGATTGTGAAAAAGCAATCGTGGTAATGATTCCGCCGGGTGCGGCACGGAAAAATTTCTTTGCTTCTTCGTCGCCGGTTTGGGCAATATCCCATTTCTGCAAGCCCTCGCGCAAAGTCCGGCTATGCACGGTTCCTGCATCGGCATGCAACAATCCGGCGCGATCCAACTCACCCAGGATCGCCGCGATTCCTCCCGCGCGATGCACATCTTCCATGTGGTATTCGGACGAAGGCGCCACCTTGCACAAGGTCGGTACGCGACGTGAAAGTCTGTCCATATCTTTCATGGTAAAGGCCACTTCCGCTTCCCGAGCGATTGCCAGCAAATGCAGCACGGTATTGGTCGAACCCCCCATCGCGATGTCCAGTGACATGGCATTCTCGAAAGCATCGAAAGTGGCGATATTGCGCGGCAGAACAGATACATCCTCCTGCTCATAATAGCGTTTGCACAGTTCGACTATTAATCTTCCCGCGCGCAGGAACAATTGCTTGCGCTCGGCATGCGTTGCAACCAGCGAACCGTTGCCGGGAAGCGCCAGACCCAGTGCCTCGGCCAGACAGTTCATCGAATTCGCGGTAAACATGCCGGAACACGAACCGCAGGTCGGACAGGCGGAACGTTCAATTGCGTTCACCTCTTCATCGCTATATTTACTATCTGCAGCGGCGACCATTGCGTCTATCAAATCCAGACCTTTTGTCTTGCCTTGCCAACTCACCTTGCCCGCTTCCATCGGCCCGCCGGAAACAAATACCACCGGGATATTCAGCCGCATCGCCGCCATCAGCATGCCCGGCGTGATCTTGTCGCAATTTGAAATGCATACCAGCGCGTCGGCGCAATGCGCGTTGACCATGTATTCCACCGAATCGGCAATCAGCTCGCGGGAAGGCAGCGAATACAGCATCCCGCTATGGCCCATGGCGATGCCGTCATCAATGGCGATCGTGTCAAATTCCTTGGCAACGCCTCCCGCTCTCTCAATCTCGCGCGCCACCAGTTGCCCCATATCTTTCAGGTGCACATGACCGGGCACAAACTGGGTGAATGAATTGGCGATGGCAATGATCGGCTTGCCGAAGTCGCCTTCGGTCATGCCGGTAGCGCGCCACAGGGAGCGTGCGCCGGCCATATTGCGGCCATGTGTGGAAGTACGGGAACGATAGACTGGCATTTCACTTTCCTTAATAAATAAGCGCGGTGGATTGGGCGTGCGTGTGAATCACGTATAATTGAATTCTAACCCAACTTTACCCGCACACCATGTTCATCCACCCGCAAATTGATCCCATCGCCATCCGCCTCGGCCCGCTTGCCGTGCATTGGTACGGGCTGATGTATCTGATCGGCTTCATGCTGTTCCTGTGGCTGGGGAAACGGCGCGCACGCTCTCTTAATCGTCCCGGCTGGGACGATAAACTGCTGGATGACCTGCTATTCTACGGAGTGCTCGGGGTGGTGCTGGGCGGACGGCTGGGCGAGGTGCTGTTTTATCATCCCGGCTATTATTTCTCCCATCCGATTGAGATTTTAGCCGTATGGAATGGTGGAATGTCCTTCCACGGCGGTTTCCTCGGAGTTCTGGTCGCGATGGCATTGTTTGCGCGCAAGCGGCAAATTGTGTGGCTGCAACTAATGGATTTTATTGCTCCGCTGGTGCCTCTGGGCCTGGGCGCGGGGCGTATCGGCAACTTCATCAACGGCGAACTGTGGGGACGCCCAACCAACGTACCGTGGGGTATGGTATTCCCTAATGTGGACACTCTGCCGCGTCATCCCTCCCAGCTTTACGAATTCGCTCTCGAAGGACTGGCGTTATTTGCCCTGCTCTGGCTGTATTCCAATAAGCCGCGCCCGGTCGGCGCGGTTTCCGGCCTGTTCCTTATCGGCTACGGCAGTTTTCGATTCCTTGCTGAATTCACCCGCAACCCGGACGACGGCATCTTCGGTCTGATGACCTTCGGCGTCAGCATGGGGCAGTGGTTAAGCCTGCCGATGGTACTGGCGGGAATAGGGATGATGATGTGGGCCTACAGAAGGGAAGCAGGAATCGGAATAAAGGATTGAGACAAATTATACCGATAAAGGCCATAACCTACACTTATCGTCATTCCCGCGTAGGCGGGAATCCAGTGCTTTTATTTACAAGCCTTTCGAGTTTGTCCTTGCTGTGCAAGGGATTATTAATTGCTGGATTCCCGCCTACGCGGGAATGACGAGTTCAGTAAATGTGAAGTTTCTTGGTATATATCCACTTTGTTTTTGCGCTGTGTAACCATCAGATTTCGATCAGCAATTGACAGAACCAGATTACTTTTCCTGATTCCTGATCCCTGATTACACTACCATTTGACACTTGCTTGGGCCAACTCTACATTCCACCTTTGTACTCAGCTAATCATCATTCCAATGTTTGGTCAATTCTCCGACTTTTACTCCAGCCTAGACCCTGACCCGCTCAGGCGTGGCAAGCAGTTCGAGCATTTCGTCAAATGGTTTCTCAAAGCCGATCCAGAATGGGCGACGCAAGTTGAGCAAGTGTGGTTGTGGAATGAATGGCCGGGGCGTTGGGGCGCGGACTGCGGTATTGATCTGGTGTTTCGTCACAAGAACGGGGACCACTGGGCGGTGCAGGCTAAGTGCTACTCACCCGACTACGACATCACCAAACACGATGTGGATAAATTCCTCAGCGAATCGAACCGGCCAAGCATCCAGCACCGCCTGCTGATCGCCACCACCGACGGCATCGGGGCGAATGCCAGGCAAGTTTGCGATGCGCAGGAAAAACCTGTCACTCGTATTCTGCGCTCCCGCCTTGAAAGTGCCGCGCTGGATTATCCCGCCAACTTTGCAGCACTCCCACAAGCCAAACGCAAAGCACGCCCCGAACCACGCGATCATCAGAACGAAGCCCGATCTGCCGTTGTGCTAGGGCTGCAAACCGCCGACCGTGGTCAACTCATCATGGCTTGCGGCACGGGCAAAACTTATGTCACGCTGTGGATCAAGGAACATCTAGCCGCGCAACGTACTCTGGTGCTGGTTCCATCCTTGGGGCTGCTGTCCCAACTCCTGCGCGAATGGACAGACGCAGCCACTACTCCGTTTCAATGGCTGTGTGTCTGCTCGGATCAAACCGTCACTAAGGGAAGCGACGAAGCTATCCACAGCGTTGGCGATCTGGACGTTGATGTCACCTCGGATGCCGAGGAAGTAAAACGCTTTCTCGGCGGCGCAGGCAACCGCGTGGTTTTCTCAACCTACCAATCTTCCTCCGTCATCGCCGCCGCCCAAGCCGACCCGGCCATCCCCGCGTTTGATCTGGTCGTGGCGGACGAAGCCCACCGTTGCGCGGGCAAGGTCGGCAGCGACTTCACCGCCGTCCTCGACAACGCACAGATACGCAGCGCCAAGCGCTTATTTGCCACCGCCACCCCGCGCACCTACACCAGCAGCGTCCATAAAGCTGCCGAAGAACGCGGAGTCGAAGTCGTCGGCATGGACAACGCCGCCCTGTTTGGCGAAGTGCTGTATGCCCTGCCGTTCGGCAAAGCCATCGAACGCAAACTGCTTACCGATTACCGCGTCGTCATCATCGGCGTGGACGACCCCACCATCGCGCAGTGGATCGCCAACCGCGAACTGGTCAGCCTTTCGCCCCCTCGCCCTCTGGGAGAGGGTTGGGGTGAGGGTGCTTTTCATCATCAGGAAAGGCTACCAAGCCATACCCATGAAACCGACAGCGAATCGCTCGCCGCCCAGATCGGCCTGCTCAAAGCCATCAAAGACTACGACCTCAAGCGCATCATCAGCTTCCACAGCCGCGTCAATCGCGCCGAAGCCTTCACCACCGACATCCGCCAAATCATGGCATGGATCAGCGACGAACATCGCCCCGGTGGAACCCTGCGCACCGACTTCGTCTCCGGCAACATGAGCGCCAACAAACGCAAGATCAAACTCGACCAACTCAAAGCCCTGAGCGCAGACGAAAGAGGAGTGTTGAGCAATGCGCGCTGCCTGTCCGAAGGCGTGGATGTACCCTCGCTCGACGGCGTGGCGTTCATCGATCCGCGCAGCAGCCAAGTGGACATTATCCAAGCCGTGGGCCGTGCCATTCGCCTGAGTCCGGACAAGAAGGTCGGAACGATTGTATTGCCGGTGTTTATCGCCGCAGGACAAAATGCGGAAGACACAATTGAGGCCAGCAATTTCAAACCCATCTGGGATGTGCTGAATGCGTTGAAGGCGCATGATGATGTGCTGGCTTGTGAGCTGGATCAGCTCAGGACTGAGCTGGGCAGGAAATCGGGTACAAGTGTCAGCGCAGACGGGTTGGGGAAAATCAGGATTCATTTGCCCGACACGGTGAATGCGAATTTTGGTAGTGCACTACGCACTTGTTTGGTTGAGCATGTTACAGAGCCTTGGAATTTCTGGTTGGGCTTGTTGGTGGCGTTTGTAGAGCGTGAGGGACACGCCAAGGTACCGAAGAATTACAAATCGGCAGATGGATATTATCGACTTGATCCTCTGGGTAACTGGGTAAACCAACAACGAGAGAAAAGTAATAGCTTGTCGAATAAACGCAGGATGCAGCTGGAAACATTACCTGGGTGGAGTTGGGATTCTGGCAAATGGGAAAAGGGGTTTCGCTATCTCAAGGAATTCGCAGACCGAGAGGGGCATACCAAGGTTCCTGCCGGCTACCAAACAGCCGATGGATATCGACTCCGTAGCTGGATAGGAATTCAACGAACAACAAAAGACAGTCTATCATCAGACCGCAAAGCACGACTGGAAGCATTGCCCGGTTGGAGTTGGGAATCCGATATCAAACGTGAAAAGAAAGATAATATATCGGTGGATCGCAAAAAACGACTGAAAGTATTACCTCGTTGGAGTTGGGAAATGAATGACAAATAAACAGAGATAAAGACGGAATGTGACAGGAGCGAAACGCTCGGCTCGATGCTTTCACTCAGGATAAGAGATAAATTATATGATTGCCGAAATACAAAACTTAGTACCTCTCCTACTTGGGGGCATAGGAACAGGATTAGGAATCTTCAACACTTGGCGGCAATGGGAACGAGATGAAGTGAAACTGATTGTTACGTTGAGTTCGGAGCCTTGGGGTGGAAGATTAGGAAAGGCCGTAACTGTGCATTCCGTTAGAGTCGAAAACCGTAGTAACTTCGCAGTGACGATTGATGATGTAGGTCTTGTTTTCAAAAGGAGCGGTGCACCCAAAATTACGTTCTCCCAAACTGTGCGGGATGGGGAAGATACGAGTACAAAGCCACTGCCTATTCGGGTTGAGGCGCGTGAAGCTATAACACTTACCAATGATGGTAGCGAATTAGACTCAGATTTCCTCAAGTTTGACCTTCGACATCTCTACGTCAGAACAGCATGCGGAGTTGTAAAGAACGTGACGAATCCGATGGCGGTCAACCTCGGAAAGTAAGCAAGCAGCCGCGGGATCAGGTCTATAAAAAATCACGGGGTCCGAACAAATCACGAAATCACGGGGTCAGGTCTTGCAATCATGCATGCGCCAGCAAATGCACATCTTTGAGCAGCTTGCCCAAGCTGGCCTCCGCCATTTTTAAATCGTATGTTACTTGTAAATTAAGCCAGTATTGCGGCGATTGATCGAAGGCTCGCCCGAACAGCAACGCCAATTCAGCCGTTACCGGGCGAGTTCCTTTGATGACATGTGAAATTCGCATAGGCGAGACGCCGATAGCGCGGGCGAACTCGGCTTGGGAGATGTTCAGCTCACCCAAGGTCTCGCTCAGAAAATCTCCCGGATGGATTGCGGGCAGTCCTTTTTTGGCCATGATGTTTCTCCTTAATGGTAATCGACGATCTCAACGTCGTAAGCCTCGCCGCCTTCAAAACGAAAACACACGCGCCATTGGTCATTAATGCGGATGCTCCATTGTCCGGCGCGGTCATGAGACAAAGCCTCCAGCCTGTTTGATGGCGGCAATCTCAAGTCTTCGATGCGCGTGGCGGCATCCAATTGCGTTAAGCGCATCGCCGCACGTTTGAGAATCTCCGGCGGAAATCGCCGCGATTTGCCGGAAGCGTAGAATTGCTCTGTTTCCGTGCTGGCGAAGTTGCGTATCATGGTATGAATATAAACAAAATGTTTATGACGGTCAAGCGATATTTGTAGCCCGCGTAGATGCGGTGCAACAAAGTCAGGCAATCTGCTGATGAACTAACTAGCCATTCGACTAGGCTGTCAAAGGACGCCAGCCAAGTCGCTGGTTATATCGAGAAAGATCGCGTAGGGCGCATTAGCATAGCGTAATGCACCGGATGCTTTGACTTGATCAAATAAAATATAAAGAGATCAAACTTGGTGAATGAGGTTGAACGTGAATAATGGAGGCTGTGACCCGCCCGCTTGCTATTAACAAATTGGCTTAATGGAAGAATTTGCGCGAGAATGCGCACAACCCATACTTAGTGGAGGCAACATGCAACTAACTGCCGTTTTAACCCCCGCCTAAGAAGGCGGGTTCATCGCCCTGAATCCCGAAACGGGTACGACTACCCAAGGCGAAACAATCAACGAGGCCTTGAGCAACTTGCAGGAAGCAACTGCACTTTATCTGGATGAATTTCCTCTCGTTACTCACGGTCATCCGATGGTGACGACATTCGATATTCCTGCTCATGCCTAGCCGACATTCATTCTCAACTTCACTGCAAAATCCGCCACGCCGACCTTGAACAGAAACTTGGCGGCGGCATCCAGTGTTTTGAATTCCCGCGTTTCGCGCTTGGCTGTTTCCAGTGAAGTGCCGTTAGCTACGATCATGTAGCCCTGAGCCATGACGGCGTAATGCACTTGAATATTTTTGAGTGCGTTGGCGTTGAGCAGTAGTTTCAATTCCCGTTCCGTCATGTTGCCTCCTTGTCGCCAGGTTCCCGTACTCCGAAAAGATCACCCTGATCCACCAGAACAAGCAAATCACTAGGCTTGACCTGGAGAAACTGGCACAGCTTTCCCAGAACATCACGGTCAAAACTGTTCACTTTGTCGTAGTAATAACGATCCACCGTGGCGCGTGCAATACCAGTCCCTCGGCATACGTCAGAGACTTTGAGGCGCTTGGCACCCAAGATGGTGGAGAGTCGACAACTAATCATTAAAATATCTAGCAATTATTATTCGATATCGAGTAATATATATATTATACTGATTAATGTCGAGATGCGACAAGAAAAAATGTTATGGTCGGCAAGGGTTGGGCATTATTTTTTGCCCACATGGAAAAGCGCGTGGTCTTTCGTTAGCACATTTCCCTATTAACTATTTGCCAATTATGCGAAGTCGCGGAGTCAGACTCGAATTACCCCTTCGTCTTTATCCCTCAGCCAAGTAAGTCAGTTGCCGCTGGTGTTTCAACGCCAGCAACACAACTTCGGCCTCGGAATGGGCGTACAAAACGATGTGGCGATTTACAATGTATTCGCGCAAGTACGGCAAGCCTGCTTGTGCGGCAAGTTGTTGAACAGTTTGAGCCCTCAACCGTGCTTGTGCCGAACGTGCGGTGAAAAAACGTGCTGGGTGGCCACTGCCGGGCGACCAACTCAACATGGTGATCATTTCACGTAGATCTGCCTTGAGCTTGCGAAAACGCTCACTTGCAGAGTCCGCATCTTGTTCAATGAAAAATAGGTGTGCCGCTCCCAGGTTGCTGAGAAAATTCGGGGCGGCTTCGATACGGGTTTTGACTGGCAGCGTCATTGATCTGACAGTGCCAGCGTCAAATCTCTGGAAGTTACGCGCTGTCCGGCAAGTAGTTGACGCAAACCCGTTTCTGCTTCGTCCAACAAGACTAGGCCGGCATGTTCTTCTTCAAGCGCATGGTAGTAGTCCAGTTTGCGAGCATCAACGATGGCAACAAAGCTCGATCCGTTTTTGGTCAACACTTTTTCAGCGCCTGCACCGACCACTTCTTCGGCTAGCTCAGTTAGTCGGGCACGCGCTTCGCTGATCGGCACTACGTCACATGTTCGCAAAGTCATAACAAATCCTTTAATGAAAGCCTTAATGTTTATTGTACGGTTGAGGATCGAAATATACAACATGCACGCATGTTCCTTTTACGGACGCCCGGTGATGCCCTAATTAACTATTTGCCATTAATGGAAACCGCGCAAGGCGTAATCGCTAATTCTCCGAATCAAACCATCCGGTGCAATGCGCTTCGAATATTGATACCCAATATCACGTCCTATGCAAATGGGTAGGGCGACAATAACCAACGGGCACCTGATCCCTGATTATCTTGACACTCACTCCCGCCTCCCCGATACTTGGCGTATCATATTAGTTAGGGCTTTCCGCTTTGGACGAGTTCTCATTGGGCACGCTGTTTGTTGCCCTTATTGTAATCCTGATTTTCTCCGGTTTTTTCTCATCCTCCGAAACCAGCATGATGGCGTTGAACCGTCACCGGCTGAATCATCTGGTGCGCAAGGGCAACAGGAGCGCCAAACTCACCGCCAGCTTGCTGGCGCATACTGACAGGCTGCTCGGCTCAATCCTGTTCGGCAATACGCTGGCGAATGTGGCTGCGGCAGCGGTCACCCAGATCATCATCCTGCGCCTGTTAGGGGCGAGTGAAGGATGGGTGCTGGCCGGCACGCTGGGGATTACCTTCGTAATCCTGATATTCAGCGAGATCATGCCGAAAATCATTGCGTCCAGTCACCCGGAACGGGTGGCGTTGTTTTCAAGTTATCCGCTGGCCGTTCTCATCAAGCTATTCCACCCGGTAGTGTCTGTCGCCACGGCTATAGTGCATTATGTGCTGTGGCTGTTCCGCATCAAGGTGCAGACCGATCAGAGCAAACACAAAATGAGCATGGAAGAGCTGCGGATGCTGGTGCTGGAGTCGGAACAATTTCTGCCGCACAGGCACCAGAAAATGCTGCTCAATCTTGTGGATCTGGGCCGCATCGCAGTGAACGATGTAATGGTGCCGCGCAATCAGATCGAAGCGCTTGACATTGGCGCCGCACCGGAAGTGTTACGCGAACAATTGGCAACCTGCCACCACACGCTGCTGCCGGTATATGAGGGAGCGCTCGACAATATTGTCGGTATCCTGCACGTGCGCCGTGCATTGGTACTGATGCAGAGAGAGGATTTCAGCAACGGGGAATTGCGCGAACTTCTGCACGATCCTTATTTCATCCCTTCCGACACGGCTTTATTGTCGCAGTTGCAGCATTTTCAGGAGCGGCACTTCCGTCTGGGGCTGGTGGTCGACGAGTACGGCGAATTGCTGGGGCTGGTGACGCTGGAAAACATCCTGGAAGAGATCGTCGGCGATTTCACCACGCAGTCGCCCGCCCAGACCGGCAAGTTATTGCGCCAGAAGGACGGCAGCCTGCTGGTGGAAGGCTGCACGCCGCTACGCGACCTGAACCGCAAGATGGGTATGCATTTTCCGCTTAACGAGGCTAAAACACTGAACGGTTTGATTCTGGAACATCTGCAAGATATACCGGAGGCAGGCACCAGTTTGAAAATTGCGGATTATCCGATAGAAATCATCCAGACGCAGGATCGTGTGGTAAAAGTTGCCAAAATTTTCCCCGCGTTGAGTAAAAAATAACAAAATTGTGTGCAAACAAATAGCAAACAAGCCATTAGCCGCTTTACAACGTCCCCAAAGCTCGGCATGATAGCGCAGGTTTGTGATTAAGGAAGTGCCATGGCTGTGGAAAAAAAATCCCAACAAGTGAAAGAAGCCCTATATCTTTGGGAAGGCAAGGACAAATCCGGCAAGATGGTCAAGGGTGAGATCAAAGCCCCTGGCGAGGCCAGTGTGTCCGCCCAACTGCGCCGCCAGGGCATTGTCATCTCCAAGATCAAAAAAAGCAGTAGCCGCGGCAAGGCAATTACCCAGAAAGAATTAACACTCTTCACACGCCAGCTTGCGACCATGATGAAGTCCGGTGTGCCGTTGCTGCAGTCCTTTGATATTGTGGGTAAAGGACACAGCAATCCTTCGGTAGCAAAACTACTGAACGACATCAAGACCGACGTGGAAACCGGTAGCAGCCTGGAGCAGTCATTCCGGAAATTCCCACTGTATTTTGATGATTTGTTCTGCAATCTGGTCGGCGCGGGTGAGGCCGCCGGTATTCTGGACAGCCTGCTGGATCGCCTGGCAACTTACCAGGAAAAAACTCTTGCAATCAAGAGCAAGATCAAGTCGGCGCTGTTCTATCCTATTGCCATTATCGTGGTAGCCTTTGCCATTACTGCAATAATCATGATTTTTGTAATTCCGGCATTCAAGACATTATTTTCCAGCTTCGGTGCAGATTTGCCGGCACCGACGCTGGTCATCATGGGTATCTCGGATTTTTTCGTCGCTTGGTGGTGGGCGATTTTCAGCGTTATAGGGGGCGGACTTTACACCTTCTTCTATTTCTGGAAACGCAACAAGAAAATGCAACGGGTCATCGATGCCATATCGCTCAAACTACCGATTTTCGGCGAAGTAATCCGCAAAGCCACCATTGCACGCTGGACCCGCACTTTGTCGACCATGTTTGCTGCGGGTGTACCGTTGGTTGAAGCTTTCGACTCGGTTGCAGGTGCTTCCGGCAACGCTCTGTATAATGACGGAACAAAACAAATTCAACGGGAAGTCAGTCAAGGCAGCACCTTGGTATCGGCCATGATAAACACCAATCTTTTCCCAAGTATGGTGATTCAGATGGTGTCAATTGGCGAAGAAGCGGGTTCTCTCGACAGCATGTTAAGCAAGGTGGCAGATTTCTACGAGGGCGAAGTTGACGATGCAGTGGAAGCATTGTCCAGCCTGATGGAACCTATCATCATGGTAGTGCTCGGCACGCTGATCGGCGGCATGGTGATAGCAATGTACCTGCCTATCTTCAAAATGGGCCAGGTTGTGTAAGCAGATGCCAGAAAACAGAGGACAGAGGACAGAGGTGCTGTCACGGTTGCGCTGCGTTTATACAAATAACCCGCCACAAAATGGCATTCAACACTCTTTCTTCTGTTTTCCGTCCTCTAATTTCTGACGCGCCATGTCTGAAATATTTCTGCTTCTTCATTCCTTTCCGCCGTTATTCATTATTGTATGTGTGGTATTGGGCCTGAACGTCGGCAGCTTTCTGAATGTGGTGATCTACCGCCTACCCAAAATGATGGAGCGTGAATGGCATGCCCAATGTGCCGAACTCAATGGACAAATCGCAGAAAGGTCGCCCCGCTACAATCTGGTTGTACCGCGTTCCGCCTGTCCGCAGTGCGGACACATGATAAGCGCGCTGGAGAATATTCCTGTCGTCAGTTTTCTGTTGTTGCGCGGCAAATGCAAGGAATGCGGCGCACGCATATCAGCTCGCTACCCGCTCGTCGAATTGATAAGCGGATTGTTGAGCGGCCTTGCTGCATGGCATTTCGGCTTCGGCCTGGCCGCATTAGGCGCGCTACTGTTTATCTGGGCTTTGCTGGTGCTGACCTTCATCGATTTCGACACCCAGCTACTGCCGGATGACATCACGTTCCCGCTGTTATGGGCAGGCCTACTGATCAACCTCTCGCGCACTTTCACCGACCTGTACAGTGCGATCATTGGTGCAGTGCTGGGTTATTTGACGTTGTGGGGCGTGTATTGGCTATTCAAGCTCGCTACAGGCAAGGAGGGTATGGGCTATGGCGACTTCAAGCTGCTGGCTGCCATTGGGGCGTGGCTGGGCTGGCAGATGCTGCCACTGGTCATCCTTACTTCCTCGCTGGTGGGTGCTGTGACCGGCATCACGCTGATTGTTGCGGCGCGCCATGGCCGCAACGTTCCCATCCCTTTCGGCCCTTACCTCGCGGGGGGCGGATTCATTGCACTGTTCTGGGGGCAGGCACTGACACAAAGTTATCTTCAGATGTTGGCCCAATGAACTATCGGATTGGCTTGACCGGCGGCATAGGCAGCGGCAAGAGTACCGTTGCCGCACTGTTCGCGGAATTCGGCGTTACCGTCATCGATACTGATGCAATTTCACACCAGCTTACCCAACCGGGCGGCGCCGCCATTGAAGCAATCCGCAACACATTTGGGGGTAATTACATAGAACCTGGCGGTGCGCTCGACAGGTCACGAATGCGCCATCTGGTGTTCTCGGACATGGCCGCAAAACAGCGTCTTGAAAGTATCCTGCATCCGTTGATACGCGCGCAGACTTTGGCTCAGGCAGATGCCGCCGATGATGCCTCGCCCTATTTTCTGCTGGTGATTCCACTGTTGTTCGAAACGGCAGATTACCCCAAGCTGGTACAACGTACCTTGGTGGTAGACTGCACAGAAGCCACGCAAACTTCACGCACCATGCAGCGTAGCGGACTAACCGAGGAAGAAGTGCGCGCCATTATAATGCAGCAAATTCCGCGTGCCGAAAGGTCGCGGTGCGCCGATGACATCATCCATAATGATGCCGGAATTGACACATTGCGGATGCAAGTGGCACACCTTCACCAGCGTTATGTTACCCTTTCCTCAGGAAGCCATTGACGATGGAGGTCTGTTCACAATATATTGCGGCATATTATTCGAAATTAAACGAACGCCTGCCCACTTTTCTGCCCCGTGATTAGCTACGACTTCCCCCTCAACGAGCGTATACGCACCTTGCTGCGACTGGAGGATCTCTACGCCAGGATGGCGTATTTTTCCGAGAAAGCAAGCGCTGCGGACCATCATGCCGCGCTAAGTGTGCTGTTTGACATCATGGAAGTTGCCAGCCGTGCGGACCTGAAATCCGATCTGTTACAGGAACTGGAACGCCAGAAACGCCAGCTTGCCTCACTGCACAATAACCCGGGAATTTCAGAGGAAGCGCTGAATGCAGTGCTCGATGAAATAGAAACCGCCAGCGACAGCCTGTTCAACCTGAACGGCAAGATAGGCCAACACTTGCGCGACAACGAATGGCTGATGGGCATCAAACAGCGCGCTTGTATTCCCGGCGGAACGTGCGAATTCGACTTGCCTTCCTACCATTACTGGCTGCATCAGGATGCTACGCTGAGGCGTAATTACCTCAATGCGTGGCTGGCTCCCATGTTACCTATCTGCAACGCTCTGGATATCATTCTGAAGCTGTTGCGCGAGAGCGGCAAGGTACACAATTTTATTGCCCATCAGGGCAGTTTCCAGCAAATGCAGGGAGGTCGCGTCGCGCAATTATTGAGGATCACCATGGACACATCCCTGCTGTGCATCCCTGAAGTCAGTGCCAACAAATATGTGCTTAACATCCGCTTTGTCACCGCAAACTATGCGTCCAAAAGCACCGTGTACGACCAGGACGTGGCATTCAACCTTACCTTCTGCGCGCTGTAATGACGAACCCCGTAGTGGTTGCCTGCCCGCAATGCAGCAAAGAAGTGGTATGGAACAGCCAGAGCCGCTTTCGCCCGTTTTGCTGCGAGCGCTGTAAATTGATAGACCTCGGCCAGTGGGCCAACGAAGATTACCGCATTCCGGAAAACGAGCAACAGCAGGATCAATCCGGCACCGTTACAGGCCAAGCCTGACGCAGCAAGGCCACTCCGTGCGCGCCATGCCGCCACGCAGTTTCAATATCTTCAAGTTGCAGCCCGCCCAACGCATACAACGGAATGGAGGAACCCGCCGCAATAGCCGCAAAATTTTCCCAGCCCAGATGTTGCGTACCCGGATGCGACCGGGTTGGAAACACAGGACTCAGCAACGCAAAATCGCAACCCAGCTCTTCGGCACGTCGTAATTCTATAATACTGTGGCACGAAGCCCCGCACCATTCCACAGCAGGACGCTCACTTAATCCGGCAAGCTGCAGTCCGTTGAGATGTACTCCGTCCGCACCCAGCTCCTGCGCCAGTGTTACATCTCCGTTGAACAACACCTTTGCGCCATAAGAATGCGCCAACACTATCACCCGCAAAGCCAAGTCGTGCAACTCATCATGAGAAAGATTCTTCTCGCGCAATTGTAACAATCCCAAACCCTTATCCAATGAGGATTTCAGACGTCGCATGAATTCCTCTTCGCCCAACTCCTGCACATTGCTGATGGCATACAACGAGGGCAATTCCAGGGCACGAAGGATGGGGGCATTGGCGGGCAATACGGGAGAAACAGAAACATAACCCCCAACCTGTCCCCTCTCCTGTTCGAGAGAGAAAGGTTGTTGCCAGGAAAACTTCTGCCCTTCATGCGGATGCAACTCTCCGCTCCACGCGGTCACCCGGAAAAAGTTCAGCCGCACAGTCGCATGCGGGTAAGTGAACACCCGCGTCACCCACGGATACGCAGTTTCGACTTCAATACCTAATTCTTCACGCAACTCCCTCACCAAGGCCAAGCCGGGTGTCTCCCCAAACTCCACCTTTCCGCCCGGAAACTCCCAATACCCGGCCCAAAGCTTGCCGACCGGACGCTGCGCCAGCAGAAATGATCCGTTCGCCCGTTGCAGGACGGCGGCGGCAACTTCTGTCACTTTCGGGATGAATGAACTTTTCAAATTGCTGTGATGTGTTGGCTCATTGCCAAGCGAGGCACGTTATTTACCTTGACCATGTATTCCGAATCGATTACTCCATTCATTATGAGGCATTCTTCAGCTATGCTGCAAACCAGATTTGCATAACTGATTGATTTTCAAAAATCCAATTCTAAAATTCAGCTACAATTGGTCACTGGCTCTACTTACCTGGCTATTTTTTATCAGTGATAACGGTAGTTTACGGTTAGCGTGGGCTGTTTTTACGAACTGAGTGCCATTGTTGACTCTGCACGGTAAAACAGGCACTGTTCTCAAAAAATCAACGGACGGCGTATAGCCGCAAGGGGGATACCATGAAACGATTGACCGGACATTTGTATTTCTGGGTACTTGTAGCCATCCTTGCCGGTGGGACACTGGGTTACCTGGATGCTGCCACGGCGGTGACGCTTAAACCGCTGGGCGACGGCTTCATTGCCTTGGTCAAGATGTTAATCAGTCCGGTGATTTTTTGTACGGTTGTGCTTGGCATTTGCGGGGCCGGCGACATGAAAAAAGTCGGGCGCGTAGGCGGCAAAGCGTTAATCTACTTCGAAGTAGTGTCGTCGATAGCCTTGGTTATCGGCCTTATGGTAATGAATCTCATCCGGCCGGGCGACGGTTTTAATGTTGATCCGAAAACGCTCGATGCCAAGGCCGTAGCCAATTACGCCAAGGCGGCTTCAGAGCAAAATACGGTGGATTTTATCCTGCACATTATCCCCAAAACCTTCACCGACGCTTTCACCGGCTCAGGAGATCTCCTGCAAGTGCTGCTGATTGCGATCCTGTTCGGTTACTCCATCATGCACTTGGGCAAAGCCGGGCAACAGGTTCACCGTTTCATTGAGGAATGTTCGCACATTTTCTTCGCCATGATGAATACTGTCATGAAAGCGGCACCGCTGGGAGCCGGGGGGGCCATGGCTTTCACTATCGGCAAGTATGGCATAGGTGCATTAAAGCCTCTGGCGGCGCTGATGGGCAGTTTCTATCTGACCTGTCTGCTGTTTGTAGTTATTGTCCTTGGCATTATTGCCGCTCTGGTCGGCTTCAATATTATTCGCTTCATCCTTTACATCAAAGAAGAACTGCTGACGGTGCTTGGCACCTCCTCTTCTGAGTCCGCGCTGGTGCCACTCATGAAAAAGCTGGAAAATCTCGGCTGTTCGAAATCCGTGGTCGGACTGGTCGTGCCATCAGGCTATTCGTTCAACCTTGACGGTACCAACATCTACCTGACGATGGCCGCTCTATTTGTCGCCCAGGCGCTTAATATTGACCTGACACTGACGCAACAACTGACCATACTCGGCGTTGCCATGTTAACGTCAAAGGGCGCTTCCGGTGTTACCGGTGCGGGTTTCATCACCCTCGCCGCCACACTGGCCGTTGTACCCTCGATCCCGGTTGCCGGCCTGGCACTCATTCTCGGCGTTGACCGTTTCATGTCTGAGGCACGCGCGTTGACCAATTTCGTCGGTAACGGCGTTGCCACGATTGTCGTCTCGAACTGGGAAAAAGAGCTGGATCACGCTGTGCTCAAAGAGCAGTTGGGTGGCTAGGCTATAGCGCTTTCCTTCCCAAATCAGTGACCCTTTCGACTTAAAACTGTCGCTCGCGCTACGCTTATCCCCGTAGCAAGACTGTGGGATCTTACACTGCAAAAAAACTAAAATCAGCGAGCCAAGCTTAAAGGTTTCACCAGACTGGAAACTTACTTTCCACTCCTTCCCGATTAACCATTTTAAGTTTCCATGTTTCCATAGTTTTACATTCCCCACACTATAAATTAATTCATTGATTTATATTAGTTATTGCTTGCGTTTGATGCATGGCACGAAAATTGATCTTATGCTTTGATAATTAGGTAGTTTATCAGACTGATTGTGCCACTGACCGTATCAGATTCGGTTTGAACAAATGTGATTTGGATAGCGACAAAACGAAGGGGATGATAATGGAAATTGAAACATTTTATGAGGTAATGAAGCGGCAGGGAATTACACGACGCAGTTTCCTGAAGTTTTGCAGTTTGACCGCTGCTTCCCTGGGTCTGGCACCCAGCTTTGCACCGAAAATTGCGCATGCAATGGAAACCAAACCGCGCACCCCGGTAATCTGGCTGCATGGACTGGAATGTACCTGTTGCTCAGAATCATTCATTCGTTCCGCGCACCCGCTTACCAAGGATGTGGTGCTGTCGATGCTCTCCCTCGATTATGACGATACACTGATGGCGGCAGCCGGGCATCAGGCCGAGGAAATCATTGCCGACATCAGAAAAAAGTATAAAGGTAATTTCATCCTCGCAGTGGAAGGCAATCCGCCGCTCAACGAAGACGGCATGTATTGCATTCACGGTGGGCGCCCATTCGTTGAAGTGCTGAAGGAAACTGCCGCCGACGCCAAAGCCATTATTTCCTGGGGATCGTGCGCTTCTTGGGGTTGCGTTCAAGCTGCCAAACCGAATCCTACCCAGGCCACCCCCGTACATAAAGTCATCACCGACAAACCCATTATTAAAGTACCTGGATGCCCGCCTATTGCCGAAGTTATGACGGCAGTGGTCACTTACATACTGACCTTTGACCGCATTCCCGAGCTGGACCGTCAGGGACGCCCAAAGATGTTTTACGGACAGCGCATTCACGATAAATGTTATCGCCGCCCGCATTTCGACGCAGGTCAATTTGTCGAGGAATGGGATGATGAGGCCGCCCGCAAGGGGTTCTGTCTGTACAAAATGGGCTGTAAAGGTCCGACCACTTATAACGCCTGCTCCACGGTACGCTGGAACAATGGCGTGTCCTTTCCGATTCAATCCGGTCACGGTTGCATCGGCTGCTCGGAAGACGGCTTCTGGGATAAAGGAGGTTTTTACAACCGCGTTACCGACATCAAGCAATTCGGTATCGAAGCCAATGCCGACAAAATCGGTGGAACAGTGGCTGCCGTTGCCGGTGCCGCCGTCGTGGCACACGCTGCAGTAAGTGCGTTGAGCCGGGCACGCAGCAGCCAGAATGATCAGAGCAAGGGAGGCAAGTAATCATGTCAGCATACGAAACACAGGGCTTCAAGCTCGACAACAGCGGCAAACGCGTGGTGGTTGACCCGGTTTGCCGTATTGAAGGCCATCTGCGCGTTGAAGTCAATCTGGATAGCAACAATGTAATCCGCAATGCAGTTTCAACCGGCACCATGTGGCGCGGCCTGGAAGTCATTCTCAAAGGGCGCGATCCGCGCGATGCCTGGGCATTCACCGAACGTATCTGCGGTGTTTGCACCGGCACGCATGCGCTGACTTCGGTACGTGCAGTGGAAGACGCGCTGGCCATCCAGATTCCCGAAAACGCCAATACCATCCGCAACCTGATGCAGTTGAATTTGTATGTGCATGACCATCTGGTGCATTTCTACCACTTGCACGCACTGGATTGGGTGGACGTGGTTTCTGCGTTGAGTGCCGATCCCAAGAAAACTTCGGAGTTGGCACAAAGCATTTCCGACTGGCCGCTGTCTTCGCCCGGCTATTTCCGCGACGTGCAGAACCGCTTGAAGAAATTTGTAGAATCCGGCCAATTGGGTCCGTTCACCAATGGATATTGGGGCAGCCCGGCCTATAAGCTGCCGCCCGAAGCCAACCTTATGGCTGTGACGCATTATCTGGAAGCGCTGGATTTCCAGAAGGAAATCGTCAAGGTGCACACCATTTTCGGCGGCAAGAATCCCCACCCCAATTGGCTGGTGGGGGGCGTGCCGTGCGCGATCAACATCAACGACACCGGCGCGGTGGGTGCGATCAACATGGAACGCCTGAACTATGTCAAGGACATCATTGACCGTTCGCGCGAGTTCGTCGAAAAAGTTTATATCCCCGATTTGCTGGCGATCGCTTCATTCTACAAGGGTTGGCTATACGGTGGTGGTCTGTCGTCCAAGAGCGTGATGTCTTATGGCGACATTCCGGGCAAGGCCAACGATTACACAGCCGCAAACCTGCTGTTTCCGCGCGGCGCGATCATCAATGGAGATCTCAGCAAGGTTAATGAGATCGATCTCAGAAATCCGGATGAAATTCAGGAATTCGTCACCCACTCCTGGTACAAATACCCGGATGAGAGCAAAGGCCTGCATCCATGGGATGGGGTCACCGAGCCTAATTATCATCCCGAAGGAGCTAATTTCAAGGGTACGCGCACCAAGATCGAAAACCTCGACGAAAGCGCCAAATATTCGTGGATCAAGGCACCGCGCTGGAAGGGCAACGCCATGGAAGTCGGTTGCCTGTCACGCATGTTGCTGGGCTATGTGCAACCCAAGCAATTCCCTTTCATCAAGGAAACCATAGACAGTGTGTTGCACAAGCTGGATGTACCCGTTACTGCATTGTTCTCCACCTTGGGAAGAACCGCTGCACGCGGCATCGAGACACTTTATTGCGCGCAATTGCAGACAGAGCAATTCGACAAACTGATGGCTAACCTCAAGGCAGGCGATACCGCAACGGCCAACGTCGAAAAATGGGAGCCTTCAAAATGGCCCAAGGAAGCCAAAGGGGTTGGTTTCACCGAGGCACCGCGCGGCTCGCTGGGGCACTGGGTAAAGATTAAAGACACCAGGATCGAGAATTACCAATGCGTGGTACCGACCACTTGGAACGGCAGCCCGCGTGATCCAAAAGGGCAGATCGGTGCATTCGAGGCTGCGCTGATGGACACACCGTTGGCGAAGGCCGATCAACCGCTGGAAATCTTGCGCACCCTGCATAGTTTCGATCCTTGTCTGGCATGTTCCACCCATGTCATGTCACCCGAAGGGCAGGAACTGAGCAAGGTCACGGTACGCTAACGCGTTCGAAAAGGAGACTGTCATGTCTGTCGAACCACAAGTTATTGATGAGACCGCCGCAGGCAATACGGTGTTTGTATACGAAGGCCCGGTAAGGCTGTGGCACTGGCTAAACGCTTTGAGCATCTTCGTGCTGGCGATAACGGGCTATCTCATCGCCAATCCTTTGCCCAGTGTTGCCGGTGAAGCCAGCGAAAACTTCCTGATGGGGTACATCCGCTTCACTCACTTCACTGCAGCCTATGTCTTTGCCATCGCATTTTTGGTGCGAATCTACTGGGCGCTGGTGGGTAACCATCATGCAAAACAGTTGTTCCTGTTGCCCATCACGGACATGGAATGGTGGGGCGGTATGGTGCAGGAACTGCTCTGGTATATGTTCTTGGTGAAACAGCCAAGAAAATATGTCGGACATAATCCGCTGGCGCATTTGTGCATGTTCTTCGGGATCACAGTGGGCGGTATATTCATGATCGCCACCGGATTCGCCCTGTATGGCGAAGGTGCACAGGAAGGAAGCTGGGCACATACGGTATTTACCAGTTGGGTGATTCCCTTGTTCGGCCAAAGCCAGGACGTGCATACCTGGCATCATATGTTTGCCTGGGCCATCGTCTGGTTCATCATCGTTCACGTTTATGCTGCACTTCGGGAAGACATCATGTCGCGCCAGACCATGGTCAGCGCCATAGTCAGCGGATCGAGAACATTCAGAGATTAAGAAATGATATGCGATACTTCACTGGACGCGGGCAATTGCCCGCGTTTTTTGTTCCCGCCACACTCTTGTTCTATTTCTCCATCAATAGTGTAATAATTTGGTCATCATGAATCCAGGGTAAATTTGTTTTCAAAAGTAAATGCGGGTGGATAAGCGGGCTTATCCGTACTGCCCCACTAATACTTGCACGTTAATAAGTAGTAAGATGCCTGGCACTTAACCTTGCTATTTGAGATACCGTACATGTTTAAAACCAATTTCTCATTAAGCGCTGAACAACTGGCTGGATTATTTACCCAATTAAAATCCCTTGAATCTGCAGGACTCCCCGCTTTTAGCGCTTTTGCGCTATTGATCAAATCAGAGACCAAGCTAAAGAAACCATTGGCGCTGATGCTGCAAAAATTAAAATCAGGACTGTCAATTTCCGAAGCCGGCTTTAGATCGGGTATTTTTAATGACACTCACAAAACGCTAATTCACGCTGCTGAAGCCAGTGGGAAGCTGGAAGAGGTTTATGGACAACTAGCCCATCACTACAGCGGCTTATCCATCCGCATAAGAAAAGTGAAATCGCGCTTGTACTTCCCGGCTTTGACGTTGGTCATTTCACTGTTCGTTCAACCCCTTCCCGCTTTTGTCAGCTCGGAAATAAACGGGATTGATTATTTACAACTTTCTCTTGGGCGATTTCTTGTCATAGGCATGGGCATATTATTGTTGACCCGGTTACCAAATATTTTGTGTAATTTAGGCCTGGAAACAGCATGGCATCATTTGCAGTTGAAAGTTCCTGTTGTTTCCAAATGGATAATCAAGCGCCAGATCAATGAGTTCTTATTTATTCTAGCGATGATGCTGGAAGGTGGATTGGCCTTTTCTGAGGCGCTGCCTAAAGCAGTTGCGAGCATTAAAAACAGTTGTTTGAGAGAACAATTTATTCCGGCACTAACGATGCTTGGGCGCGGTGCCAGTGTCACGGACACGCTAATGAAGGTACCGATTATCAATGGCACGATACTTCATGTTGTGAACAGCAGCGAACAAAGCGGTAAACTCGCGAGCGGCATACTGCACTTTACCCAACTCGAAGCAGAAGCTATCCAAATTCAGGATGATGCCCTGGCCGAATGGCTGCCACGGTTAGTTTATGGAATTATCGTTATTTGGTTGGCCTATTCTATTTTGGGCAACCAGCTTGCCCCGGTAGTGCCGAGTAATCTTTAACAGTTTATGTTAAGTCGCTTCGGGCAGATTGATGCAACAAATACCCTGCCGCGAACGGCGACCGTTTGCATTAATGGGTAATTACCGCTCATGACTTGCTATCGCCCTTTTGTCCATGTCGCTCTTTATCTAGCAACAAATTTATGGCATTGTGCCTCAATACGCAATCGGTTTAGCCAGAAGGGGTAAGCCTGTTGAAAAACAGACGTGCAAAATTTGTGATCTATCGCCCGCTACTCAAAAGTTAAGGTTCCAACTCTTTCAAACAACGCAACTTGAACTGAAAGTGAAAAGTAAAATACATCCTCGGTGATACCATGAACATAAAAATTGCCATTCCCAAAGCACCGCTTCCACCTTCGGAGTTGCCTCCCGTTGTTCTGCCGGACGTCACTTTGATTCAGGATCAATATCCCCATATTGCTGGAAAAATCAGGCTATTGTGGGGTTCTGCTGCATTGCATAATTTTCTCAACGATCTCATCTTCGACGGACGGGGTGACCGCGAAGGCTTCCCAACGGCGATTGCTGCCGCTTTACTGCGGGTACACAAGGAAAATGACAAGCTGGTTTCGGACGATCATAAGAATAGCTGGGTCAAGGCGACTTTCTGATCAAGCCTTTCTCTCCGGCTTGACGACAACCATGCGCCAAGCTAATGCGATACCAATTACTTTCCCGCCAGAGGGTTAGGCGTGGGTTCCGAGATTTTGGTCAAGACATTTCGATCTGAGTGATGAAAGGGCTCTGCCTTTCCCCTGATCATGAGTACTGTATCCTCATCATATGACCAAGTACCGTCAGAATTGATGGTTACCTTGATACGGAATTCGATAGTTTTGAATGCATAGTCAAGAAATGGTGCAGAGCGAATACCAAAGTTTTCTGAGTCATGGGTAGCTACCAACTCAAACTCTTTTGCGTCTGCACTTGCCTTCCCAACAGCCATCACAATCTGGGCACGCGGAATGGTTAGTGTGTGAATCACTGTATTTGTGGCAGGCTCCCATAACCAGTATCCCACCTGATCGTGGTAAGTCTTGACCTGATCCGGTTTCACTACATGAGTGTGGTAACGCAGGCCATAGAACAATTGTGGTCCGTTAGTCTGCGGATCAATCGGCTGAAGTTCAATATGCTCTACAAAAGCTTGCTTCTTTGGCCCCTCAACTTTCGGTTTAACGTCCAAGCCGCGACTGCCTCGCCAAACTCCCGCCATGCTGCGGAGAGGCCCCAGATTTTTCAGCGTATCGACATCCACATTTGAAGGTTCGGTATAGATGTCTTCTGGAAATTGTGTCATGTACGTATTCTCCTGTAGGAAGGGATATTAAATCAAATGGGTTTCCCTCCCAAATTTTATTATCAAGCAATATCACAAAAATACACTTGACGTGTAAAATAATTACACGTATCATTCTCAATGTGTGTGATAATTACACACATATAATGAGTAAACCTGATATATTTATAGGGGCAAAAAAAATGGATTGGGCCAAGCCACGGATTATTTCAGTGGATTCAGAAACCGGGATTTATTGGTACGGTGATCGTGTTATACGGACCGAAGATTTGATTAAACCTTTAAGGACAACATCAATGAACGACAACTATAACAAATCCGAAACCGGAATAAGTACGCGTCCTAATGTTTCATTAATGGATCAAGCCGCAAACGCTGCCATGCAAATCAAGTCGTATTTTGCCGGAATACTGTTGATTGGCGGGATTGCTCTTGTGTTAGCAGCGTGCGGTGGCGGAGGGAACAGTGTTCTAGCTTTTGTTGGCTCATCACTCCAGGCAACATTGAGCGGTGCCGCTGTAGACGCGCCCATCGCTAATGCTCAAATCACTTTCACCGCCGGAGCGCCGCTGAACGACCTGGGTGCCACAACGATAGGCGCGATTACTGCCAATGCCAGCGGTGTGTTTACTTCAACCGTGACTTTACCCGCCAGTGCTGTGCCGGTGTTTGGCAACGCAGTGGATCCTAATAATACGGCTGTAGTCCTGAGCAGCTACTTGGGCCAATCCACCGCATTGTCGGTAGCTGCGGCATCGGGAGTACTGACCCGTTCCAATTTGCCCAATTTGGATATTACACCCGTAACGACAGCAGCTCTGGCAGTCTATGCCCGGGTTAACGGCAACAGCTACGCCAACCTGACACCGGCAACTTATGCAGCAAACTTGCAACAGTACAACGGAGACATTCTGGCTATCGCAGCCGCTATCAAGGCCGTGGGTGATAATCTATGTACTCCCGGAATCACTGTAGGTTCGACAACCAATCTTGCTGCAACAATCGCAGCCAACTCAAGCCTGGCAAGCGGAAACTCAACGACGCTGGCGACAGCAGCAGCAACGTTGGGAGGAAATTGTGCCACTGTCCTGGCTACCCTTCCCCAGCAAATTTCTGCGGATCCTGTATTCAGCCCCGGGTTGTATGTTGGTGATGTAATTGATGAAGGAGTGTCAAGTGTCCCGGCTGTAACGACAGGTGTATCAAGCGTTCCCGTGACATATACCCTGCAAGGCGTCATTGCTGAAAGCGGCATGACCAACGCCAATCCCCCCGTCGCGGCAAGTTCCGTCGCGGCCAGCGTGTTTACCGATACTGCAGTGACTATTGACACAAGTGGAAACATTACATCCTCTGACGGTTATGCAAGTGGCGCACTGGTGGGCAATCTCATTACCTTGACTGTCACAAATGGTTCGCAGCAATACAGCTTGCGAGGCAAGATCGGTGTTATTCAATCAGCTCTGGTTTCTGGTGGATCGGCTTACTCCATTCAAGGCGGAGGAACCAGCACATCGACCAATGTGTTGACCAACTTCACCGCAGTGCTTGTGCCAGCCGGTGTCACTCCGGTATGGAATGGCATTGCAGCGCCGGCAACAGCAAGTACAACTTGTGCGGCAGGCGCCTTCCCAATCCGGCTGGAAGCCTATGGCTCAGGACTTAGAGGAGGAAATGTCGGAGAATGTATCGTGCCAAGTGCAACAGGCTGGACCATGAGCGCCTCAACGTTACCGGCTTCTTACATTGGCGACGATATCGTTTCGTCCACCCCTCCCAGTCTGACCGCACCAACATGGAGTGAAGTGTCGTCATCACCGTTCATTCTCAGCGCGACCGCAAGTTTTACCAGTAGTGGAAACGCCAAAACTATTGCAACCACAACAACCGGTACGATGTATTATGTCATGGGTACAAAATCTGTCGTGTTTGTAAGCAGTGCCGGGAATGACAGCCTGTTGAATATGAATTGCAATGCCCTGACGCAGCTTGCAGAATCAGTCCAAACCGTTACCACAACTATCCCTGCTGCATCGGGTGTTCCGGGGAATGGTGACAACAATGTCAATACTGCAGCCTCCGGTGCAGGCGGCAACATTGATAACAATGGCAATCAAATGAATAGATATTTCCACTGATCTACACTTGGTGCAGCCAGATGGAATGACACAGCTACTTCTTGATAAATAAATTGGAGATATAAAATGAAAAAAAGCATCATGAATTTTAGTAGCCGTGTATTGATGTTGAGTATGTTGAGCCTGAGTCTGTGGACACCGAACGCGCAGGCAGGCATGATCAGCAGTGAGCAAGTGATTTCCAGTCAGGCTCCGAATCTTGACCGTGAACAATTGCGAAAAGTGTTTGATCGCCAGGATGTGCGTCAACAGTTGCAGGCAAGGGGAGTAGATGCTGATGCGGCCCGTGCCAGAGTGGATGCGTTGACCGATGATGAAGTCGCCACTATCAACAGCAAGCTCGATAGCCTGCCCGCAGGAGGAGATATAGTTGGTGCGGCGGTATTTATATTTATCGTACTGCTGATCACCGATATTCTGGGCTTCACTAAAGTATTCTCTTTTACCAAGTCCATTCGCCATTAATTGTAGCTGTATGATCTTTTGGAAAAATGCCCGCCGGACTGTAGGCATTTTTTTACTGGTACTTCTTGCAGCATGCACTACCCCGCAAACAATGGCGCTGCGCAATGCCCCGCCGGAGCGGATCCCGGTACGCACGGAGCTGGATCAAGTGGTGTTCTATCCACAGGAAGAACATCAGTGCGGACCGGCATCGTTGGCTATGTCACTCCAGTATGCCGGGCAGAACATAGAGCCGGCCCGGCTGAAATCTTTTTTATATCTCCCTGAAAAACGAGGCAGCCTGCAGGCAGAAATGCTGTCCGCAACACGCCGTTATGGAAAACTGGCGTATGTGCTTAAACCCAAATTGGAGGATGTATTAACTGAAGTTGCTGCAGGCAACCCCGTGCTGGTGTTACTGAACCTGGGACTGGGCTGGTACCCGGTGTGGCATTACGCTGTCGTGGTCGGATACGATGTCCGCAGTGAGGAAATGATTCTCCGCTCCGGTACAGACCGCCGGCAGGTCATGCCTTTTATTACTTTTGAGAACACTTGGGCGCGCAGTGCGCATTGGGCCATCGTTGTCCTGCGACAGGACCGGATACCCCAGACAGCGGACGCAGATGGATATATCCAGAGCGCGATTGCGCTGGAACACACCAGTCCTGCAACTGACCTGTGGCCTGCTTACAATACCGCCATGTTGCGTTGGCCTGATAGCCTGGTGACGAAAATGACCGCAGGGAATTTTGCCTACAAACGCGGCCTGCTTAATCAGGCGCAAGCAATTTTTCTGGAGGCAACAAAAGAACATCCTGACTCGGTTGCCGCCTTTAACAATCTGGCGCAAACACTAAGCGATCTCGGCAGCTATGAAACTGCGTTGCGTGCCGCACACTATGCAGTAGACATGGGAGGGCCTCTGAACGCACAGGCACGCAACACCTTGGCTGAAATTGAACAGCACATTGTCGATGTCAGAAAATAACTTTAGTAATATACGAAAATTCCTGATATCGACCTGCATACGTTGGACACAACCAGGTTTGAATTTTGTTTTAACGCTTTATCCGTAGCATCAAGAGGTGACTCGGCAATGATATCCTGATTAAAATCAAAATATTTTCCCCCCTCATAGATGAAACCCCATACAGTAAATGCAAGCATGATTCCCTCCCACTCGAATTGTTAACACAGACGGTTAATATTAAATAAATTCCAGTGGTCGGGATTGGCCGGACATACCCCTAAATCCCCTTCAATTTGTTTCAATAACACAACGCCGAATGGCGACCTGCAGACTTGCCATGATGGTTCCGGCAAAGATTGATGCTCGTTTAGCGAGGAGAAGTAATCGGGGAAAATGTTATACGGCAGAAGAAAAATATGGATGCGGATAATCCAGTCTCATTCAAACTCCAAAAGCCGGATTCGGCATCATCCGAAGCGAACTGGAAATAATCCCGGCAAGAAGTATTTTTTCGTTCTGAGCCTGAGATTCATCCTGCTTCAGTTTACAGCAAACCAGCGTGGCAATAACTTTCTGAATTTTTTGTTGGGCCGTTATTTTCCAAACGGCCTCAAATTCATCACTCTTGAGAACCAGCTCCAGTTTCAGATCTAAATTCCTTTTAACAGGCAATCGGGTGAAATGAATCCGGCCTATCTCACTGTCGCTTGCACCTTCCGGCTTGTTGCGATTCTTGGATGCCGCAGTAGCAATATTAACCCTTGAAGTATCAATAGTGTCATGGTTAACAATAAACTCAAGGAATTGGTCATCCAATTCCCGGTCAAACCCGAGTTTAATTTCGTGCTTGCTTGATGAGTTTAAAAACTCAAAATCTACGCTCGGAGTATTGTCTTCTAGCCGGATTGCGGATGTAATTTTTTCACAGGAAAATCTTAGCGCCTTGTTTGGAATGTGCTCCAGTAAATCGCTGAAGTCGCCCATACTGTTGACGAGGAATGAATCAAATTTCAGTTCAAGTATGAGCTCAATCATTTGGTTCCTAAACTACCATTAAATGACAGCCGAATCAGTTTACTTCAGTTGTCTTGCCAAGCGTTTATCAATCCTACTTTAGCGACGCCAGTCTGGCGCTCTGTTCCAGCACTGTATGCCCAAGCATTTGGTTGTAATCTTCCAGAAGTTGGTTGGCCTGTTTAAGTTTCTTGTACAGTAGCCGTACTTCAAGCATATTACGAACGCGTTTCTTGACTTCGATCAGCTCAAACGGTTTGGTGATGAAGTCTTTCGCACCTGACGACAACGCCAACTGCATATGGATAGAATGGGCCGTAATTACAAGCACTGGAACATACCCATTTACTTCGATTTCCTTCAGAGATTCGAGCACTTGAAAGCCATTCATGCCAGGCATCTGGAGATCAAGCAGAATCAGGTCATAGTGGTTATCGCGATGCAATGTACCAACGTTTTGTGGCTCCATTGTCGATGTGACATGACGATAACCGGCTATTCGGAGCATTTTCTCAAGCAACTGCACATTTGCTTCCTGATCATCTACGATCAGAATGCTGGCATTTTGAATTTCCTCTTCGCTAATCATTATAGTTGCCCTCTGTGTTTTATTTTGATAAAAACCTTCTGTCAACGGATGCATAAGAATGTGAACTGAAAAGTATCTGGAATTGGGACAATGCACTTTCAGGCTGAATAGTTCTGTACGCTACCAAACATAGCCTGGAATCAGGCAACCGTGATTGGTGCGAAGAAATAAGTCCGTCTGCAGGCAGATTATTGAGGTTTCCATATTCATTACACATATGCCGTCATTCCCGCGAAGGCGGGAATCCAGTGGGTATAAACAAAATGCATTTTTATCTTGCTGGATTCCCGCCTTCGCGGGAATGACGCACCAGTTTTTATATTTTTCTATCTTTATTCAGAATGATGCGACGCTGTCCACAATTATGGAAACATCAATAAATTAACCCCAGCCGGACCTCGACAGAAGTACCCCGAATAGACTAACCCCTATACGCCGGAGAAAAACAATCCTGCCTAAAAATTAATAACATATTATTATACAATGTGTTATTAATAATATAGCACCCTTGTCGCCGCTCCTTGCCACGGGCATTTTTCGCACAGGACGTAACCTGACTTGAACTAAACAGAAAAGTCCCCATCTTACCCATCTCCTTTCTTGAGAAGATACACCCTGAACGAAATGAACAAAATTCTGGACTACTTGAGCAAACACGGCGAATGCCTCGACACTGAAATCTCGACTGGGACTCGCATCCCGCTTGTCAACGTGCATCAATATCTGGCCGAGCTCAAGTCAAAGGGAAATGTCGTGACTTGCCACGCCACACGATATGTGGACTGCATGAAATCTGAAGTATTGATCTGCCGGCTGATCGGACATGGCCAAGTTGCGAAGCCACAGTTGGAACTGTCGTAACCCAATCCAACAGCTTAATAGCAGCAGGATATTTGCGGCTATTGAAAATTAAAACTCCTTCCACTCTTTGTCATCCGAATGGCTGACTTTAGGCGGCTTTGCTGCACTTCGCTGTGGCACGCTTGGGCGTGAAGACGGAGCAGGCAGAGCTCGCTGTTTGTGTCTCACCGCTGCTGGTGCAGCCCGTTCGCCGGACAAGCGGAAGGTACTGATCAACTCGGAGAGTTGTTGCGCCTGCTCCTCAAGCGACTCTGCTGCGGCAGCGGCTTGTTCCACCAAAGCTGCATTCTGTTGTGTCACATCGTCCATCTGGGTGATCGCATGGTTAACCTGTTCAATACCCGAACTCTGCTCGATGGATGCGGCACTGATTTCGGACATAATGTCAGTTACCCGTTTGACCGAATTGACTATCTCGTCCATGGTTTTGCCCGCTTTGTCTGCCAGATCAGTACCTACCGCGACCTTATCTACGGAGTCGTTGATCAGCGTCTTGATTTCCTTTGCCGCTGCTGCGGAGCGTTGGGCCAGATTGCGAACTTCAGTTGCCACAACTGCGAAGCCCCGCCCTTGCTCACCAGCCCGCGCGGCTTCCACAGCGGCATTCAACGCCAGAATATTGGTCTGGAAAGCGATGCCGTCAATCACACTGATGATATCTACAATTTTCTTCGAGCTTTCGCTGATCGAAGACATGGTGGTCACCACTTTGCTGACCACTTCGCCGCCCCTCATGGCAATATCGGAAGCTCCGGCTGCTAACTGGTTGGCATGTTTGGCGTTTTCAGCATTCTGTTTCACAGTAGAAGTTAGTTCTTCCATGCTGGCCGCTGTTTCTTCCAGGCTGGAAGCCTGTTTCTCGGTGCGTTGCGATAGGTCGTAGTTGCCGGAGGCTATCTCCTTGGATGCGGTATTGATTGTGTTGGCCGCTTCCTTGATACGGCTGATTACTTCGGTCAGTTGTTCCACGGTACTGTTGGCATCGTCCTTCAGTTGGCCGAAGGTGCCGTGGTATTCGTTGGTGATGGTCTCTGTCAGGTCACCCTTGGCCAAGGTTCCCAACACTCTCACCACTTCTTCGAGGCTGGTCGCACTCGTTTCCATCAGCCTGTTCATGCCCTCACCAAGATGCAGGAAGAATCCTTCCCTGCCTTCCAGGGAAATGCGTTGACTGAAGTCTCCATTTGCAGCAGCGCTAACAATTTTTTCGACTTCACCTTCGGCTTTTATGTGTTCGGTCTGATCAAGCCATTGACCTACCGTCCCAAGACGCTCCCCGTTTTCAGTAATAACCGGAGTGGTAACTACGTCATATTGCCTGCCCCCCAATTGCAATCTTGTTTTTACTGTCGCGTTCAGCTTCCGCAACCGCTCGATAGCCGCTTCCGGATCTGCATAAAAGACACCTATGCTTCCGCCGACCACCTTGTCTGCCTTAAAAGCCGGATTCTCCTGTTGAAATGCCTTTTCATCGCGGTGCAGGATTTCACGCAGGGAATTATTGACGTAGATAACCGTTCCGTCGTTGTCCGCTACCCGTACACCCATATTCACATTGTCCAGTGCGATCTTTATGCGCATGGTTGAATCGGCAAGCTGGCGACTCTCGCTAATCATTGAGCCAAGCAATATCTGTGCGGATTGAACGGCACAGAGTACTTCACCCACCTCGTCGCGACCGGTAATGTCGATATTGGGGGACATTTTAGCGTTGGAAAGATCGACTAAATGCGTTTGTATGTCACCTACCGGTTGCGTCACAAACCGTCGCACCACTGACCTGATAAACACGAACAGAATAAGTTGAAGGACAAGTTGTCCTACAATCAGGGCGGTCAGCATTGTTTTGTATCGTGCTATATCATCGCTGATATCGATTTCAATATCCGAAGCGCCGTTGACGCTACCGACTTCGACCTGATGACAGCGCAGGCAGTCGGTACCGTGAAAATCGTGGCTAACAATATAGGGGGTCACGGCCCGGAATACAGGCCCCTTATCTCTATATTCAATGCCATAATGTGCTTGCTTGCTGGCAATGGTTGCTGACTCAAGGCCATCCTTGACATGTTCCTCGGGAAGGCCTTCACCAAATTGTTTGACTACCTGTTCCGCACGCACCAGTTTCAAGCTGACGATGTGACCGGTCTCAGAAATTTTCTTGATTAAAAGTTTCCTGTTATCTATATCGCTGATCTGTCCGGTAACCATCAGCATATTGGCACTATCAATAACTTCATTGGCAACGCCTTCGGCCCGCTGTTGCACGGCATTAACCATCAACTCTTTGACGTACTGTGCAATAAAGTAAGTGGTCGCACACATCAGAATAAATATGACCGATTGAATAAGCACTTGGAGTTTTGTTCCCAACGACAAATTTTTGAAACGTCGCACAATTGAATTGCCGCTCTTGGGAGCCACACCTGACCGGTACAAAGATTCTGCGGCTCTAACCTCATTAGGCATTGGCTTATTCCTGAAGGATAAATAGCCTACCACCCGATCATTCTCGGTAATCGGTGACACCGTCGCACGAACCCAATAGTAGTCACCGTTCTTGCGGCGGTTTTTCACGATCCCGCGCCAAGGGTGCCTTTTACTGATGGTTTGCCACAAATCTGCGAATGCCCAAGCAGGCATGTCCGGGTGGCGCACCAGATTATGCGGTTGTCCAATCAATTCCTTTTCTGTAAATCCGGATGCCTCGATAAATTCCGGATTAACGTAAGTAATGATTCCTTTGAGGTCGGTCTTGGAAACAATGGACGCGCCTTCTCTCAACTCATATTCAACATTTGTTACCGGCGTGTTCATGCGCATCTCGCTCTCCTCGAATAACTCCAGAGTACTATATAGTTAAATAATGCCCCCGCATTGGCAAACAAATGGTTGACCTCTGCCAAGGGGTAATGGTTATTTTAAACCATCTCATTCTATTCCTGAGTTTAACCCGAACTAAAGATACTTGGGTTCAGTATTGTCATTCGTTGTATCAACTTATTTTTCATTTTCCTATGATACAGAGATGCCGGCATTTTGAAATAGTGGATAAAACTTGCGATCTTCCTTAAGCATGTGCTGTGAAACCACTTCGACTGCAAGAAAGTTCAATAATTCGCCTATCGATAAACTGCTTGTTACTGCCTTGTCACGAAGTTGTAATGCGTGTTCAATTAATATCTTATGAGCATGGGCATGATTCTCAAGATCAGAGTATTGGTACCGTGCAAGAACAGCCTCTTCATCTGCAAAATGTTGTACGACATGTTCGAGTAGGTTTTTCATCGCCATATCAAATTCCTGAGGATTTTCATCTCGCGTAAACGCCGACTCAATCAGCGTATTGGCAAGATCAAATAACTTGCGATGATCCTGATCAACAGAAGATTCACCACAATCATAGGAATCATGCCAGTTCAACCGCAAAACCCTGGTATTTTGGTCAAATGAATGCACATCATTGCTGCCTTGGGGATCGAGGAAGCGAATCAGGTTTTTTCCATCTTCCTTTGCTTTATACATCGCCTTGTCAGCACTCTTGAACAGGTCTTCATTACTCGTTTCATGATCACAGAACACCACTACTCCGATACTTGAAGTACAGCAGTGTTTGACAACAGTTTCCGCTTCACCCTCCGGCTGAATTGACAGCAAGTAAGGTTCAGCCAGCGAGGCACGAATTTTTTCAGCTACGATGTCGGCTTGTTTGATCGATTCGGTTTTGTCGACATCCAATTCGCTGAGCATTACTACAAACTCATCGCCACCGAGACGTGCAACCGTATCAACTTCGCGTACACATCTATTGATCCGCTGGGCTGCTTCAATCAACAGCAAGTCACCCACCCCATGGCCATATGTATCATTAAGCGGCTTGAAGTTATCCAAATCCAGAAACATGAATGCACAATAACGACCACTGCGCTTGCTGGCGGCCATCATTTGCCCAAGTCTGTCATTTAGCAGGCGACGATTTGGGAGTTGTGTCAATACATCATAAAAAGCAAGATTGCGAATTTGTTCTTCAGCCGCCTTGCGCTCGGTAATGTCTTCTATTTGACCAATGTTGAAAAGCAATTTGCCGTGTTCATCCCTCTCCATGTATGAGGAAAGCTGTGCCCAAACGACTTGCCCATTTTTGCGGATAAAGCGCTTTTCCATCCTGTAATTATCAACTTCTCCGTCAAGCATCCTGTTTATATTAGCCAAGGTAGGAGACAGATCATCTGGATGGGTAATGTTGCGGATGTTCAACTTTTGAAGTTCCGCTTCTTCATAGCCAAGAATGGTGCAGAGAGCCTGGTTAGCCTGAACGATCCGGCCATCCAGCGCAGCGATAGCCATACCAATCGGTGCATGTTCAAGGATGCGGCGGAAACGTGCCTCGCTTTCCCGCAAGGAAACTTCCGCCAGTTTGCGGTCGGTGATGTCGCGGGTGAAAGAAAGAATGCATAACTCCCCGTTGAGATTCAGCACGCTGGCCGACATTGATCCATCAACACATTCCCCATTTTTCTTTACGAATTGCGCTTCGAAATCCCTGCACTCGCGATTTTTCTTAAGGATATCGACCAAACGCTCCCGGTCAGCGGGGTCATGCCAGATATTTATTTCAAGGGAAGTTCGTCCTATCACCTCTTCTCTTGTCCAGCCCGTGACTTTCAGGAAAGTGTCATTGACAACCAAGTACATTCCATCGGACATTCGGTTAATATTTACTGAATCGGGACTGGTATCAAAAGCTGCCCGATATCGAGCCTCACTTGCTTGTTTCTCGGCGGATGCCCGGATGAAACTGGTCAAGTCAGTCATGGCTGCGACGAAGCCGGTAATTTTCCACTCATTGTCTGTCAAGGTTGATACGGAGAGTCGAACAGGAATCAATCTGCCGCTCTTGTGACTACGATAGGTTTCCCCGCGATAAACTGACTGTTCTGCGGTGATCTGGGAGATATCCATAGAACCAATCGCTTTAAAATCATCCTGAGGAAAAATTTCATCAATAATATGCCCAACCACTTCTTCCGGGCCATAACCAAACAATTGGGTGAAAGCCGTATTGACGTAGCTGATACGGAATTCTGTGTCAATCACCGCAATGGCTTCCTCCATCTGCCTGAGAACGTCAGCCAATAGACGTTGCTCTGCCTGCGCTGCAAACATGTGTTGAAGACGCCTGTTTTCCTGTGCTACTTTGGCAGTCGCTGAAAACTGTTCTCCCAACACTAATACCGCAACAGCCCCGTTGTTGTGGCGAGAAATACCATCGTCAGCAACAGCATCTTCCCCAAAACTGAAAAATCCTGCTGCTGGTGCTGTTCCGGCGATTTCCAGCAAGTTGTCAATTTCCGTTTGAACCAGCGATTCACCCATAATTCGCGGTCGCAAAGCACAATAATGTACAAGTATTAATGCGGGAGTGTTGGTACATGCCCGAATCATTGCCTTCCGAACTGCCTCTTGTCCCGCAAGAACAGAATTATCGGAATCATGAACAAGCAAACTTAATTCCGAACCGACGCTAACCGGCTGAGTCATTCTTACGCCACCGCGTTGAGTGAAATAAGATGCGATATTCACGCTGTATTGTCCCATTGGATCATGCGAACCTAGCGGGTATCCAGTTGTAAGGGTGAGGTGCCGCCCTTCGAGATCTTCCTGGTTTTTACCCATGCCCTTGGCCAGCACCTTGGCCGCCGGCACTTGATCCAGGGAAATGAGTTCATGCCCTTCTGCTCCGGTCACAATCATGCTCTGTCCTATCGGGACAAACCCGTGACTAAGGCTGATGCCGACTTCTAGCTGGGTTTCAAAAATAGCAACCAGAATGCTGTCATGATGAACTTGGCCTCCAAGAAAAACCGAATTGCTTTCCATATGCCAATCGTCGGCGGATGCCCCACCGAAAACGGGAATCCGACCCAGGCTAATTTGCTTGAATGTCTCAAGAATTTCATAACCCATTGAACTTGCTGCCCGAGTGTTTCCCGGATAGAAAATCATTGCGAACAGAGACTTTCCACCAGATATAAGATCGGAGATTAAATGCTGTTCGCCTTCTACGTAGGCAGAAATCGCAGGATTCTCGACTGCTTGTGCCAATGCTCGTTGCCAGTCTTCCGACACCCTATTCCCGATAGCGGCATGAACTGACAAATAAGGTGAAGCAATAACTACCACGGTAACGCTATGTCGGTAGATGCCCCCACAGATTTCACCGGCGGTTGTGGTTCCAACAATGGGCACATCACCAACAGCAGTCTGGATTCCGGCCAGGACTTGTTGAAGGGAGTAATTAACCGAGGCATAAACCAACGCTACTGAGGGCGGGAATTGCCGTATGCCGGATAAGGCAGCATTAGCCGCACCCGCACCTGCTTGATGACTGTCAGGTGCTTGTGAAACTCCTGTGCCTGTTTCAATTAATGTGCTCACTGTTTGCACTTTGAATTATTTTAATTCTTTTCTTAAGCGCCAAGTGTAGCCCAGACTGCGTTCAATCTCCACTCAATAAAACAGATAATATGGGGTACTTCAGAGCAAAGTTTCATGTTGCCCGGATTGGACTTGATGCGCTATAAAACTACCTGAGTTCCCATTTCAACCACTTGCCCGGGCGGTATTTTAAAGAATCCAACAATGCTGCCTGCGTTGCGGTACATGGCAATAAACAGCTTCTCGCGCCACATAGGCATGTCTGACGACACGCTCGGGATCAGCGTCTGCCGCCCGATGAAATAGGATATTTCCATCGGCTCTACCGGTAAACCTTGCTTTGCAGCAAGCTCCAGTGCCTTTGGAATATCCGGCTCATCATTGAATCCAAATTTGATAATGAGCTTGTAAAAGCTGTTAGGTAATGTTTGGCTTTCCACCTTGCCTTCATCAGACGTATGGGGAATGTCAAGAATTCGAATGCATAGAACGACAACGTGCTCATGCAGTACTTTATTGTGCTTCAAGTTATGTAGCAAAGCATGGGGCACGCTGTCCGGATTGGCATGCAGAAATATTGAAGTTCCGGATACCCGCGAGACTGACCCCTGCCCCATCGATTCGGCAAAGGGCATTAAATCAAGCGCTTTACTCTCCAACCTTTCCTGCAGCAGCGACCTTCCACGCTTCCAGGTGGTCATCAGCAGGAACAGGGCAAAGCCCAACACCAAAGGAAGCCAGCCGCCCTCCATGATCTTCATGGCATTGGCGCCAAAAAAGGCAAGGTCGATGGTCAGCAGAAAAACGATCAACAATCCCCCCTTCACCCATCCCCAACCCCATAACTTGCGTACCACGACAAAGGCCAGGATGGTGGTAATCGTCATCGTGCCCGATACGGCGATACCATAGGCTGCGGCTAAATTAGCGGAACTGCCAAAACCCAATACCAGGGCGATCACAGCAATCATCATCGCCCAATTGATTCCCGGCACATATATCTGGCCGATTTCCTGATCTGAGGTGTGTTGCGTTTCCATTCGCGGGGAATATCCAAGCTGGGTGGCTTGCTGGGTCATCGAATAGGCTCCGGAAATTACTGCCTGCGAAGCAATGACCGTGGCCACGGCTGACAAAATGACCAAGGGGTAGAGTGCCCAACCCGGTGCGAGCAAATAAAAGGGGTTCTCGATGGCTTTGGGATTGAGTATGAGCAATGCACCCTGGCCGAAATAATTAAGCATGAGTGCAGGCAACACAAGACCGAACCAGGCAAGCTGGATGGGCTTTCTCCCAAAGTGTCCCATGTCGGCATAAAGCGCTTCGGCACCGGTTAAAGCCAACAGGACTCCCCCTAGTGAAAGAAAGCCAATCCAGGGTGAAGACTGCAAGAAAAATAGGCCAAATAAAGGATTTAAGGCCTTCAAAACACCGGGTTCATTCAGGATATTCAAAACACCAAGAATGGCAATCGTCACAAACCACACACACATGATGGGTCCAAACAGGGCGCCCACTTTGGCAGTGCCCTTGCGCTCAAAAATGAATAGTCCAGCCAGCAAAACTATCGTTATAGGGAGGACAAAAGTCTTGAAAGCAGGACTGGCAATTTGCAGTCCTTCCACTGCGGATAATACGGAAATTGCCGGGGTGATTATTCCATCCCCGTAAAATAGCGCTGCGCCCAAAATACCCAGCAGCATCAGCGCTGAACGAAGTTTCCCCTTATCTTCCAGTTTTCCAAGTGCCAGAGCCATCAATGCCATGATGCCCCCTTCGCCCCGGTTGTCCGCTCGCATGATAAAAGCGATATATTTAAACGAAACGACCACCATCAACGACCAGAAGATCAGCGACACAATGCCCAGAATATTCTCAGGATTCAAGGGAACGGCGTTTGCCCCGCCGGTGAAAATTGTGTTCAAGGAATAAAGGGGGCTGGTGCCTATATCGCCGTATACCACACCAATGGCACCCAATGAAAGCGCAGTTAAACTTGATTTGATGTGTGTGTCACTCATGTTTACGCGCCTACTGGTCGTTAAGTGTTATTTGTGCGCAGCATATAGAACCTCCTGCTGAAACTTCCAATTTATTATCGGGATTATTCATTTCGATACTTTGAATTTTACTCCCGCCCCCTCTGATACTCAAGCAAGAAAAATGAGCATTATTAGGCTACTACCTCGTTTACCGAACGGTCATTATCAGCAACCTTGTACGCTAGGTTGGCTGCATTCTTTTTTCCGCTGTGGAGTTGCTGTAAACTGCGTCATGACCTCTTCAGAATGAATCATATGTCTATCACCCTTGCAATTGATGTATATGGAACGCTGATTGATACAAATGGCGTCACGTCAGCATTGGCAAAACATGTCGGCAATGCAGCGGCTGACTTCTCTCGAACCTGGCGTGAGAAACAACTTGAATATTCATTTCGCCGTGGACTGATGCAGAATTATGAAAATTTTGCTGTCTGTACGAGCAACGCTCTCGATTACACAAGCTCATACTTTAAGGTTCCGCTTAGCGGGGAGGTTAAGAATAACCTGATGGATGCATACAAAATTTTGCCAGCGTTCAATGATGTTAAAGTTGGATTAGCGCAGGCAAAGGATTTTGGTTTTAGAATGTTTACTTTCTCTAATGGGAGCAATGAAGCGGTAGGGGCATTACTAAATCATGCCGGAATTCGAGATTACTTCCTTGACGTGGTAAGCGTTGATGAAATGAAATCATACAAGCCCAACCCCGGTGTATATAGTCATTTTCTAAGAAGAGCCGGTGCTATTGGAGGCAATACTTGGCTTATATCAAGCAATCCATTTGACGTTATTGGGGCTATCTCGTCGGGAATGCGAGCCGTATGGGTTAAACGCTCGCCAGAAGCAATATTCGATCCGTGGGGAATTGATCCGACATTAACCGTACATAATCTGGACAACTTGGCTGAACTAATTGAACAAGAATGTAAAAATAAGTAATAGCTGAAGCCAAGTTGAAAACAGCAGTTAATGGAGCCAAGAAATAACCCAGTCATTGCTGGCGAAGAAAATGCCCCAAAATGGGGCAGCTTCGATAGAGTCTCTACAACCGATTTTCTCAGCGCTGGATAGGCTAACCTGTCCTGGGAAGGCTGGGTGCTCTATCAACAAGTACATAATATAATATATAATTAGTACGTTATACGATTTTCTGCACACCCCTTGCAGCCCCTACCCTTCGGCAGAAGCATCTCTGGAAATCCCTGAACGTTGGCGGATGATCGAAAATGTTCGGAGGAGTTGCAGTTTCATGTAGAATCGCGGCTTTTTTTCGCATTGGCAATAGAGAAATGGCTCAAACAAGGAAAACTCGCATCCCATCTGTTCGGTATCTTGAGGAGAAAATCGCACAACTTAGCGCTACTGCAAAACCAACACCAGAAGAAATTTTGTTACTTGCACAATACAAGAAATTGATGGGGCAGCGCCCGAAATGAAAGTGATTCCAGAATACTTGAACAAGCATGACGAAAGTCTCGACACCGAAATCGTACACGCTACTGGCTTGCCACTAATCAAAGTGCATCAACCTTGATCTTACACAAACTGTCGGATTGCCCCGATTTTGCCGCTGCTCCTTCGATCAAAATTGAAGTTCAACTGACTGAAAGCAGACGGCGTCGACCGGCAGTGATCGACCCATATACGACATTCAGTTTTGCGAAAAGCGGATATTCGCCCAAAACTGTTTTGAAAGTATTTGTAAGAAAGCTTCATCTGTCCTGCGTGGCTGGATTCGGTGGCGGCAGGTCAACGTGGATCGGCGGTATGCTTTTAAGATAAACCGCCATGGCATGACGGTCCGCGTCGGTGAGCTTCGAAGTTCCCTGTACCACGGCCTTCATGCCCGAGCCGATGAGATCGGAATCGGGTGTCATGCCAGTTTTGAGCAGTTGCTCTATATCCGCGATCGACCAACTGCCGATTCCTGTCTTGACGTCCGAAGTAATGTTTGGTGCATTCTGTTTATCGGGGCCACCAATATTCCCAGAGAAGGATCTGCCCAGATCAAGCCCACCCAGAAAATTGCGCGGCGTATGGCACTCCTCGCAATGGGCAACGGCATGAACAAGATAATTGCCGCGATTCCAGTCTTTTCCGCGATCTGGCTCGGTATTCATCGGCCCCTCTTTAAAAAACAATGAACGCCAAAAAACGAGGAGCGGACGCCAACTGAAGGGCGGTTTTGCTTCATGTGGTTTGTTGGGCAAAGATACCGCTGGCAAACTCATGATGTAGGCGTACAAATCTTCTATATCGCTATCAGTAAGCTTGGTAAACGAAGTGTAGGTAAATACCGGGAAGAGATATTCTCCATTACGCCCGATACCGTTGCGCAACGCTGTCTTAAATTCTCCCTCAGTCCAGTTTCCGATGCCGTACTGCTTATCGGGCGTGATGTTGGGGGAACGAAAAGTGCCAAAAGGGGTATCGAGTCCCAGACCCCCCGAAGGGAGTTTGAGTTTGCCCGAAGAGGCTCCGCCATTCTGCCCGCCCCTGGGGCCACCATGGCAACTGTAGCAATCGGCTGCATCGTAAAGATATTTACCACGCGCAATCGATTCCGCGTCGGCAGCACACACATTCGCTACCCCGAGGAGACTAAAAACCAAGAGCAGTCCATCCAATAATATCGAAAGTTTCATGGCAGCATTTCCCTAATGCGTGAACGACATAACCGCCGAGCGCGGAGTAATCATTCCAATGCAAAAGAATAGTCCGGCGCGTGATGGATCAACCTAAAAATTGCAATTCAAGCCACAGAGAGATTGGGTTTAATGTGTTTCCTTGGCTCACTCAAAAGGTGAATCCAACTCCCTTTACAACCTTCTGTTTTCCTCTGTGATCTCTGTGCCCTCTGTGGCTAAAGCTTTTCCAGGATCAGGCAATCTGTATCGTGGTCGGCTTGAACACTTTGCCTTCGGACTGTGCGGAGGTGAAGCCCAGACCTTTGAACGGATGGGTCGGATCCCACGGAACTGGCGATCTCTTCGGCTGTGAACCGGCGAGCGGGAACCGCCACGCCAGCGATTCCGCCGAGTGATGCGCGATTTTTCCGGTCATCTGATGATGTTCCTGATGGATATGGCCGAAGAACACCGTCACATACTCGTATGGCGTCAGTATATCGATCGCCTTGGCACCATCATTGGTCGCCCAATCCCATGCAGGATAGAGATCGAACAAGGGGCGATGAGCGAAAACCACGATCGGCTGCTCCTTGTCGTGTCGGGCCAAATCGTCATGCAGCCATTGCAACTGATTTTCGCCTATCATTCCGTTGGGGTCCGAAACATTGTCGAGCGCGACAAAATGCACGCCCTTGTGGTCGAAGCTATAGTTGCTGATGCCGAACATGGCTTTGTACATCTCGCCATTATCGAGCCCGGCATCGTTCTCGCCCGGTATGAAGTGCACATCCTTGACCTTGAGTTCGGCAACGATAGCCTTGAATTCCGTCATGCGTTGTCGACGCACCTTATCGTCCGGAGTGCCATGGGTGAGATCACCGGTGAACATGATGAAATCGGGCTGGCGCTTGAGTGCGTTCACCGCCGCGACAGCCCGTTTCAGGGTGTTCTTCGCTTCGGGGTTGGCAGACCCCTCGAAGCCCCAATGGCTGTCTGACATTTGCACGAAGAAAAAGTCTTGCCCTGCTGCTGCCATGGCACGGCCCCAAGGGCCAAGGCTTGAAGCGAAGACAACCCCGCCAAGGCCGACCAGTTTAAGAAAATCCCTGCGGTTAGTATTTGTTTCCATGATTGCCTCCTGAAGTGAAGAGCCAGAAATTGGCACCTCGTACTCTGCAATACCTGTAGTGCACGTTTTTTATTCCCGCAGTCGATTGCAATTTATTTCAATCCAAGCTGTAATTACGGGAATAAAATTCCTGCGTTGTCGGTATTGCCTTATGAGACATGGAAACATCGAATGAGCGCATCAACCAAAGAGCAGCGTTTCCAGACAATGATGCTGCCGCATCTCGATTCGGCTTTCAATCTGGCACGCTGGCTTGCACGCAGCCATCAGGATGCGGAGGACATCGTGCAGGAAGCCTATTTGCGCGCGTTCAAATTCTTCGACAGCTTTCATGGCGAGGATGGGCGCGCGTGGTTGCTGGGTATCGTGCGAAATACCTTTTATACTTGGTATCAGCAGAATAAAGCGCAAGCCCGAAATACCCAATTTGAAGAAGAGTTGCACAGCGTCCAGATTGAGGATGCCGCCGCTGTGCAGTATGCAGACAATAACCCGGAAGCTTTACTCATACAGAAAGATAGCCAGCGACAACTGCACAAGGCACTGGAAGCATTATCAGTAGAATTTCGTGAGGTGATGGTGATGCGTGAACTGGAAGACCTGTCATACAAACAGATTGCCGGAATCATAGGAATACCGATAGGCACAGTCATGTCCCGTCTGGGGCGCGGCCGTAAGCAACTTGCGGAAATTCTTGTTACAACAAATCGAGTGCATGATGGATCATAAAGAAGTATTCGAGCTGCTACCCGCCTATCTGGATCAGGAGCTCGGCCTATCCGATGCAATTGCCGTGGAGCGCCACCTTGGCAACTGTTCTGAATGCCAGCATGAGTTGGATTTACAAAGTGGCGTGACTGCGCAGCTGAAAAAGGATGTTGCATACTTCAAGGCCCCCACCCACCTTGCCCACCGCATTAAAGTGGCACTGCCTGGTGAGCGTTCGCCATCCACGCGCTTCAAAAACTGGAATTTTAATTGGCTAAATGCAGGCGCCGTGATGGTGACATTGCTCGCGGTCGTCTGGAGCGGAACTTTATATCTCTCGCTACCGTCCGCTCAGGAACGGCTTACAGAAGAACTGGTTTCCAGCCATGTCCGTTCACTACAGGTTAATCATCTGTCGGATGTGGTTTCATCAGACCGGCACACTGTAAAGCCCTGGTTCAACGGCAAACTGGATTTTTCACCGACGGTAGTTGACCTTGCCCCTCAAGGATTTCCACTCGTGGGCGGGCGGCTGGATTACCTCGACGGCCGTTCCGTGGCTGTGCTGGTCTATCGGCATAATCAGCACCCTATCAATCTTTATAACTGGCCGAGTACGGATAGGGATGCTGCACCGCAGGTGCAAAATCGTCAAGGCTACCATCTGGTACGCTGGGTGGGGGGCGGCATGGAATACTGGGCAGTTTCCGATTTGGCAACAGATGATCTGGAATCCTTCGTTGGAACCCTACGCTCGCAGGGTTAGCTGTTATTCTGATCTAACTTGCTAATTCTATATGGGAATTTTCTGACCGTCCCCAACGGGCATATTACGCCAATTCACCAAGTCCCGATTCGGAGCAACCAAATTAAAAGTTGATGACGTTCCGGTATTCGGCGACCAGCTTGTAATGTTGAACTGCCGGTTTCAACCCAAATGAGATGGTCATACGTTGCCGAGAGGGATACTGAGTTGGATACGTTGGATTGAATGACTAATATATTTCAATTCACTAAATTAACACTTCAACCAACCGATAATCCATGATATAGAACTATATATTCTGCATATACTCATAGCAGTATGACTTGATTAGCTTCTTTACGGGAGTAAACAATGGACAAGCAACAAACCTACTCGCCCGGCCTTCTTTATTCAATTGAGCCGCAAGATTTACAGACACTCCATCTACAAGATGATACCGTCATGAGCAAGTTTGATTTGAACAAAGAAGAGGATTATTCCCTGGGTCAGAAGATCCTCAACTACATTAAAACTAATACCGATAGAATAATCAAGACATAGTTGATAGAGTTGTCTAATTACCTTAGTTTGGCTTGACTCTCAGAGAGATAAAGTGGCTATCTTTAACCACGAACCTTTGTCGCTGTCTGTAGTTTCAAATCCACATTCCCTGACAAATTCGATCATCTCTAAATTACTGCTGAGGATTTCCCCGTACATTCCCCGTTGGCCGGTCAAAATCCCCCACCTCTGGTCACTTCAAAATCCCCCACCTTAATGGCCGCGTGATGGTGCAATAAGGCACCGTTTTTCGATCCATCTGAGTACAGGCAGGACGTTAACCTCACCCCTCGAATTAACGAGGGAATTATGGAGTGAACGTCTTGAAACCACATCTACAAACAACGGTATTTACACTACTGGCCGCCGGAAAGAGCCAGCATGAGATTTCACGCATCACGGGAATTGACCGTAAAACGATACGTCGTCTTAACCAGAGTTTTGTTGCCGAACAGGCAAAATCCCCAGGGGTGGCCACCGGCTCGACCAGTCAAATTCCCCCACCCCGTCCACCGGGGCTGAACAGGGAATCATCCTCTGCCTGCGAGCCTCATCGGGAGTTCATACAAACCCAACTTGGACTGCGCCGAAACTTCACCGCCATCTATCAGGATCTGGTTGACCAATTTGGTTTTGATGCCAGCTATAACAGCGTAAAGCGTTTTGCAGGAAAGCTGATCGAGCACACCCCGGCGCAGTTTGACCGGCTTGAATTTGCAGCAGGGGAAGAGGCGCAGGTGGATTACGGGGAGGGTGCGCTGACCCGTTGCCCCGGCACGGATCGATATCGCCGTCCCCGCTTGTTTGTCATGACCCTGCGCTTTTCTCGACGCAGTTTCCGGCAAGTAGTGTGGAAGTCCAGCCAGGAGATATGGGCCAAGCTGCACGAGCAGGCATGGCGGTATTTCGGCGGTACCACCAGCTACGTGGTGCTGGATAACCTGAAGGAAGGGGTCATCAAACCTGACCTGTACGAACCGGAACTCAACCCGGTCTATGCCGCAGTGCTCGCGCATTACGGCGTGGTTGCCGACCCGGCCAGGGTACGCGACCCGAACCGCAAAGGGACTGTCGAGAATGCGATCCAGCATACCCAGAGCACAGCACTCAAGGGGAGGCGCTTCGAATCGATCGAGGAACAAAACGAATTCCTGGAACACTGGGAAACAAAATGGGCGGCGCAACGCATTCACGGCAGCACGAGACGTCAGGTCGAAGCCATGTTCCAGGAGGAGCGTGCGGCACTTGGACCCTTACCACTGCAAGGTTTCCAGTATTTCACCGAATGCCGCCGCACCGTTTACGACGATACCTGCATACGCATCGACCACAGCAGCTACGCCGCCCGCCCGGCCCCCATCGGTAGTATCGTGCTGGTGCGCCTGTTCGAACATCATCTCGAAATTCGCAACCTCCAGACCCAATCCCTGTTACGCACGCACCCGCTTGCGGAAAGACCGGGCAGTCTGATTCTGCCAAACGATGAACGCCCCTTTAACCCGTCGCGTGAAACCCACCGCATTCTGGCTCAGGCCAAAGCGATTGGCCCGTCAGCCGAGCAACTGTGCCAGAAGCTGTTCGACAGCGAAGGGCGCGTGATCCAGCGCCGCCTGTGGGGCATTGTCGGCCTGGTCAAGCGCTACCCGCGCCGACTGATCGACCAAGCCTGCGCGATAGCCTTGCGCGACGGCGTGCGCAGCTACAAACAGATTCAAACTCTGACCGAGCGCCTGCTCAAAGAAACCCTTGATGCCATTGATGCACCGGTTCAGGGCGAGCTCGTTCTGACACAGAGTCATCCCTTGATTCGGGGAAGCAATGACTATGCCGACCTGTTCACTCTTGGCGCCCAACAAAGCGCCGCTTTGCCATCAACCTTGGAGGAATTACCATGAGCATGACCATGAACGAAATCGAACGCGCATTGCGTGAACTACGCCTGTCAGGCATTCTCGCGACACTGAACACGCGCATCCTGCAGGCACAGGCGAATCAGGAGCCTTTTCTGGACACCTTTTCCATGATCTTGCAGGATGAGTTGGACAGGCGACGTTCATGCCTGATGGAACGCAGGTACAGCAAGTCTGGTCTGGATGAACGCGCCACGCTGACCGATTTCGACTGGCGTTTCAATCCGAAACTGCCCCGGCAAGCCTGCTTCGAATTACACACCCTAAAATTTGTTGCCGAAGGCCAGAACGCGCTGCTCATCGGCAAGCCGGGCACGGGCAAAAGCCATGTCGCCAAGGCCGTGGCCTATCAGGCGACCCTGCAAGGACACGACGTCCGCTACTTAGAGGCCGACAGTATCTTTGCGCAATACGCGTTGGGTAACAGCGCTGATCAAGAACGCCAATTGCAGCCATTGCTCAACGCCGATTTGGTGGTGCTTGACGATTTGTTTCTGGCCAGACGCATTAGCGACAGCGCCGGAGAACTGTTGCAGATGCTGGTTCACCAGCGCTACAAACTCAGACGCAGCATCGTCGTGACATCAAACCGCATCGTGCAGGATTGGGGGAAATATTTGGGCGATAACACGATGGCTACCACCATTCTCGACCGGCTGATGCATCGCTCGCATTTGCTCGAATTCGAGGGCAAGAGCTATCGGCTCAAAGAGGCCGCAACCCGATTTGCTCAAAACACCTCAACAAGCTCATAATCTGCTCGTCCTGCCTGGGGGATTTTGGGTGGCCAATACTGGGGGATTTTGAAGTGGCCAACGGGGCATTTCCTTGATACCCCTGTTTTTTGCACTCTCGATCAGAACATTCATCAATTGGTGACCAACACCATGATGTCTCCATGAATCCGTGACAGCAATTGCAAACTCACAACAAGTATCCGACTGGATGACATACCGGGCTGAACCAATCACCTTATCCTTACCTTTTTCATCCACCACGGCAAGCGAGTGTTCGCATTGCTGAGAATCAGGAGTACATACGCGCAGAATTTCATCCTCGCCAGGATTAAAATCCCCACTTCCGAAACGGAAATATCGAGTCGAGAAAGAAAGTCCTCGGACAAACGAGGTTAAACAGCAGACATCATTTGCGCTGATATGACGCAATGTCAGGACTGTTCCATCATCTGTTTCCCAAACTATATTCATCTTGCTTCCATAACAGTCCCTTGTGTCGATGATATTTTTATTATTCGTCACGTCGGTAATTAGTTTTAATCGACATGCCCCGACTATAATACCGCCAATTTCCTTCCACAAACTTCTTATACGCTTCAATCCAGTTTGATGCGATCTCAGTCTGGCATCCTTGAGAGAAATCTCGTACTTGAACACCATGCGATACAACGCGAATTCCAATTCGTCTGCCTGGTGTTTAATATTCGACACTATGTCTGACGATAACCCGTTCACAAGAACTCATCTGTTTTGCGAAGGCGGTCTGCCATTACTCGCATGACATGAAGGGCAAAATGAGGAGTCTGCTGAATAAGAAAATTGAATCGTTTGCGTTCGATTTGCAAAAACTTGCAATCGCTCTTGGCAACCACTGTTGCTGAACGAGTCAGGTCATCAATCATAGCTAATTCGCCTACGATAGCACCTGCTTCGGCATTTTCCACAACCTTGCCATGAACAATAATCTCCGCAGTGCCGGACATGAGGATATAC
>Ga0364881_10095_pt1 | contig 60669 bp, 64 predicted proteins | sample ExccelJu500001D4_5_FD_206923 | JGI IMG/M metagenome (GOLD analysis project Ga0364881, IMG submission 206923) | Enriched cells from Trout Bog Lake Hypolimnion, Wisconsin, USA - BchlTB.July30.5000.01.D4 | ecosystem: Environmental > Aquatic > Freshwater > Lake > Hypolimnion/Profundal zone | place...
TCCCACGGAAGTTGTTCTTGAAGTAGCAAAGAGATTTAACGGTGACATTCCTGAATTATCAGTTACTAGGCCCTCACTTGAAGATATTTACTTGACGATGATTGAAGGTCAGCAATGAGTTCTGTACGCATCGGCCTCTCTCGCGGAGGTATCGAGATAAAACAATTCTTGCGTCAACGCGAGTCAGTTATCTTCACCTTGTTCTTCCCGGTGCTTTTGCTCTTTATCTTTGGAAGCGTCTTCAAAAATAACATCGCTCCGGGCGTAACTTTCAGTCAATACTTTGTTGCAGGAATGGTTGCCTCTGGCTTAATCAACACCGGCTTCCAACAATTAGCAATCAATATTCCTATGGAGCGCGATAACGGTGCTCTCAAGCGCTTACGTGGAACTCCTATGTCACCGATCTCTTTCTTCTTCGGAAAGGCGATCTTGGTCTTCGTGGCAATGTTGGCTCAAGTGTTTATGCTTCTGGTTTTTGGAGCACTTTTCTTCCATCTCCACCTTCCCCACAGTGTAAATCTCTGGGTGCGATTTGCCTGGCTCGTTATTTTGGGCTCTTCAAGTTCTACTGTCCTTGGAATAGCACTAGCTGGGATCATTAAAAGTGGTCGAGGTGCGCCTGCTGTGGTCTCCCCATTTGTCATCGTCTTGCAGTTCGTGAGCGGTGTCTTCTTTGTCTTTTCCAGCCTCCCCAAATGGATGCAGGACTTTGCTTCTATCTTCCCTCTGAAGTGGCTTACTCAAGGGATGCGCTCGGTCTTCCTGCCCGCCAATTTCGCGCTCAAAGAGCCCGCCGGTACTTGGGAAATTGGAAAGATCGCTCTCGTACTCGTCATTTGGCTAGTGGTAGGAACCTTGCTCGCCATTCGTTCCTTTAAGTGGTCTAGACAGTGAAATTGCGCAGGGTTGCAATAGCCCTGATAGCACTTCAGTTTCTGAGTGCACCTGTGGCACTCGCCGCGACCGCCAAACCAACGCCTAAGACGACGTCGGCCAAGAAACCTTCTACTTCTAAGAAGGTGAGCGTCGCAAAGAAGTCGACGACAAAAACAACTTCGGCGAAGACGGCGATAAAGAAAACAACGTCGACGAAATCAGCGACAACAGCAAAGAAAAGTGCGATTTCCCCAAAGAAGACCACAAGCGCTAAGAAAACTTCAACAACCAAGAAGAGTTCCACCTCGACGCTCAAGAAAACCGTCACAACGAAAAGGTCGGTGACTGTTCACAAATATGTTTATCACGCACCAGCTCGAAAGGCAGTCACACCCACTCCCGCCGTGAAGTGGCCTCCATCTGGTTTTAAGTCAGTAGGAACTGCCTATGCTCGCGTGCCTACAGGCGCCGAACTCCTTGGGATTCTCTCTGCAATGAAGGACTCGGTATCGCCAGTAAATTCTTGTTCCGTCGATCCTAATAAACCATCTGTTCCCGCATTATCGTGTGCGGCAATTTTGGTCGGCTCCACGCAGAGATGTACCTGGTGGAAAGTCTCTTCGCTCATCACGGGAATTGATCCAGCTAATCCTGCTGGCCGAGTAAATATTGGAAAGATAACCGATATGGAAGCTGGGGCAGCTGCTAAAACTATTCAAACTATTGTTTTAGTAAGCCCTATCCCACTTCAAACGGGAATTGAATTTACGGGGATACAGGCAGAGTGCGGCATCGGACCCACAACAGATCCAATACCAAGTTCCACTTTCGTTCCTGATCCTTCGTACACCCCGGCGCCAAGCACCTCGCCAACGCCATCTGCCTCGCCCACAGCAACTAATCCGTAATTAGCGGTTGGCTCCTGGCACCCAGAGGACATCTCCGAGTTCGCGGTTCTCATAGCGAGCGAGAACGAAGAATAGATCCGAGAGACGATTCAAATATTTAGCGGTAAGAGGATTTACTCCCCCACCAAAAGAGTGGATTGCATGCCAGGTAGAGCGCTCGGCTCGGCGAGTCACAGTTCTGGCCACATGCAGAAGTGATGAAGCGGGGGTTCCAGATGGCAGAACAAATGACCGCAACTCGGAGAGATCTTGATTGTAAAAGTCGATCTGATTTTCGATGTAGGTAATCTGTTCTTCCGTAACTCGTAGTGGTTCAACTTTTGGGTTATCGACTACTGGAGTTGATAGGTCGGCCCCAACATCGAAGAGGTCATTTTGAATGCGAGTAAGCAAATTGTTGACGGCATCCTCGCGAATCTGACCTAGGGCAAGAACAACGCCAATCGCAGAGTTAGCTTCATCCACGTCGGCATATGCCTCAAGGTGAGGATCATTTTTTGAGGTGCGACTCATATCCCCCAGAGAGGTAGTTCCATCATCGCCAGTTTTTGTATAAATACGAGTCAAATTAACCATGGGGTGAGCCTATTGGAGCAACTAGAATGAGACCACTTAAATTTAGCGTCAAGGAGTTCTGGGGGTTAATGGCCCAGCCCGACTTGTTGGTGAGGTGACCGTCACCGGCGCGAAGAACTCTGCGCTTAAATTGATGGCGGCCTCTTTACTCGCCCCCGGCAAAAACATCCTTCATAACGTCCCCCAGATCAAGGACGTGGAGATCATGTCTGATCTACTCATGCGCCTGGGCTGCACTGTTCACTTTGACCGCGGCTCGCACACCATGGAGATCGACGTTCCACAAGAACCAGGACATAAGGCGGAGTACGAGCTGGTTCGCAAGATGCGAGCCTCCATCAACGTGCTCGGACCTATTTTGACGAGAGTAGGCATCGCTGAGATCTCTCTTCCAGGTGGCGACGCGATCGGATCTCGCGGACTTGATTTTCATATTGCAGGACTCGAGGCGCTCGGCGCCACTGTGAAATTTGAACATGGTTACATCATCGCGACCGCACCAGATGGTTTAGTCGGCGCAACCTTTGAACTCACATTTCCTAGTGTGGGTGCTACCGAGAATTTGATGACCGCCGCGGTCATGGCAAATGGAACTACAACGCTCCACAATGTTGCTCGAGAACCAGACATCATTGATCTCGGTGAATATCTCATCGCGATGGGAGCGAAGATTGAAGGGTTAGGTTCTTCAACCCTCACCATCGAGGGAGTGGATCGACTCCATCCCGCCTCGCACTCAACCCTTCCTGATCGCATTGTTACCGGAACCTGGGCCTTTGCTGCGGCGATGACTCAAGGTGATATCACCATTAACGGTGGCCGCGCCGATCACCTAGAGATTCCGCTCGATAAATTAGTGGCGGCAGGAGCTGTCGTTACTTCGACCTCCAATGGATTTAGAGTTCGCATGGATCAAAGACCGTTAGCTATCGATGTTGCGACACTTCCCTACCCAGGTTTTCCTACCGATCTGCAACCTATGGCTATATCCCTTAACTCCATTGCAAGTGGGAGCGCAATCGTGACTGAAAATGTCTTTGAAGCGCGCTTCATGTTCGTTAATGAGCTGCGCCGGCTCGGGGCCAATATCACCGTTGATGGCCATCATGCCGCCATTACCGGAGTACCGCTTCTATCGGGAGCCCCAGTGGCTGCAACCGATATTCGAGCTGGAGCAGGGCTAGTTCTTGCCGCGCTTGTTGCAGATGGAGTTACTACTGTGGAAGATGCGTTTCATATCGAACGCGGATACCCAAATTTTGCAGCTGATCTACGCTCACTTGGAGCAGATGTAGAAGTTATAAATTAATTAGATTCTTCACCGAGAATCGAAACTCGGTTCTTATTCACTGAGATAAATCCACCGGCCATCGTGAATTCCGTCGTGGTTCCATCCGAGCCTTTGATGCTGACAACTCCTGGAACCAATACTCCCAAGAGTGGGATGTGATTAGCCAAGATTCCAATATCACCATCTACGGTGCGCGCAGATACTGAAGTGGCCTCACCCGACCAGACACGCTTTTCGGGTGAGACTACTTCGACGGTGAGTTTTGTATCAGACATTGTTAAGCCTTTGCCAACTCTGCTGCCTTGCGCTCGACATCTTCGAGTCCACCGCACATGAAGAAGGCCTGCTCTGGAACGTGGTCATACTTTCCATCAGCAAGAGCTTCAAAGGCCTCAATGGTCTCTGAGAGTGGAACGAATGAACCATCGATTCCGGTGAAGACCTTTGCCACGAAGGTGTTCTGTGACAGGAAGCGCTGGATACGACGAGCGCGACCAACCAAGATGCGATCTTCTTCAGAGAGTTCATCGATACCCAAGATAGCGATAATGTCTTGCAGATCCTTATAACGCTGCAAGATCTGCTTTACACGGTTTGCAACACGGAAGTGGTGCTCACCGATGTAGCGAGGATCCAAGATACGTGATGTTGAGTCAAGTGGATCCACCGCAGGATAAATTCCAAGCTCTGAGATCGGACGAGACAACACGGTGGTTGCATCAAGGTGGGCGAAGGTTGTGTGTGGAGCTGGGTCGGTGATGTCATCGGCAGGAACATAAATAGCCTGCATCGATGTAATCGAGTGACCACGGGTTGAGGTGATGCGCTCCTGCAATTGACCCATCTCATCAGCAAGTGTTGGTTGATATCCCACAGCAGATGGCATACGGCCGAGCAGGGTTGAAACCTCAGAACCGGCTTGGGTAAAGCGGAAGATGTTGTCGATGAAGAGCAACACATCTTGATTCTGTACATCCCGGAAGTACTCAGCCATCGTGAGGGCTGAGAGAGCAACGCGAAGACGGGTCCCTGGTGGTTCATCCATCTGACCGAAGACCAAGGCGGTCTTATTGATAACACCAGTCTCTGTCATTTCGAGGAAGAGGTCGTTACCTTCACGGGTACGCTCACCAACGCCAGCGAATACAGATACGCCACCGAAGTTTTCCGCTACGCGATAGATCATCTCTTGAATCAAAACTGTCTTACCCACACCAGCGCCGCCGAAGAGACCGATCTTTCCACCCTTTACATATGGGGTGAGGAGGTCAATAACCTTAATTCCAGTCTCGAACATCTCGGTCTTTGACTCAAGTTGATCGAATGCAGGAGCGGTACGGTGGATCGGCCAACGCTCTTTAATGTCGAGTGTCGAGGTTGGAACATCGAGAGATTCGCCCAAGGTATTAAAGACATGGCCTTTAGTGACATCCCCGACCGGAACCATAATCGGTGAACCCGTGTCTGTGACTTCGGCGCCGCGCACCATTCCATCTGTTGGTTGCATCGAGATAGCGCGCACGACGTTGTCGCCAATGTGCTGTGCTACCTCAAGGGTAAGCATGCGTCGCTCGCCAGATAGCGTCACATCAACAGTGAGCGCGTTAAAGATCGATGGCATTGCATCTGCGGGGAATTCAATGTCAACGACTGGTCCGATTACTCGGGCCACGCGACCTTGCTTTCCTGCCAACTTTACATTCTCTGACATCATTCGCTCCCTGCGCTAGCTGAGGCAAGCGCATCTGCGCCGCCGACAATTTCACTGATCTCTTGGGTAATTTCGGCTTGACGGGCCGCATTCGCAAGTCGAGTGAGCGACTTGATTAACTCATCAGCATTGTCAGTTGCTGACTTCATGGCGCGGCGTCGAGCTGCGTGCTCAGAGGCAGCAGATTGCAACATCGCGTTAAAGACTCGAGCTTCCACATAGCGAGGAAGAAGAGCGTTGAGAACACTCTCTGCGCTAGCTTCAAACTCGTAGGTTGAACCGGTGTACTCGATCTCAGCAGCCGAGGTATTGGCAAGCGGCAATAAGACATCCGCTACTGGCTCCTGCAAGATCATCGACTTAAAGCGAGTGTAGATAATATGAAGTTCATCGACCCCAGCGGCCCTGGTGGTATCGCTCAAGAAACTTGTAATCAAAGCCGCTGAGACTTCACGGGCATTTTCAAAGGTTGGGTTATCGGAGAATCCTGTCCACGATGAGGCGATTGCGCGATCACGGAAGCGGTAGAAATTAACCGCCTTGCGTCCCACGAGATAGGCATCAACATCAAGTCCACGTGCCTTCAAGGTAGCGATCAAGAGGTCTCCCTCTTTAATTGCGGCGTTTGAATAAGCACCAGCCATACCGCGGTCGGCGGTGATGATCAGAACCGCTGCGCGCTTTGGATGTTCCGCAGCAGAGGTAAGTGGATGAGCGGTATTCGAAGAGAGCGCAACTGCTCGCACAGCATTTGTGAGTTCGGTGGAATACGGTGAAGATGCCTGAACTCGCTGCTGTGCCTTCACGATACGGGAAGCAGAAATAAGCTCCATCGCACGCGTAATCTTTTTCGTCGCCTTAACCGAACGCATTCGGCGGCGATAGATTCGAAGTTGGGCACCCATGTTTTATTTAGTTTCCTGCCGCGAATTCCAACTTGAATTCATCGACAACCTTAGTGAGGGCGGCAACGGTGTCATCGGAGAGCTCACGAGTTTCGGCGATTACTTCAAAGATGTGTGCGTGGCGGGTTGCAATAAATTCCAGCAACTCTGACTCAAAGCGACGAATATCTGAAACCGCAACTGAATCCATCTTTCCAGTTGTTCCGGCCCAAATTGAAACTGCCTCGCGCTCTACTGAGTAAGGTGAGTACTGGCCTTGCTTCAAGAGTTCAACCATGCGAGCACCGCGCTCAAGTTGAGCCTTGGATGCAGCATCGAGATCAGAACCAAAAGCAGCGAAGGCCTCAAGTTCACGGTACTGAGCTAGATCAAGACGCAAGCGACCGGCAACCTTCTTGACTGCCTTTGTCTGTGCAGATCCACCAACACGAGATACCGAGATACCTACGTTGATAGCTGGGCGAACGCCGGCGTTGAAGAGGTCGGTCTCAAGGAAGCACTGACCATCGGTAATAGAAATTACGTTGGTAGGAATGAAGGCAGAGACGTCATTACCCTTTGTCTCAATGATTGGAAGACCAGTCATTGATCCGCCACCGAGCTCATCAGAGAGCTTGGCACAACGCTCTAGCAAACGTGAATGTAAGTAGAAGACATCGCCTGGGTAAGCCTCGCGGCCCGGTGGACGACGAAGCAACAAGGAGACTGAACGGTAAGCCTCGGCTTGCTTCGAAAGATCATCAAAGACGATCAAAACGTGTTGTCCTGAGTACATCCAGTGCTGACCAATTGCAGAGCCGGTGTATGGAGCGAGATATTTGAATCCAGCAGGATCAGATGCTGGAGAGGCAACGATTGTTGTGTACTCCATTGCGCCAGCCTCTTCCAAGGCACCGCGAACCGATGCGATGGTGGAACCTTTCTGGCCGATAGCAACGTAGATGCACTTAACCTGCTTCTTTGGGTCGCCCGACTTCCAGTTGTCACGTTGATTAATGATTGTGTCGATCGCGATCGCGGTCTTACCAGTCTGACGGTCACCGATGATCAGCTGACGTTGTCCGCGACCAATAGCGGTCATTGCATCAATAGCCTTGATACCTGTCTGCATTGGCTCTTTAACAGGTTGGCGTTGAACTACTGATGGAGCCTGGAGTTCCAAGGCGCGCATTCCCTCTGCCTTGATCTCACCCTTTCCATCGATTGGACGGCCGAGCGGATCAACGACGCGACCAAGAAAGCCATCGCCAACAGGAACAGAGAGAATCTCGCCAGTACGACGGACAGATGTTCCTTCTTCAATGCCAGTGAACTCACCGAGAATAACAACACCGATCTCGCGAATATCAAGATTCAGCGCCAATCCAAGAGTGCCATTTTCAAACTTAAGAAGCTCATTGGTCATCGTGGAAGGCAAACCTTCTACACGTGCGATGCCATCTCCTGCCTCAGTAACTGTTCCGACCTCATCGCGGGCAGCGGTACCGGGATTGTATGCCTCAACATACTTCGCCAGCGCATCGCGAATCTCTTCGGGACGGATCGTGAGTTCGGCCATCTTCTTCTCCTCTTACTAAACCCCACCCCAGACATTTGCCGAGGTGAGAAACTTAAATTGCTAGTGCTCGTCCTGCTTCCTGCAAACGAGTACTAATAGTTCCATCAACGAGTTCGTCGGCAAATCGAACTGAGACTCCACCAATAACGGATGGATCAAGTTCAAAGTTGAGATGTACTGGTTGTCCAACTTGCTCAATCATGAGCGTACTTAACTTCTCTGCCTGCCCGGATGTAAGAGCAGAGCGAGAACGAACGAGAACAATCAAACGGTTTCGTCGCGCAGCGACCGCTTGGGCGTAAACCTCAAGCACTTGATCAATGACTCGGCCAGCCAAATCGTTCACCATGTAGGTGAGCAGGCGCAGGGTTGAAGGTGCGACCTTTTCAGCCAACAAGGTATGAATAATTTCAGCCTTGCCTTCTGGCGAACCAGAGAGAGCGCCAAGAATTCTGCGCAGATCCTGGTTGTCGCTGAGGACAGAGGCAAACTCAAAGAGTTCGTCTTGTACACGATCGATTGTGCCGTCGTTGTTTGCTGCAGTTGCCTCAGCCTCGATCGCTAATTGCTCAAAGGCGCTCGCAAAATCAACTGAGGATGCCCACCGAAGTGAGACTGCTTCAATCAAGATATCCAAAACTTTCCTAGAAACGGTCTTCCCAAAGAGATCGTTTATGAGGACTGCCTTGGAGGCGCTATCTCGTGATGGATCGGTGCAAGCTCTGCGTAGTCCAACCGAGGAGTTAAGAGCGAAGACAACAGTGAATAGCTCAGCGGAAATGGCAGTGCAGTCTTGCGACGAGAGGCCATGCAGCTTCTCATCAAGTTCACCACGCAAGGTGGCAAATGACTGGCGACTATTTCCTCCGAGATCAATCACTTTTTGCTCTGCTCCAAATCATTAAGGAATCTATCGACGATTCCGGATTGGCGAACTTGATCATCGAGCGCCTCTCCAACAATCTTCGAAGCTAATTCAGTCGCTAGCGCGCCAACTTCATGACGAAGAGATGCAATTGCTTGCTGGCGTTGCGCCTCGATGGATGCGTGCGCTGCCGCAGTAATTCGGGCCGCCTCTTCTTGCGCCTTGGCGCGAAGATCTTCAATGATGGCTGCTCCTTGAACGCGAGCCTCCTCACGAATCGATTGTGCCTCGCCACGAGCATCGCTGAGTTGAGCGGTATATGCCTCAAGAGCGGCTTGCGCCTCACGTTGAGCGTTCTCCGCTTTTGCGATACCTCCTTCGATTGCCTCAGTTCGAGCGGCGAAGGCCTTTTCGAACATCGGGACGACCCGACTCTTGAGGACAATAAAGAGAAGAGAGAAGGCGACTAAACCAACGACTATTTCCGCGATATTCGGAACTAGCGGGTTGGTAGTTGCAGCCTCTAAATGAATTCTCATAGCTGTTGCGTCTTAGTTCTTACTTAAGTACGAATGCGAGAACGAGACCAAAGAGCGCCAAAGCTTCAGCGAGCGCGAAGCCAAGGAATGCGATTGGTTGCAGGACGTTGCGTGACTCAGGTTGACGTGCGACGCCGTTGATATAGGCGGCGAAGATCAAGCCAGTTGCGATTGCAGGTCCGATTGCAGATAGGCCATAACCGACCAGGTTGAGTGTGCCGTGCATCTTTGTTGCCTTTCCATAGTTTGGGATTCATCGGACGGGAGTCCGCTGAACTGTGGGAAAAATTAGTGCTCGTCTACCAATGCTCCTGCGATAAAGAGTGCTGATAGAAGGGTGATGATGTAGGCCTGTAGACACTGAACCATGAACTCAAAGAAGGTCATGACGATGCCGAAGCCGAAAGAGAATGGAGAGAGGATCTTCATGAAGAGATGTGAGTCATGAAGCATGTAGTCACCGCCGCCGATAAACACCAAGAGCAGAAGGTGGCCAGCGAACATATTGGCGAACAACCGGAGTGAGAGTGTCACTGGGCGGATCAAAAAGTAGGTTGCGATCTCGATGGGTGTAAGCAAGATGTAAGCGAACTTAGGAACACCAGGCAAGAAGGCGATTCCCTTGAGGTACTTCACTAATCCTTGACGCTTGATTCCGACCGCATGGAAGATCACGAAGGTGAAGATCGCGAGCACATATGGGAAGGAGACATGCGACATGGTTGGGAATTGAATAAATGGAATGATTCCAAATAAATTGTTTACAAGTACGAAGACGAAGAGGGTGAATAAGAAAGGTACATAGTCAAGAAAACCTGCACCGATGATCTCTTGTCCCAAATCTTTACGGACGAAGCTGTAGATCGACTCGCCTGCGAACTGCAATTTGCTAGGAACTACCGCAGCCTTGCGTGAGGCGAGAATAAAGAAGAGTGAGATTGCGATTACTGAGAAAAAGACGAGAAAAACTGGCTTTGTTGTGTAGTCGCTGTGACCGATGATTGAAGGTAATTTAAAGTCGGATGTGCTCGGGGGAACGAATCCCGGGCCGCTGGCAAGATGGCCAGTTATATGCACTTCTCGCACTCACCTTTCGCCGACGCTGGCTGATACTGGGTCAATCATTGGGTACGGATTAAGACGTCTGAACCTTATTAGGAAGCGGGGAAAATCCAAAACTAAAAATCGGGTAACTCGGGTGAATAAAGTGTGTTATTCGCGACCAAATCTGAGCCAGACCAGGTAGATCGAGGCGCCGGCGCCGAGGAGTAGGCCGCCGAGGAAGAAGTAGTGGTGGGTGTGAAGCCAGTGATCCAGCGCAAAGCCGATACCGCCCCAAATCAATAGACCTGAAATCAGGTACCCCATGATCGACCAGAGGGCGCCCTCTTCATTATTTGATGCCATCAATGCAGACTCTCCCTTGAGTGGGCCGTCAGGGTTGCTCGCCCCTAGGCGCAGGGGGTAATGGTAGCCCGATTTTCAGCTTGAAAAAGGCACGGATCTCCCCGCCTAGCCAGGCGGCGGTGATCGAGAGGGCCGCAATGGCAAAGGTGGTGCGATCCACGGTGGCCGGCGCGGTGGCGCGAGAGACGATGAGGAGCAGGGCGCCCATCACCAGGACCTTGGCAAAGTAGGAGAACATCGCCATACCCATCACGGCGATGGGGTCCAGGTTCTTGGAGATGGCAGATATCAGCAGGTGGATCCCTAAAAAGATGATGACCGTGGCGCTCCCGATCAGGGCTCCCAAAAAGCCTGGCTTGTGGCGAACGAGAGTAGATACCACCACTGCCACGACGGCGACGATGGTTGAGGGGATGATCGCCCCCCGCCACATCAGTCTTGTCGAATCCTCATTCATGGGATACCAGCTCTCCGGTCTTAGTCGCTAATCGTAATTTCCTATAGCTGCGCCAAATCAAAACTACCGATGCAAGTGCAATCACTAAGCCCACGACAACGGAGATCCACAGTGGGTAGAAGGCGGCGATCACAGTTGGAAAGGCAAACATCGCGGTCCACAGATACATGATGATCGCGACTTCACGTTGCGAATTGCCCATGCGCAACAGGCGGTGGTGTAGATGCTCCCGGTCAGCAGCGAAGGGAGAACGCCCAGCGCGCAATCGGCGAACGATCGCCATTCCAAGATCAAGCAAGGGAATTGCAAGAACGGTGAAGGGCAAGATTAATGGAACCAAGGTCGATCTTGAATTTTGTCCAGCGATCGCATTCACATCTATCTGACCTGTCAGAGTAATCGCAGATGCCGAAAGCAAAAGTCCAAGAAACATTGCACCTGAGTCGCCCATAAAGATCTTTGCAGGGTGATAGTTGTGTGGAAGAAAACCAATGCAAAGTCCGACCACAACAGCCATTACGAGTGAGGGGGCGCCTGCGCGACTAAATCCATTCGTTACTGCCAGTACATACGAGAAGGCAAAGAATGCGATGGCACAGACTGCGACGATCCCAGAGGCTAAGCCATCGAGTCCATCAACGAAGTTAACGGCATTGATGACCAGCATCACAAATACAACAGTGAGAACTGCTCCGATATTGGATGGAAGAGTCAATATTCCATTGATAGGAAGCCAAAGAATCTGCACACCGTGCACCAACAAAATTCCGGCGGCAAGTGCTTGCCCGGCAAATTTAGTGAGAGAGTCGAGATCAAAGCGATCATCAAGCGCACCCAGCAACATGATGAAAGTGCCAGCTAAGAAAATGCCCGTTAGTTCTCTGCCAAAGGCATTTCCAACTAGATACAGGTGATTGACGATGAGGAAGGTCACCGACATCGATCCCCACATCGCTAATCCACCCCAACGTGGAGTTATCTCGGTGTGCATATCGCGCGAGCGCAGATCAATGTAGGCACCTGAAGTCATTGCCAACTTACGAACGAGCGGTGTCAACATAAAACAGAACACTGCTGCGAGCGCTGCTGTCAGTAAATACTCGCGCATGATGGGTCAGTGCGTTAGCGAGGATAAACGGGGAACTGCGCTGTCAACGCATGAACATCGCTACGAATCTGGGCAGCCTTTGCAGGGTCATCTCCATCTTTGATTGCACGCGCAATCAGCGAGGCGATCTCTTGCATCTGCGGTGCACCCATCCCCTGTGTTGTTGTAGCGGCAGATCCAACTCGAATTCCGCTGGTTACTGCAGGTGACTCTGGATCATATGGAATTGCATTTTTATTAAGGGTGATTCCAGAGTTGCCGCAACGTTCATCTGCAACTTTTCCGGTGACTCCTGTTGATCGAATATCGATCAGCGCTAGGTGTGTTTGAGTTCCACCAGAGACAGCACGCATGCCATGCTCTTCCAAACTCTTAGCAAGCACCTGACAATTTGAAATTACATCCTTGGCGTACTTTTGATATTCAGGAGTTGCACATTCTTTAAGTGCTACAGCTTTGCCTGCAACCGCACTCATGATTGGTCCACCTTGCATGCCCGGGAATACAGCCTTATCAATCGCCGCTGCATGTTCCGCCTTAGAGACGATCATGCCTCCGCGCGGACCGCGCAACACTTTGTGTGTGGTGAATGAGACAACATCGGCATATGGAACTGGGCTTGGAATTGCCTTACCCGCAACCAATCCAATGAAGTGCGCTGCATCAACCCACATGATTGCGCCAACTTCGTCACAGATCTGACGAACTTTCTCGAAGTCAATCAAACTTGGATATGCAGTTGCGCCTGTACAGATCATTCGCGGTGCGTTCTTGAGAGCCAAGTCGCGCAACTCGTCGTAGTCAATAAGTTCATCTTCAGCACGAACTCCGTACGAAACGATGTTGAACCATTTACCAGAGAAGTTCACCTTAGATCCGTGGGTGAGGTGTCCACCATGCGGCAATGACATTGCAAGGACGGTATCTCCAGGCTTAGTAAAAGCTTGATAGACAGCGACGTTAGCGCTGGCGCCAGAATGTGGTTGCAAGTTGGCGTGCTCGGCTCCAAAGAGCGCCTTAGCGCGTTCAATACCAATCAGCTCTACCTTGTCGACCTCTTCACATCCGCCGTAATAACGCTTGCCTGGATAGCCTTCGGCATATTTATTGGAGAGAGTTGAACCTAGCGCGGCTAGAACAGCAGGTGAGGTGAAGTTTTCGCTCGCGATCAACTGAAGGTTGTGGCGTTGGCGCTCAAGTTCACTTAGAACAACTGCGGCGATATCTGGATCCTGCGCGGTGAGCGCATCGAAATCTGGTCCATAAAAGGTATCTGTAGACATACCCGAACCCTATGGCTTAGGCGCCTAAATAGCCGTAATCGTCGGCACAACCTCCTGAAGTGCCTCAAGTGAGATTGCCCCTATGCGGGCTGCCACAATCCCCCCGTTGGCTCCCCGGCGCAAGACGGTCGAGGCTGGCCCCTCGGGGAGTACACCCTCATCAACCACAACTCCGATCTCCTCGGGCGAGCCCAAGAGATAGGTCAGGTCGCGCAGAGGCGGCTGCCCAGCGACTGAGGCGCTGGCGGCAGCGAGAGGACCGCTTCGCCCAAGGAGCGAGAGCAAAAACTCTCGTTGTGGAATCCGAACTGCAAACTCCTCTAGCGCTCGGCCATCACCGAGATCCCAGTTGAGCGCCGATTGCGGAGCGAGTTGGACCGTCAAGAGACCGGGCCAAAAAGCGTTGACTACCTGCTGCCAATCCGAATCAAAATCTGTGGCGAGCCCACTCACTGCGGTCACCTTGCCGATCAAGACCTGAGCCGCTGTGCCTGGTTGATCACCTCGCAAAGAGTGCAATTTACTAACCGCTCCATGGTTGAAGGCATCACAGAGATACAAGTAACCATGTTCGGCAGCGACCACTACGACATCACCTTGAAGCAAAGCGACCAATGCGCGATCTCGGACTGCGCTCTTATTTCGGGTATTTAACTTGACTACATTGCTCATGCCTTGAGAGCTCCTTGCTCGATCATCTCTTCGATCCGTTTGGCGATATGTGCATCAACCATGGCGTGAATTCGGGTTCCATCTTCTGAGTAGGTTTCAGAGAGTACCTCGCCACGTTCATGAATTACTGAGACCAACTCACCGCGATTAAATGGAATGACGGCGGTGATCTCTACACGAGGACGTGGCAGAGAAGTCTCAATCGCCTTGACCAACGTCTCAATGCCGAATCCGGTCCGAGCTGAGAATGCATAACTGTTTGATTCCTCGCGCAGAATCTGCATGATCACTTCTGGCGCTGCGATGTCGGCCTTATTGATCGCGATGATCTCTGGGATATCGCCGCCACCAACATCTTTGATCACTTCTCGGACTGCACGAATCTGCTCTTGTGGATCTGGATGCGAGCCATCCACCACATGGACGATGAGATCTGCGGCCGCTACCTCTTCCAGAGTCGATTTAAAGGCTTCGACTAATTGATGAGGCAAATGGCGAACAAAACCGACCGTGTCAGCCAAGGTGTAGATACGTCCATCTGAACTCTTGGTCTGGCGAACCGTTGGGTCCAAGGTCGCAAAGAGGGCATTTTCAACTAGGACTCCAGCATTCGTGAGGCGGTTCATGAGAGATGATTTTCCAGCGTTGGTGTAACCAGCGATCGCAACAGATGGGACGCTGTACTTTGTTCGCTCTTGACGTTTGGTATCGCGAGCGACCTTCATCTCTTTAATCTCTTTGCGCAGTTTCGCCATCTTGTCGTTAATACGACGGCGATCGGTCTCGATCTTGGTTTCACCAGGACCTCGTCCACCAATGCCACCCGCCTGGCGTGAGAGTGAGTCACCCCAACCGCGCAAGCGGGGCAACATATAACTCATCTGGGCTAGTTCTACCTGCGCCTTACCCTCGCGAGACTTTGCATGCTGCGCGAAGATATCGAGAATGAGAGCGGTGCGATCAATAACTTTAACCTTTAATTTTGATTCCAAGGTACGAAGTTGCGCAGGTGATAACTCACCATCGCAGACAACAGTGTCAGCACCAGTTGCAATGACAGACTGTTTTACTTCAGCAACTTTTCCTGAACCAATAAAGGTTGAAGCATCTGGTTTATCGCGTCGCTGTACAAAACCTTCCATGACTTCTGAGCCGGCAGTTTCGGCGAGCGCTGCGAGTTCCTTCATCGAATTTTCAGCATCTTGCGCTGTGCCCTCGGTCCATACTCCTACAAGAACGACCTTCTCCAGACGAAGTTGGCGATACTCGGCATCGTTAACATCTTGAAGTTCTGTAGACAGTCCAGAAACGCGGCGAAGCGCTTGGCGATCTTGTAAATCCTGTTGGTTGCTTTCATCGCTCTCTGCCGAGTCGTACTCCGCTGCCGCGCGAGCGCTCTCGCGCAAAAGTTGATCGATATCGATATCGAGAGGTTCTTCGCCGTGGTTCACAGATACGTATCCAGTTCAACATCTTTCACGAGTACTGCAGGACCGATCAACGTGGCATTGCTATGTGGATCGATATCTACTACTAGACGTCCCCCAGGGGGATTGATCACCCAACGCGAAGGCAAACGTCCACGCTTGTGAAGTGTTGCTGCCAAAGCAACGGCACAGGTACCGGTTCCACAGGATTGTGTCTCTCCCACTCCGCGTTCGAAAACTCGCATGGCTAGTTCGCCGTTAGGTAGAAACGTTACGAATTCGACATTCACTCCATCTGGATAATCGCCATCAACCTCTGGCGCCTCCTTGAGATCTCCGATCGAATCCAAATCATCTACAAATACAACGGCGTGAGGATTGCCAACATCTACATGAGTTGCGCTCCATGATTGATTGCCGATGCTGACTGTCACATCGTCATAGACCTCTTCTACATGGCCCATATTGACCGAGATGTCATCGTCAGCTGGAACAGCGAGGTATTTCATACCTGCTCGAGTATTTATCGGGAATATTCCTTCGGCTTGGTAGCCTCGCTCAACCAAATAGCGAGCCATGACACGAATGCCGTTGCCGCACATCTCGGCGATCGAACCATCCTGATTGCGGTAATCCATGAACCACTTGCCATCACGCTTGGTAATGCGGATAAAGCCGTCGCTGCCTATACCTGTCTGGCGATTGCAGATTCGCGCCACCTGCTCCGGGGTAATTTCGTGCGCCCCTTCTGGATCAAAGAGCAGCACAAAGTCATTGTGTGTTCCATGCCCATAGGTTGCGATCATGAAGTCAGAATAGCCTTTTCGATGGTTGCCAGGCGGTCTGAGTCTGGTTCCAGCCAAGTGATCCGCTGATCTCGGCGAAACCAGGTCTCTTGCCTACGAATATATTGCCGGGTCGCAAGTTTTATCTGAGAGATCGCCTCATCCATTGTGATTTCCCCGGCTAAAGCCGAAATAACTTGGGCATAGCCCAGGGCGGCGCGCGCTGTCTTACCTTCGAGCAATCCTTTGGTGATCAACTCTTCAACTTCATTAACCAATCCCTGCTGGAACATTCGATCGACCCGGAGTTCAACCCTGTCATCTAAGAGTTCGCGATCCATGTTCAATCCGAACTGCAGAGCCTGTGGGTACTTAGTGGAATCTTCCCGCGGCAAATTGGCGGTAAAGGGCTCACCGGTAATCTCGATGACTTCTAGTGCGCGAATCACGCGGCGCACATTTTCTCGCGGGATTGCAGCGGCGGCGGCTGGATCCAGTTTGCCAAGCCTTTGGTGCAGAGCATCTCCCCCGATCTTCTCCGCTTCTAAAGTTAATTTTTCGCGGACGGCGGGATCGGTGTCAGGAAAATTTAAATCATCAAGAATTGCCTTGATATAGAAACCTGTTCCTCCGACAACAATCACGGGAATATCTGCTGCTAACAATTCGTCGATGACGGCGCGAGCTCGCTCTTGGTACCAGGCAACATTTACATCGGTTGAAACTTCGACCAGATCAAGCATGTGGTGCGGGATTCCTTGGCGTTCAGCCATCGAAAGTTTGGCGGTTCCAATATCCATATCCTTATAGAGTTGCATGGAATCGGCATTGACTACCTGCCCACCGATGCGCTGAGCCAGTGCAACAGCTAAGTCACTCTTTCCGGTAGCCGTCGCCCCACCGATAACAACCAGGGTCACAGAGATTTAAGTTTCTGAAGCGTTGGCATGCCGATCATGATTGAGTTGTTGCCGATTTCGGCGCGCCTGGCATCATGTGCATCTCCGCCGCGGGTTCTACGTACCGAGTTGAGCGTACCCACCATGAAGTTTGGAGTGCTCTCGGTGATTGTTACATCCGCAATATCTCCAGGGCGAGCCTCTGTGGACTCGAGATGAACCAAACGAAAATCAGGAGTGCGGCCATTAACTCTGGCTCGATCGGCATCATGTCGACCTTCGTGATCAGAGATCAGAACTTCGTAGCTCTTGCCAATCGAGGCGCGATTGATCTCTCCCGAAATCTCTTGCTGCAATTTATGTAAGCGGGTGTAGCGCTCAGCCATGACCTCATCCCCAATTTGATCGGGCATGGTGGCGGCAGGAGTGCCCGGACGTTTGGAGTACTGGAATGTGTAAGCCGCGGTGAACTTGGCGGCGCGCGTTACATCAAGGGTCGCCTGGAAATCTTCTTCGCTCTCGCCAGGGAAGCCAACGATGATGTCGGTGGTGATTCCAGCCTCGGGCATCGCTTTGCGCACATCCTCGATAATCTTTAAATATCTTTCGGAGCGATAGGAACGACGCATCGCCTGCAATATCCGGTCCGACCCCGACTGCAGCGGCATATGAAGATGTGGCATCGCGGCTTTGGTCTCTGCCATAGCCTCAATAACATCCTGAGTGAAATCTCGTGGATGCGGCGACATAAAACGTAAACGCTCGAGTCCATCGATTGCGCCAACTTCGCGAATCAACTTTGCAAAGGCACCGCGCTCCCCAAAGTCCACGCCATATGCATTTACATTCTGACCAAGCAGAGTAATTTCAACGACGCCTTGTTCAACAAGCGCACGAGCCTCGGTAAGAATGTCTTGCTTTGGACGATCCTTCTCTACGCCGCGAAGTGAAGGCACGATGCAAAAGGTGCAGGTGTTGTTACATCCGACAGAGATCGAAACCCAGGCACTGAATGCCGAGTGACGCCTTGCCGGCAGAGTTGAGGGAAAGTGTTCGAGCGACTCTTTGATCTCAACTTGAGATGCCTCTTCAATGCGAGCGCGCTCCAAGAGGGCGGGCAGCGATCCAATGTTGTGAGTACCAAAGACCACATCGACATAAGGTGCACGTTTGATTATCGACTCTTGATCCTTCTGCGCCATACAGCCGCCGACAGCGATCTGAAAGTCAGGATTGCTCTTCTTCAATGGAGCCAGGAAACTCAAATTGCCGTAGAGCTTGTTATCCGCATTTTCGCGGACCGCACAGGTATTAAAGACCACCAGATCTGGGGTTGTGCCTTCAAGAGCGGCCTCGTAACCTGCAGATAAGAGGAGTCCCGCAATGCGCTCAGTGTCGTGCACATTCATCTGACAGCCGTAGGTTTCTACGACAAAGGTGCGCGCGCTCATTGGAGAATCTTACGAGGCTAAGAGCTCCCTCATAATCCGCTCAATAATCTGCGGAGTAAAGCCCTTGCGAGCAAGCAGCGAGTGAATTCGACGATAGATCACCATATGATCCAAATGAGCGCAGGAGCGATATTTACGCTCGGCCAACTGGAAGGCCATCTGGTACTCCTCCTCAAGATCCGAGCCCTGCATCACCTCATCGATGATGTCTTGAGCAACGCCCTTGCCCCGGAGTTCTTGGACGATCACGCCAGTGCTCAACTTCTTCTGACGGCGACGTGACTCGGTCCAAATGTGGGCGAATTCAAGGTCGTTGAGAAGACCCTGGAGTTCGAGTGAGTCGAGAACAGAGGAAGAGATCTCGGGTTCTACTCCCCGCTTTAAGAGTTGGGCGTGTAGCTCAGCCCTACTCTTGGCGCGAGGAGCTAGCGCGTAGAGCGCCATAGACATCGCGTCAGAGTAGGGATCAGCCACTACATCTGATTTATCTCTCACCTTTTAGAAATCAACCTCGGAGGTCGCTTCATCAATCGCGGCAACTAACTCTGGATCAATAACGACCGGAACATAGTGTTCGCGGATCTTGCCTTCAATCTCATTTGCAAGATCTGGGTTATCAATCAAGAAGTTACGAGAGTTCTCTTTACCTTGTCCGAGTTGATCGCCCTCGTAGGTATACCAAGCGCCAGATTTCTTAACGACTCCAACCTCAACGCCAAGATCAATGAGTGATCCTTCGCGAGAGATGCCGGTGCCGTAGATGATGTCGAACTCTGCCTGCTTAAATGGTGGAGCCATCTTGTTCTTAACGACTTTGACGCGAGTACGGTTACCAACAGCTTCTTGGCCATCCTTAAGCGTTTCGATACGTCGCACATCCATGCGGATAGAGGCGTAGAACTTAAGTGCCTTACCACCAGTGGTTGTCTCGGGAGTTCCGAAGAAGACACCGATCTTCTCACGCAACTGGTTGATAAAGATTGCAGTCGTATTGGATTGGTGTAGCGCGCCTGTGATCTTGCGAAGCGCTTGTGACATCAAGCGAGCCTGTAGACCCATATGTGAATCACCCATCTCGCCCTCAATTTCGGCGCGAGGAACGAGTGCAGCAACTGAGTCAACAACGATGATGTCGAGTGCGCCGGAGCGAATCAACATATCCATGATCTCAAGAGCCTGCTCGCCGGTATCTGGCTGAGAGACGAGAAGCGCATCAATATCTACGCCGAGCTTCTTCGCATACTCAGGATCGAGGGCATGCTCAGCATCGATAAATGCTGCGATGCCGCCAGCCTTCTGGGCATTTGCAATGGCGTGAAGCGCCACAGTTGTCTTACCTGAGGATTCAGGTCCATAAATTTCAATGATGCGTCCGCGGGGCAATCCGCCGATTCCGAGCGCGATATCAAGAGCGATTGATCCGGTTGGAATAACCTCTTGGACGACTGGGCCGCGATCGCCCATCTTCATTACTGATCCCTTACCGAACTGACGCTCAATCTGGGCTAGGGCGGTATCTAGGGCTTTGGTGCGATCAAGCGATTGCTTTTCAGATGCCTTATCGGCTTTATCTGATGCCATTTTCTGCCTTTCTCTCTTAACTCAGATGAGTTCATCTGTACGGTCCAGAAGGTACGGAAGACCACCGACGGCGGGAGGCTGGCTCTCGCGGAAGTGTGGAACCGCTCTGGTTGGGCATATCTTTCGCATCCGATCGGAGACCTTTCGGATGAGAGAATCCTACCGAACATCTGTTCGAATGACTAGGACACGCCGAACTGGACTTAGATCAACTCCCTGTTGGCGGGTAACCCAAAAATGGGGCATCAGATTTTGGGTACTCAAAAACGACTCGCCACCCGCTTTTGGGATAAAAGCCGAGTACCAGGTCGTTCTGCTTTGTTAGCAAATAGTTCCCGTCAACCTGCAAATTAAGGAGGTACGGATCCTGACCCGAATAATTGGGCCAGGCGACATTCTGAGATATCAGAATTTGCAAGGCTTTACTTGCTCCAGCAGGGACCACGCCCTGATAGTGCTTTCGCAATTTTGTAAGTGTCTTATCAACCACTGCTTTGTTGGCAGAAGCGGTGGTAGCAATTTTGGAATAAGTTGCATCCGTCCCTTCAATATCAATGAGAGGGCCTGAACAAATATGCGGAGTCTCTGATTCTTTCTTCGGATCGACCGCGGTTGCTTCACTTCCCAGATTGAAGGCATTACTTAAATTAGTTGGAACGTGAAAATATGCGTATAAAGCCGGATAGATATCTGTCGGAATCTCCTTCAAATATTTAGTTCCGTAGCCCCCACAAATACCCCAACCATTTCCTACCCTCCATTGAGAATCATTGTCATGGATTTTCTTGAAACTAGCCGTTCCTAAGAACACTAATAAGATCAAGACTATTAATCCCAGAGTGCTCAGCCCTTGCCTGCTTTTAAGTAGGCGGCTGATTTTCATCTGATGAATCTACCTTGAAGATCAATAAATTTAGTGCGCCTGTTGCTGAGTTTGCAAAAGTGCTAAATGTCTATTTTTTACGGAATCCGAGGCATCACGAATAACTAATCGCTTGTCACGAGAGAGTTCGCCATGGATGATGATGAAATCTCGAGCGCGAAGACCGAACGCTGCCGCTAGCTCTTTGATTACTGCTGCATTTGCTTTGCCATCGACTGCAGGGGCTTGAACCGCGACAACTAAACGGGGTGGATCACCCGCAGTGCCGCCGACCTTGTTGCGTGATGCATTGGGACGAACCCGAATTTCAATCACAAGGTCAGGCATGAGTTTTAACGGTACTTCGCTGGCATCTCGGGGTTGTGAGCAACAATCGCCTTCCAGATATCTCCGGCTTCAAAACCTCTGGCGAGCGCTTCGTTTACTGTTAGACCGCCGAGCTCTGAATGAACGATGTCTCGGGCATAGGTGTCGGGATCGCTGAAGTAATCAAAGATTCTGGATCGAAGTTCGGTTATACGCATAGCCATAAATTAAAGGGCTCGCGCCATTTGATCGGCTTGCTTTGCGCTCTCTGTTGGAGTGAGTGGAGATGCAATCTGACCAATTAACCAGTGCAAGACGGTGCCAGAGGATTCGCCAAAGAGTGAGGCGAGTGAAGATTTAATCAATTGCCAGAGTGGGTGATCGGTGACAGTGACAAATTTGGCGATATCGAGTGGGTCGGTCTCAACCATTTTGCGAAGAGCTGGGTCTTTCGAGATTTCGATAGAGAGCGCGTAGAGGGCATCACGTTTGGTGGGGGCTTTTCGGGCAAGCTCAGCGAGGCGTTGAATTTCGGATTCAACGAGCGAGAGCATCATCTCTTCTTTGTCGCTGAAGTGGTTGTAAACCGTCGCGCGTGAGACTTCGGCACGAGCAGCAATATCGTTCATATTCGATTCGTAAGAGCCGACCTCAGTGATAACGATCTTGGCGCCAGAGAGAATTGCGGTACGGGAACGCTGATTGGTTGCCATGGCTGGATTGAGCTTTCGATAAGGCTCGCGTTGGTGCTAATTACGCGGCGTCATCCACCACAGTGAGAGTAGGTGCTTCGTGAGTTCGAACTTGAGCCGTAACGGTCAAGAGAACTTCACCCAACGAGATATCCAGGGCGCTGCAGATTGCATTGAGGAGTTCTGACGAGGCCTCTTTCTGTCCGCGCTCGACCTCCGAAAGATAACCCAATGAGACGCGAGCGCTCCTAGCTACATCGCGCAGGGTGCGTCCCTGGCTGATGCGCGCTGAACGTAGCGCAGAGCCAATGTGGGAGCGGAGAAGAATCACGGGATAAGGATACGGGTAAAGGTGGCTAATGCGCTCTCTATAGTTGCGTGGCGAATCTGAGCGCGATCTCCCGCCAGCGCTAACTGCACCGTGCTCGTCCCATTTTTGCTATCAATCGCAATCCAGACCGTTCCGGCTTTCTGTCCATAGGCACGTCCAGGTCCAGCAACTCCAGTTGTAGCAATAGCGAAGTCGGTTTTGAACTGAGTTCGCGCACTCTGCGCCATCAGGATTGCCACCTCTTCCGAGACGGCGGTATGTTTATTGAGAACCCGCTTGGCAACTCCCAAAAATTTGGTCTTGCTTACATCGCTGTAAGTTATAAACCCACCCTGAAAGACCGCTGAAGATCCTGCGACGGAGGTGAAGGCCTCTGCCAATCCCCCGCCGGTGATCGATTCTGCGGTGCTGACCGTGAGTCCGCGGCGCTTGAGGATCTTGATGAGTTGAGCGGCCTGCTCATTTACTGGCATTTTGGATTACCTTTTTAAAGTAGTCGTAGCCAGTTGTAATCGTGATGGCGATTGTTGCCGCCATAAAAATATCGCGCGGCAGGTGCAACCAATGCGGCAGCGGGAGGATGTAGAAACCGATTCCAAAGCCCTGCATCATGGTTTTGAGTTTGCCACCCTTGCTGGCAGGAATTACCCCACCTTTAATGACTGCAAGGCGAAGCAGCGTTACGGAGATTTCGCGGAACAAGATCACGATAGTTACCCACCACCACAACTTTCCTTGAATCGATAGTCCGATCATCGCGGTACCAATGGCCGCCTTGTCGGCTACAGGATCAAGGAAAGTTCCAAAGCTGGTCACTTGATTTCGCGAGCGGGCTAGGCGCCCATCCATTAAATCCGTGACTCCAACTAAAAAGAATCCACACCATGCAATAACGCGCCAGAGTGAATTGTCACCACCATCTTTGAAAAGAGCATATGCGCAAAATGGGAGAGCCAGAAAGCGCAGGATGGTAAGCGCATTAGGAAGATTGAGTGTCCGCGCCTTTGGTGTGCTCATTGGTGCCATGCTACCTGTCGCCGCCTTACTTTTGCGTGAAGGCTTCGAAATCAGGGGCTAATTAGCCTTGAGAGGATGCGCCAGGTCCAAATTGCAGGTGTACTACTTCGCCAGTTGCACCGGGAGCGCCTGCATCGTGACCATTAACATTCAAATCAACGGCTCCTGCGTTGCCGATCGTGAAATTAATCAATTGACTGTCATCGAAAGACTTTGATTGACCAGTCACCAAATTGCCTACGAACAACTGTGCTCCTGAACTATCTGTTACTGCCAGCCAGGTCGAACCAGAGCTAGCTGTCACGACGACTGAAACTGGTGAAGTCTTGGTTGCCACGGCGGTAGTCCCGGCAGGGGCCGCGCCAGTGGTTGAGGTAGTCGCCGTTGTTGATGTTGTAGAAGTTGTTTGAAGAGGTTGGGTTGTCGTAGATGAGCTTGTGATTTTCTTCTTTGCGGAATGAACAAATGAAGCACCTGTTGGAATTGCAACAACAAGAACAGCGATCGCTACTGCAACTTTAGCGAGCAGAGCATAAGAAATTCTGGACTCTTTGCGAACTACTGGAGTTACATTGTTTTCACTGAGTAGATCGATCATTGGACGGTTGTAGTCCTGATTCATGGCATTGAATTCATCGACAAGTAAGTCGGCATTGGCATGCAAAACTTTTGCGATATTACGGATATGTCCGCGGGCATAAGCCAAGCCACCAGAGGATGCGAAATTGTCATTTTCAAGATCAAGTAACACAGTGCGACGAACGGATGTGGCTTCAGCGAGTTCTTCCAGCGACATGCCAACAGACTCTCTGGCTTGACGGAGAAGAATTCCAACTGACATGAAGAGCCTCGTTACTTAAATTGCGAACGGTGATAACACCGAACCACAACCTTGGGGGTAGGAGTAAAGGGTAAGCCACAAAAACGCCTTGAGCCAAATTTAATTTGGTAATACCCCGCATATGCGCGTAAAACGGGGATTAATTCACTTACACGTAACCCTGGATCTCCTCTAGGAGGTCTGGCATCTGCTCGGCCGTGATCAGAACCTCGCGAGCCTTAGAACCTTCTGAGGGGCCGACAACCCCACGACTCTCCATGAGATCCATCAGACGACCGGCCTTCGCAAAGCCGACGCGAAGTTTGCGTTGCAACATGGAGGTGGATCCAAATTGTGTGCCGACTACAAGTTGAATCGCTTGCAAGAGCAGATCCATATCATCACCAATATCATTTTCAATCTGCTTACTTACTGCTGGTGCATTAATATCAATTCTGAAAACTGGTTGTGCTTGCGACTTAACATGATTAACAACGGCCTCTGATTCGCGCTCTGATACATAAGCGCCTTGAATACGCATCGCCTTGCTTGCACCCATTGGCAAGAAGAGTCCATCACCTTGTCCCACCAATTTTTCCGCACCAGGTGTATCGAGAATAACGCGCGAGTCGGCGAGGCTTGAAGTCGCAAATGAGAGACGAGATGGAACGTTGGCCTTGATCAAACCAGTAACCACATCAACGGATGGGCGCTGCGTCGCGATTACCAAGTGAATACCAGCAGCACGAGCCAACTGAGTAATGCGAACGATGCTCTCTTCAACTTCACGAGCGGCTACCATCATCAGGTCGGCCAACTCATCGATGATCACGAGCAAGTAAGGATATGGCTCAAGGACTCTCTCGCTTCCTTCAGGAGCCGATAATTTCTTAGCCTTGACTGCGCGATTGAAATCGTCGATATGTCTAAATCCAAAGTGCGAGAGATCGTCATAACGTTGATCCATCTCACGGACCACCCATGCCAACACATCAGCAGCCTTCTTGGGATTGGTAATGATGGGAGCGATGAGGTGCGGAATTCCTTCGTAGCTAGTGAGTTCGACGCGCTTAGGGTCGATCATCACTAAACGAACTTCATCTGGAGTCGAGCGCATCAATATAGAAACGATGAGTGAGTTGATCATCGAAGACTTACCGGCACCAGTTGCGCCTGCAACAAGTAGGTGAGGCATCTTGGCCAAGTTAGCGCAGATGAAATTACCCTCGACATCTTTACCGAGTGCGATAACCATTGGGTGGGTCTCATTCATTGCAACGCTGGAACGCAATACATCGCCAAGCGCGACAATCTCGCGATCGGTATTTGGAATCTCAATTCCTACAGCGGATTTGCCGGGAATTGGCGAGAGAATTCGCACATCTCCACTTGCTACTGCATACGAGATGTTCTTTGAGAGCGCAGTAATTGCTTCGACTTTTACACCAGCGGCAAGCTCAATCTCATAACGAGTAACAGTCGGACCACGCATGAATCCTGTGACTCTGGCATCAACTCCGAACTGCTCAAAGACCTGGCCGAGCGCAGCAACGACTGTGTCATTGGCCTTGGATTTAGCCTTCGAGGCGGGGGCGGTGCGCAGCAAATCCATCGATGGCAATACATATGGTGCATCTGCCGCCAGGATCATCTGATGAGCGGGAGCGCTCTGCACGGTCTTAGTCGTAAATGTTGGGGCAGGCGCAGGTGTTACATGGAGAGCGACGGTTGCTTCAGGATCGAGCGGCTCTTCCAACTCTTCCTCTGGCTCTTCCTCATGGAACTCCTGAACCAGCGGAGTTTCAAAAGGAGGAGTGTCATTGATCTCAAATTCTTCCTCTTGTTCAGCCTTGGCGGCTCGGCGACGACGAGCAAACCAGCCGAAAAAGGCTTTTACCTTTGAGACGACCTGTGACACCGGGGTCGCAGTTACGATCAAAATTCCAAAGAAGAGAATCAAAAGCAAGATCGGTATTGCCAGTAATGATGTCCCTAAGTTGGAAAGTGGACGACCTACTCCGTAACCAATGACTCCCCCGGCACCTTTGACGCTACTGAAATCTGCATCCTTGAAAACTTGGGCAAGCCCCGTAGTGCTGAGCACCAAGAGAATTGCACCGATCGTGATGCGGCCATTTGCGCGACCTTCATCGGGAGCTTTGAACAATCTAAAAGCGAAGTAGATAAAGAGGAGTGGGGTAACGATCGCTACCTTGCCGAATGTTCCCAACAAGATGGTATTCATAAATCGGCCGATTGGGTTGTGCAGATGGAACCAACTACCCGCCGCGCTCAGCAGCGCAAAGATCAGAAGAAGGAATGCCAGGCCATCACGGTGATGCGCGCTATCTAGTTCACGAGCCTCTTTAAAGAGGAATCGAACTGTGCTTCCAATCGCCTTTGCGATGAAACGCCAGATAGCCACCAGCCCGCGACCAATCGAGGCAAGGATAGATGGACGTTTCTTTGCCTTGCTTCGCGAGGTCGTTTGTTTTTTAGCCATAGCGAACTAAGCCTAAAGAAAAGAAGTTAGGCACGCTTGTCGGCGCGCCGTCATACCTCAATAACTACAGGGATGATCATTGGTTTACGGCGGTGTTCCTCACCGACCCAACTACCAACGGTGCGACGAACTACTTGTGAAAGCTGGTGCGTTCCGTTAATTCCATTTGCAACTGAGGTAGTTAATGCCTTCTCGATCATTCCCTTAACTTCATCAAAGAGCGCTTTATCTTCGGTGAAACCACGAGCATGGATATCAGGGCCTGCCACGATCTTGCCGCTTTGAGAATCAACCACAACGACAACCGAAATAAATCCTTCTTCTCCAAGAATGCGACGATCCTTCAGTGAACTTTCGGTGATCTCACCAATGCTCTGTCCATCGACGTATACAAAACCAACTGGAATCGCACCTGAGATATCGGCGTAACCATCATGTACATCAACGACGATTCCATTGTCTACGACGATGGTATTTGTGCGAGGCACACCAGTCTTTATAGCAAGCTCAGCATTCGCACGAAGGTGACGCCATTCGCCGTGGATCGGCATAACATTCTTTGGCTTAACAATGTTGTAGCAGTACAAGAGCTCTCCTGCTGCAGCGTGACCAGATACGTGCACAAGCGCATTGCCCTTGTGAACTACCGTGGCGCCAAAGCGAGTGAGTTCATTGATGACTCTAAAGACTGGATTCTCATTGCCAGGAATCAATGAGGATGCGAGTACGACGGTGTCACCTTTGCCCACACGGATCTGGTGTTCTCCATTAGCCATGCGGGAAAGTGCTGCAAGAGGTTCACCTTGTGATCCAGTGCAAATCAAAACAACGCGATCTCCGGCATCATCGAGGGTCTTAGCATCAATGATCTCAAGACCCTCAGGGACTTCGAGATAGCCAAGGTCTTGTGCCAATTTCATGTTGCGAACCATGCTGCGTCCGATGAAGGCAACCTTGCGATCATGTTGTGCGGCGATCATCATGATTTGTTGTACGCGGTGAACGTGTGAAGCAAAGGATGCAACTATGACGCGACGCTCGGTAGCGCGAAAGACGCGATCCAGAGTAGGCATTATGTCGCGCTCAGAAGTTGTAAATCCAGGAACATCAGCGTTAGTGGAGTCGACCATAAAGAGATCAACGCCCTCTTCACCCAATCGAGCAAAGGCAGCGAGGTCAGTGATGCGTCCATCCAAAGGCAGTTGATCCATCTTAAAGTCACCGGTTGCAAGAACAAGACCTGCTTCGGTGCGGATCGCAATAGCGAGTGCATCTGGGATTGAGTGATTAACTGCAACGAACTCAAGCTCAAAGGGGCCGAAGGTCTGTTTCATACCAGCTTTAACTTCGATCATTGGTGCGGTGATACGACGCTCTTTAAGTTTCGCCTCAGTGAAAGCAAGAGTCAGCTTGGAACCTACTACAGGAATATCAGCTCGCTCTTTCAATAGATATGGAACAGCGCCGATGTGGTCTTCATGTCCGTGAGTAAGTGCAATGGCTACAACATCATGCAAGCGATCGCGTATATAAGAGAAGTCAGGAAGGATCAGATCGATTCCAGGCTGGCTCTCCTCAGGGAAGAGAACTCCGCAGTCAACGATTAAGAGTTTGCCGCCAATTTCGTAGACGGTCATGTTGCGACCGATCTCGCCTAAACCACCGAGCGCAACAATGCGCAGAGTCTTAGGAGCTAGCTTGGCTGGGTAGGGTAATTCGGGGTGTGGATGATTCATTATTTAAGTACAACTCCGCCTTGTCGAAGGTCCTCCCGCAATTGCGCGATCTGCGCCTCGGTGGCATCGACAAGTGGCAAACGAGTAAATCCACCAGGTAGGCCCATCAACGTGAGTGCGGCCTTAGTCAATATCGCACCTTGGGTGCGGAAGGTTCCGGTGAATACCGGTAATAATTCTTGGTGTATTTCTAGAGCGCGAACTGAATCGCCAGCAAACCAAGCGTCGAGCATGGCCTTGAGTTGGTTTCCAACGGTGTGGCCACAGACCGAGACGAATCCAACCGCGCCAACGCTGAGCAGTGGCAGATTAAGAATGTCATCGCCTGAATAGACAGGCAGACCCGTACGTTGAATTACCCAAGAGGTAGATGCGGGATTTCCCTTGGCATCTTTGAGCGCCACAATGTTCTTTACTTCTGCGAGGCGACAGATTGTGTCCTCCTCGATTGGAACTCCTGTGCGACCAGGAATGTCATACATCATTATTGGTACATCTGTAGCTGCCGCGACAGCTTTGAAGTGAGCCTCGATACCAGCCTGTGGTGGCTTGTTGTAATAAGGAGCAACAATTAAAAGTCCATCGACGCCAAGCTCGGCACAACGTTTGGCTTGATCAACGGTGTACGCAGTTTCGTTATCCCCAGCGCCAGTCAAAACCTTTACGCGATCACCAACAGTGCTCTTAACAACTCGAATGATCTCAAGTTTCTCAGAGGTCTTAGTTGTAGGAGCCTCACCGGTGGTTCCATTAACGGCAATGGCATCATGACCAGTATCTGCCAAATGTTGGGCAATCTTCGCTACGCCGTCCCAGTCAATTGACCCATCTTTTAAAAATGGGGTCACCATTGCGGTGATCAAGCGGCCAAATGGCGCCTCAATCTGGGTCGTCTGTTTATGCGAGCTGGACATAGGGCTAACCCTATCGTGACTACGGGGCTACCCGTCCAGACTTCTCGAATGCGCCATGCGTAAGAGGCATGAGAGTTGCGAAATATTGCTCCATTTTCTCGGCAACCATCTCAATTTCCCGTTGTGGATAGCTAGGAAAATGCGATCCTTCGCGAGAAGTACGTAATGACAAGAAATTCATCAACGCACGGGCATTCATGGTTACATACATCGAAGAATATAAACCAACCGGTAACACAGCGCGGGCAACTTCACGCGCAACCCCTGCATCGAGCATCTTCTTATAGTTTTCGTAGGCGAGCGTGCAGCTCTCCTTTATTGCATTCACGGTAATTTCGTATTGCTCATCGGTTCCATCAACAAATGTGTAAGAACCAGCCTTACCAATTTGCACTAATTTGCGCTCCTTTGCAGGAACATAAAAATTGGGACGAAGTTCGCGATATCGACCCGACTCCTCGTTATACGAAGCGATGCGGTGGCGCATAAATTCACGGAATACAAAGATCGGTGCAGATATAAAGAAGGTCATAGAGGTGTGCTCGAAAGGTGAGCCATGACGTTCGCGCGCCAAATAGTTGATTAAACCTGCTGAGCGAGCTGGATCGGCATCAACATCATCGAGTGAATTCTCACCAGCAGTTGAGACTCGGGCCGCCCAAATTACATCGGAATCGCTGGCGCTTGCCTTAACTAGTTCGACCGTTACATCACTGCGGAAATTGATCTCGAAATGCTCTTCGCTCATATGGCGACCTTATCTTTTGGTACCCGCGCGGCTAGGGATTAAGGCAGAATATCGGCGTGTCAGTGAAGCGCGATTCCCTCAGCGTTGGACTTGCCGTCGGAGCCGCTGGAACCGCCTTCGGAGCTGTAGCGGTCGCTGACCACTTCTCGGTCGCCCAAGCCTGCTTCCTCTCCTTCGTACTATTTTCTGGGGCATCCCAATTCTCTTTAGTCGCGGTCATGAGCGCAGGTGGAAGTGCGCTCAGCGCCATCGTAACTGGAACTTTCTTAGGTGGGCGCAACGGTTTATACGGTGTGCGTATGGCCCAGATCCTTAAACTCAAAGGGTTCAAGCGCGCGCTGGCAGCACAAATCACGATTGATGAATCGACTGGGGTTTCGATCGCGCAAACCAACCTTGCGGATCAGAAGACCGCTTTCTGGTACACCGGTTTTGGAGTGTTCGTATTCTGGAATCTATTCACTCTGTTAGGCGCAGTCGGAGCCAAGGCGATCGGAGATACTTCTGCCTGGGGGTTAGATGTCGCCTCCCCTGCAATTTTCTGCGCGGTCTTGTTCCCACGACTCAAAGAACGCAGATTCCTGGTTGCCTCACTCCTCGCATTTATCTGGGCGCTCTCCATCACGGAATTTGTCCCCGCTGGTGTACCAATTATTTCCACTGTAGTTATTGCCGCTCTTGTGGGGTGGAAGTAAATGAGTTCACAATGGATTGCAGTAATCGTTACCAGTTTGCTTTGCTACGCCCTTAAATACATTGGGCATGCGATTCCAGAGATTTGGTTGGCGCACCCACGAGTTCAACGAATTACCAACTTGATTCCCATCGTTTTGCTTAGCGCTTTAGTCGCAATGCAAGCTCTCACTACAAAAACTAAGTTTGTTTTAGATCACCGATTGGCCGGTATTGCAGTTGCACTTATTGCCCTCAAAGCAAAATTGCCATTCCCCGCCGTAGTAATCGGGGCAATGGCAACTTCTGCGATTGTGTATCGCTTAAAGATTTAGCCTCCAAACTCCTAAATCGAGAAAATCAGTAATTATTGAAGATGATCACATTTTCGTGAAAGATACAGATATGAGTCGAACCGGGGCAAAGGGGCTGAATGACTTAGCTGCTACCCACCCAGCGATAGCGCAAGAGGCACACGGTTGGGATCCATCCAGCGTAACTTTTGGCTCCGGGCGTGAATTCGATTGGAAATGCAATAAATGTTTGCAAATTTATCGAGCGTCTCCTAATAAGAGATCTCAAGGTCGTGGATGTCCCGTCTGCTCGAATCGCAAAATTGTTAAAGGAGTGAATGACCTCGCCACAACGGATCCCGAAATCGCTAGTCTGGCTGATGGGTGGGATCCGTCAGAAGTTACTCGAGGATCTACCCGTATCGTTAATTGGAAGTGCACTTCAAACAAATACTTAAAGCACTCTTATCCGAGCGCTGTCTACGCTAAGACTTCAGGCAGGGGTTGTTCCATTTGCTCTGGAAAATTAGTTGTAGAGGGGATAAATGATTTAGCGACCACGCATCCTGCCGTCGCCAGCGAGGCTACAGCGAACTGGGATCCGAATAAATTCACTGCTGGCAGTAACAAAGTCGTGGAATGGGTCTGCAAACAGGGTCACCCTTCGCGGAAATCTATCAATCAAAGAACTCAGGCAAAAGGTTCAGGTTGTGCGATTTGTGAAAACTTAAAGGTTTTGCCTGGCTATAACGACCTTGCATCGCTATATCCTGCTGTTGCAAAAGAAGCTTTTAAATGGAATCCAAAAGATTTCGTGGCTTTTGCTGAAAAAAAACAACAGTGGCGGTGTTCTAGTTGCGGGTTCATCTGGATGGCTGTAATCCGTTCAAGAACCCAATTAGGAGCGGGGTGTGGGGCGTGCGCAGGAAACAAACTATTTCCAGGTGTCAATGATTGCCAAACTACGCATCCGGACTTGGCCGCACAAGCAGATGGTTGGGACCCAACTCAATATATGGCCGGAACGGGATACACCCTAAATTGGAAGTGTCCGACATGTAATTTCGTCTATCCCTCAACTGGATCAAATCGAATTCAAGGACAAGGTTGTCCCAAATGCGCCAAGTCAGGGTTTGACCCGTCGGCTACCGGCTGGCTTTACCTCTTGAAAAACGAAAGTAAGGGCTTAATTAAGGTTGGAATTACGAACTCGGTAATCACTCGGTTAAGAGCACATAGGGCGGAAGGTTTCCGAAAAGTGGATCTGTCCCATCCGATGCCAGGCGTCAAAGCTCGAGAACTAGAGAAAAAAATTCTGCAGCTAGTGAGAACAAACAATGCAGAGTTTTTCTCCCCTGAACAAAAAGATAAGTTCAGCGGATATACAGAATGTTGGGTGGAGGCAACTTATCCTGCCGAATCGCTTACTGGATTGTTTGAGAAAATCACATAATTAGAAACGCGAATTCGCAGTTCAATTTTGATTCGAGTACTGCGATCAATTGAAATAGACTTTCCCGTTTGCGACAGTCGGGACAATGGCTATCTCGGAGTTTATGTAACGCTGGAAAATTGCAGTGGCTAGTTAGTCATCCCAATTGGTTTCATGCCAAACAAAACTTTCTGTCTGCACCTTCATAACTAACTGGTGAAATGAACTCCACTCCCGAGAACCAAAAAGAGCGAGCACTTCAGGAATTTCAGTTGTAGTTGCTATCCCCAAAGCCGATAGAAATTCTGGAATCTTGCCCGCACCAATTGTATGGAAACATTCTGTCCCTGTCCCACCAGTAGGACTACCGAGCAAATAACACTCGATTTTTACCTTTGAATTTTCAATTTCTACGGTGTAATTTCCACTTGCATCTCTGAATTTCTGACTGATACTTATCGGGTCACCACCCTTCTCTCTATTCACTCACAAAATAGTACTAGCCACCGACATTAGATCGATGGCTAGTGCGTGAGATAAGGGATTTAGAGAATAGCTAGTGCCTCTAACTTCTCTTCAAGAGCCTTATCGGAAGGCTCGGTCATGTGAGTTCCATCTGGGAACAAGATCACAGGAATAGAGCGTTGTCCGCCATTGATCTCAATAACCTTCTCTGAAGCAGATTCATCTGCCTCTACATCGATGTAGTTGTACTCGACGTTATGTGAATCTAGGTAAGCCTTTGAGCGACGGCAATCTCCGCACCAAGCAGCGCCGTACATTGTGATTTGAGCAGCCATTTATTTACTCCTTCGTTGGTGTGAAAATTCTATTTCAAGTCGAGGAAGTGTTCGAGTCCAAATGTGAGACCCGGTGTTGCAACCACTTTGCGAATACCGAGCAATACGCCTGGCATAAATCCTGTGCGATCGATGGAGTCATGACGAATAGTTAGCGTCTCACCGGTATCCCCCAGGACAACTTCCTGGTGGGCTACAAGTCCGCGCAAGCGAACTGAATGGATGGGCACATCTCCAACTTTGGCGCCGCGCGCACCTTCTAAACCAGAAGAGGTGGCATCGGGCATCGCCTCTTTATTAACTGATTGGCGGGCTTCGGTGATCAACTCTGCAGTACGGGATGCAGTTCCAGATGGAGCGTCAGCCTTGTTAGGGTGATGAAGTTCGATGATCTCGACAGATTCGAAATACTTGGAGGCTTGGGCGGCGAACTGCATCATCAAGACTGCGCCGAGTCCGAAGTTTGGTGCAATGAGCGCTCCGACACCTGGATTGGCATCGAGCCAACCGACGACGGTTGCGAGTTTCTCGCTGTTAAATCCCGTGGTTCCGACAACAACGCTGATGCCATGGTTAATGGCAAAGTCGAGATTATTCATGACCGAATCGGGGTGAGTGAAATCAACGACCACTTGAGCACCGCTGGAAACCAATTGGTTGATGTCATCGCCAATATCGAGTGCTGAAACGAGTTCTAAGTCAGTAGTTCCATTGATCGCGGCAACAGTCGTTGCGCCCATGCGACCTTTCGCGCCAAGTACGCCAACTTTGATTGTCATGCGATCACCTTCTCAAATTTCGTGGCCGATTTAAACGGCCCCACAAGGGCAAGCGTAGAAGGTCGAGGCAGAATCGTGCTGGCAATTGCCTTAATTTCATCGGGAGTTACTTGGGCGATCTTGTTCAAGATCTCATCAAAGCTCATGATTTCGCCGTAAACGAGTTCGCTCTTGCCGATGCGCATCATGCGCGAGCCGGTGTCCTCTTGGCTCAAGACGAGCGATCCTGTAACCGAACCCTTTGCTCGAACGATCTCTTCATCAGTGAGGCCATTTTCGGCGATATCAAATGAGATATCTCGAATGATCTTGATGACTTCTTCGGTCTTGTTGGGCTGACAGCCAGCATAAAAGGACATGGTTCCAGCGCCAGAAAATTGTTGTACGTATGAGTAGACGGAATATGCCAGGCCACGCTTTTCGCGGATCTCTTGGAATAAGCGAGAAGACATTCCCCCACCCATTGCAGATGCCAGGATGCTCAAGGCAAATCGGCGATCATCGCTGCGCTCTACGCCTTGAATTCCAAGCAGAAGATGGGATTGCTCGGTCTTGCGATCAATGATGCCGACCTTGCCTGTGCCGCGAGCTTTAACGACTGGAGAGTGTCGAACATTGGGAGTGGCATTAGGGACTTCGAGGAAACCATCGCGACTCATTGCTTTTTCAATAAGTTTGACGACCTTCTTGTGGCTGATGTTTCCCGCGACCGCAATAACGATATCTTCGGGGCGGTAGCGCTTCTTGTAGTAATTAAAAATGGAGTTACGCGACATTCCCTTGATGGATTCTGGGGTTCCAAGAATTGAACGTCCCAGAGGTGTGTCGCCGTAATAAGTCTCTAGGTATAAATCGTGAATCAAATCTGACGGATCGTCATCGCGCATCGACATTTCTTCAAGAACGACTGTGCGCTCGGCGTCAACATCGGCAGCGGTTACAAGAGACGCGGTGATGAGATCTGCAATCACATCAACGGCGAGAGGTAGATCAGTATCGATTACACGCGCATAAAAGCAGGTGTATTCCTTGCCGGTAAAGGCGTTCATCTCTCCACCAACTGCTTCGATAGAAGATGAGATAGCCATTGCATCACGGCGGGTGGTGCCCTTAAAAAGTAAGTGCTCTAAAAAGTGTGAAGCTCCCGCGACAGGTACTGTCTCATCGCGGGAGCCCACATTGACCCAAACACCAAATGCAGCAGAGCGAACGGTTGAAACTTCTTCAGTAACAATCCGCAGACCGCTAGGCAGAATGGTGCGTGCCATTAATTATTCAGTTCTGGTTATTCAGCAGCAGCGTCAGATGGAGTTGTTCCATCAGCGAGAACTGGAACCAAAGAGAACTTGCCCTTTGGATCGATCTCGTTGATCTCAACTTCGATCTTGTCGCCAACCTTCATAACCTCTTCGAGGTTCTCGATGCGCTTTCCGCCATGCATCTTGCGGATCTGCGAGATGTGGAGCAAGCCATCCTTGCCAGGAACGAGTGAGATAAAGGCACCGAATGTCGCAAGCTTTACAACTGTTCCGTTGTAACGCTCGCCGACCTTTGGAACAACCGGATTAGCGATTGCCTCGATCATTGCCTTTGCAGCCTCTGCCTGTGAACCCTCGAGAGCACCGATGTAGATAGTTCCATCATCTTCGATGGTGATATCTGCGCCCGTGTCATCTTGAATCTGGTTAATCATCTTGCCCTTAGGTCCGATGATTGCACCGATCAAATCTGTTGGAACCTTGATCGAGATGATGCGAGGAGCCAAGAGGCTCATCTCATCTGGCATATCGATCGCTTGGTTCATGATGTCAAGGATGAAAAGACGTGCCTCCTTTGCCTGCAGCAGAGCTGCTGACAAGACTGAAGCAGGAATTCCATCAAGCTTGGTATCGAGTTGAAGCGCTGTAACAAAATCCTTTGTTCCAGCAACCTTAAAGTCCATATCTCCGAATGCATCTTCAGCACCCAAGATGTCGGTAAGTGCGACATATTCGGTCTTGCCGTCAACGAGATCTGAGATCAAGCCCATTGCAATACCCGCAACTGGAGCCTTAAGAGGCACACCAGCGTTGAGAAGCGACATGGTCGATGCACAGACAGAACCCATGGATGTTGATCCATTTGAACCGAGTGCCTCTGAGACCTGACGAATTGCATATGGGAACTCTTCACGAGTTGGAAGAACTGGAAGAAGTGCGCGCTCTGCAAGTGCACCGTGGCCGATTTCGCGACGCTTTGGTGAACCAACACGACCGGTCTCTCCTACTGAGTAAGGAGGGAAGTTGTAGTTGTGCATGTAACGCTTGTGGTTCTCTGGGCTCAAGGTGTCGAGCTGTTGCTCCATCTTGAGCATGTTGAGTGTGGTGACGCCCAAGATCTGGGTCTCGCCGCGCTCGAAGATTGCTGAACCGTGTACGCGAGGCATAACTTCGACCTCAGCGGTGATTGGACGAATGTCGCGAACTCCACGTCCATCAATACGAATCTTGTCGCGTAGTACGCGTTGACGTACAGACTTCTTGGTTACAGAGCGAAGCGCAGCAGAAACTTCCTTCTCGCGTCCTTCGAACTGCGCAGCAAGTTGCTCCTTGATAGCAGCATTGATCTCATCGAGCTTGTTCTCACGATCTTGCTTTCCAGCAATGGTGAGAGCCTCAGAGATTTGTGCGCCAGCAGCGGCTTCAACTGCAGCATAAACATCATCTTGATAATCAAGGTAGACAGGGAATTCGCCAGTTGGCTTTGCAGCAACCTTTGCGAGTTCATTCTGTGCATCGCACAAGGCGCGGATAAATGGCTTTGCAGCCTCAAGTCCTTGACCAACAATCTCTTCAGTTGGAGCCTGAGCGCCATCCTTGATGAGGTTGAGTGTCTGAGTTGTGGCTTCTGCTTCAACCATGATCACGGCGATGTCATCGCCAGCGATAGATCCAGCAACAACCATGTCGAAGACAGCCTTCTCCAAATCAGAGTGATTTGGGAATGCAACCCATTGTCCGTCGATCAAAGCAACGCGAACGCCACCGATCGGACCAGAGAATGGAAGTCCTGCAAGTTGTGTTGACATCGATGCAGCGTTAATCGCAAGAACGTCGTACATGTGATCTGGGTTGAGTGCCATGACGGTGACGACAACCTGAACTTCATTGCGCAGACCCTTGACGAATGCTGGGCGAAGTGGGCGGTCGATCAAACGACAGGTCAAAATTGCATCTTCGGAAGGGCGACCTTCGCGGCGGAAGAATGATCCAGGGATCTTTCCCGCTGCATACATACGCTCTTCAACATCCACTGTGAGTGGGAAGAAGTCGAATTGATCCTTTGGCTGCTTTGAAGCAGTTGTTGCTGATAGCAACATTGAATCATCATCGAGATAAACAAGCGCGGTTCCCGCGGCTTGACGTGCTAGGCGACCGGTTTCAAAACGGATTTCGCGCTTTCCATGCTTACCGTTATCAATTGTGGCAACGGCGAACTTAACATCTGGACCCTCCATGGGTCATCTCCATTTCTCGGCTCTCTCACATTAGGAAATGGATCTTCGATCGAAGTTCACGGGCTGGCCCGTAAACCACTACCGAGGACCGATTTACTAAAGAGAGAGCTGTTACTTAATTCTTAATTAATAATGAGTATTAATTAACGACGAATACCGAGCTTTTCGATAATCGCTCTGTAACGCGTGACATCTGTCTTAGCAAGGTATTGCAGCAGACGACGACGCTTACCAACCAACAACAAGAGGCCACGACGATTGTGGTGATCATTCTTATTTGTCTTGAGGTGTTCGGTAATCTCTTCGATTCGGCGCGAGAGCAGGGCAATCTGTGCCTCTGGGCTTCCTGTGTCAGTGGCAGAAGCGCCGTACTTTGTGATGATTTCTAGTTTCTCTGCTGGCTTTAACGCCATGGTGGCACTCCTTTGACTTTCACGAGGGCCTCGGTGGGAATCACGAAGGCGCGCTTTCTCGCTTGTGGACAAAGGTTACCAGCGAGGCGGTACGCGGGCGAAATCGGGGTGGAATTGAGCGTAAAACTGAGTTAAGCGGTCAGCTCTTTAGCCCTCTGACAATCAATCTTCATCTGCTCAAGCAGTGGATCCAACCCATCAAATTTAAGGGTATCTCGCAAGCGATAGCCAAACTCCAGTTTTGCCTCTTGGTCATAGAGATCTAGACCAGTTTGATCCAGTGCATAAGCCTCAACTTGGCGACCGCGAACTCCAGGGAAAGTTGGATTGGTGCCGATGGATATTGCCGCCTGCCAGCGCTGCTCCCCCACCGTAAGCCATCCGGCGTAGACACCATCTGCTGGAATGGTTGCGTTTTCGGCCAGGCCGATATTCGCTGTTGGATAACCGATGGTCCGACCGCGCTTCTCGCCATGCACTACTGGGCCGCGGAGATAGAAAGGGCGAGTCAATAGTTCATTTGCTCGTTCAACATCCCCATCGACGATCAAATTCCTGATGCGAGTAGATGAAATCGCACTTCCGCGATCCTCCGCCAAGGCGACTGCACTTACTCCAAAACCGCTGGCATGTTCTTGAAGGTATGAGGCATTTCCTGATGCTTTATGTCCGAAGGTGAAGTTAGCGCCAACGGTGACATGAGTTGCTCCGAGTTGATTGACCAAGATTTCAGAGATGAACTCATCGGGTGATTTAGCAGAAAACTCTCGCGTAAAGGGAAGTACCACGACTTCTTGTGCGCCGTGTTCCTTTAATAGTTGTATGCGATCTGCAAGGGTGACAAGTGCTGAGGGGGTGCGCTCAGGGGCGAAGACCGATGTTGGGTGTGGATCGAAGGTGAGTACGGTGACCGCTCCATATTTCGCGGCCTCACGCAAGATCTCCTGATGCCCGCGATGCACGCCGTCAAAAATCCCAATTGCCACTGAGGTCATAGCGCGGATTCTTTCATGGAAACCAGAGTTGGGGCGGCCAAGATCTTCTCGCCGATCTGCCGATTCTCGAGCAGTGCAACAAAGGTGCCATCACCGGAGAGTGCAGCAGTTGTCTTATCGGTCGAGTTAGCCGAAATTGTGCGTCCAAATGAGATCTCGTTTAATTCGCTGGGATCTAATTCGCGAGTCGGCAGAATTCTAGATATTCCAGTTGCGGTAGAGATCGGTTCGGCTGACTCCCAAGTCGCGCACTCCGATAGATCGAAGGGTGAGACCAGAGTCCGCCGCAGAGCAGTCAGATGGCCGCCAACGCCGAGAGCGGTGCCTAAATCTCGAGCGATGGCGCGAATATAAGTACCGGCAGAGCAGATCACAGAAATACGGACCTCAATCGCAATCTCGGTTCGATGAATTTCATGAATCTCGATAGAGGTGATCGTTACCTCACGCGAAGGAAGTTCAAACTCCTCGCCAGCTCGCACCCGTTCATGACCTGTCTTGCCGTCAACCTTGATTGCGCTGACTGAACTTGGGCGCTGCGAAATAGTTCCCACCATCTTTTGCAACGAGTCATAAATGGCGGAGTCGGCAACCGCACTCAGAGCGCTGCTCGGGGCAACGGTGAGGATCTCACCTTCGACATCATCGGTAATCGTGGATTTTCCAAGTGAGATGGTGGCGTCATATCCCTTGGTGCCATCCACTACGTATTGCAATAACTTTGTGGCATTTCCCAGGCCAAGCACTAATACTCCGGTTGCCATGGGATCTAACGTCCCCGCATGACCAACTTTCTTAGTTCCAAAACGTCGTCTGATTTTTGCGACGACATCATGGCTCGTCATTCCGCTCGCTTTATCGACGAGCAAGAAGCCATTCATTGAGAGCGCGGAGTTACTCGGTGACTTTATATGGGTCGGCATCGCCAATGGGCTTAGCACCTTCGCGCAATTTGGCCAGCTCTGCATCAGCGGCTCGCACCGATGACATCAAATCGTTCATCTCTTTGGCTGACTCTTGCAGACCATCGGCGAAGAATTCGATCGTTGGAGTAATGCGAAGACCAAGCGCTGCACCCACCTCGCGGCGAATTAATCCTTTAGCAGATGAGAGTGCCGCAGCTGTTCCAGCTTGCGCATCAGCATCACCGAGAACCGTGTAAAAGATCGAGGCCTGTTGTAAGTCACCAGTCACGCGCACATCGGTAATCGTGACAAAACCGAGGCGAGGGTCTTTAACCCGCGCCTCAAGTGTTGTCGCAATAACTTCTTTAATGCGATCTGCGACTTTTAGTGCACGATTCGATGCCATGGTTAAGCCCGCTTCTTCTCGCGAATCTCAAAGACCTGGATTACATCGCCAACTTCAAGATCCTTGTATGAACCGAGTCCGATACCGCACTCGTAGCCATCCTTGACCTCTGTTGCATCATCTTTGAAGCGACGGAGTGATTCGATGGTGAGATTCTCACCAACGACGGCTCCGTTACGCAAAGTACGGGCCTTACCGTTACGACGAATTACTCCATCGAGTACTAAGCAGCCGGCGATATTTCCGACCTTGCTCGACTTGAAGATGTCGCGTACTTCGGCATTACCAAGAACGACCTCTTCATACTCAGGCTTGAGCAGACCCCTAAGAGATGCTTCGATCTCTTCGATCGCCTGGTAGATGACGGTGTAGAAGCGAACTTCAACGCCCTCTTGATCGGCAAAGATTGCAGTTTGTGGCTCCGGCTTAACGTTGAAGCCGATGATGACTGCAGTGGAAGCAGATGCCAATGTGACATCGTTCTTAGTAATTGCACCAACACCACGGTGAATTACGCGCAGATCAACTTCACTTCCAACATCGAGTTGTAGCAAGGCATCTTCGAGCGCTTCAACAGAACCAGAAACGTCACCCTTGAGGATGAGGTTAAGTGTGCTGACCTTGGATTGCTCCATGAAGTCTTCGAGAGAGACCTTCTTGCGAGTCTTAGCGAGGAGCGCATTGCGAGTGGCAAGTTGGCGCTTCTCTGCGATCTGACGCGCGGTCCGGTCATCTTCGGCGACGATAAATGAGTCACCAGCGCCAGGAACTGAGGTGAATCCCAAGACCTGAACTGGGCGAGATGGACCGGCTTCAGCGACAGCATCACCGTTCTCATCCAACATGGCACGAACACGGCCATAAGAGCCACCCGCAACGATTGCATCACCGATGCGCAAGGTTCCGCGTTGTACAAGTACGGTAGCGACTGGTCCACGACCCTTATCGAGGTTAGCTTCGATAGCCACACCACGAGCATCGTCGTCAGCAACAGCGCGAAGATCCAATGCAGCATCTGCAGTAAGCAGAACGCTATCGATCAAATCATCTAGGCCTTCGCCAGATTTCGCAGAGACGTTCACGAATATTGTGGTTCCGCCATACTCTTCAGCGATCAAGTTGTACTCGGTTAATTGTTGGCGAACCTTGTCTGGGTTTGCGCCCTCTTTATCGACCTTGTTAACCGCGACCACAATTGGTACATCGGCTGCTTGAGCATGGTTAAGAGCTTCAATGGTCTGAGGCATCACACCATCATCGGCTGCAACAACCAAGATCGCGATATCTGTAACCTTTGCACCACGAGCACGCATCGCTGTGAAAGCTTCGTGACCAGGTGTATCGATAAAGGTAATTGCGCGCTCTACACCCTCATGCATGCGGTGAATCTGGTAAGCACCAATGTGCTGTGTGATTCCGCCTGCTTCAGACTTAATAACTTCCGTTTTGCGAATCGCATCCAAGAGGCGAGTCTTACCGTGATCAACGTGACCCATGACCGTAACGATCGGCGAGCGCACGACGAGATCGGCATCATCAATATCTTCGAGCTCTTGCTCCAGATTGATATCGAACTCTTCTAGAAGTTCGCGATCTTCATCTTCGGGGCTAACAACTTGAATCACGAAACCAAGTTCGCCACCCAAAATCTTGAAGGTATCTTCATCAACCGATTGAGTTGCTGTAACCATCTCACCTAAATGGAAGAGAGCGGAGACTAATGAAGCTGGATCGCCATTGATCTTCTCGGCGAAATCCATAAGTGTCGCACCGCGACGAAGGCGAATAACGGTCTTGCCATCTCCATGTGGAACAACTGCTCCACCAAGAGAAGGGGCCGCCATATTGTCGAACTCTTCACGCAGAGCCTTCTTGCTCTTATGCGCCTTGCCCTTCTTGCTTCCCTGCTTTCCAAAGGCTCCTGCAGTTCCACCACGTTGATGACGACCGCCGCCCTTTCCACCAAAGTTCGATGGACCGGTTGTGCTTGGTGCGGCTGATGGAGAGCGATAAGGAGAACCGCCTGCTGCTCCACCTGGACGAGGTGCACCTGTTGAAGGAGCTCCACCTGGTCGCGCTGGACGTGCTGCAAAACCTGGACGTACTGCGCCAGGGCGATTGCCCGACATTGGTGGACGCTCACCAGGGCGAATTGGACGGTTGGCCGGTGGACGAGGAATTGCGCCACCAACTGTTGAAGAGAATGGATTATTGCCAGCGCGAGGTGGACGAGGAATTGCTCCTGCTACCTGTGCTGGGTTTGGAGTTGCAAATGGATTGTTACCGGGGCGAGGTGGCTTTGGAAGCGCACTATCTGCCGCCTGTGCTTCACCCGATGCCGCCGCAGGGGCAACCGGCGCTGGCGGTGTAGGTGCAACTGGTGGAGCAGGTGGACGAGGGACGGCAGAGACTGGCGCCGTTGATCCCGCGGAAATACCTAATTGATTTCGTGTGCTCTCATCGAGCTGTGCGATGGCAGCATCGATCTCAGCTTGAGTTGGTTCAGCCTTCTTAGGAGCAGCTTTTTTCGCTGTCGCCTTCTTCGCTGGAGCTCCCTCGGCAGGTTTCATGTCGGGGAACTTCTCCATCAACTTGCGCACGACAGGTGCTTCTACCGTTGATGATGCTGACTTAACGAACTCACCGACTTCTTGTAACTTGGTGAGGAGCTCTTTACTGTCGAGCCCTAATTCTTTTGCTAATTCGTAAACGCGGACCTTTGCCACAGTTGCCTTCCTGGTTCCCGGCCCCTGCGTCTATCGCCGAAGCCTAAATAAGTGCCTTACTCATGAGCGCGCGGTGCTCATGATTGTGTGTATGCCTTCATTTTTGCTCCTTATGATGGATCAAACTTTTTTTCTAACTTTCGTGCAGAAACTGCTCAAGATCTTCGGTGAGAATTTCTCTGGATGACTTGAAAGCCCGACCAAAAGAACGTCTCTGCACCGCCAACTCGAAACAATTCGGGTGTAGCCATGCTCCTCGACCTGGTAGAACTCGCTTCGGATCTGGCGTTACCCGATCCTCGATGAGAACTAGATGGAGAAGTTCTTTCGAACTCTCCCGACCCCTACAGGCGACACAACTTCTCATTTGGGTTGCCTTTGGAACCATTACGGAGAACCTTACTCGCTCTCCGCTGAGAGGCGTAATTCCTCGGCCGCGGTGGCCTCCGCAAGCTCTGCCGCCGCTTGAGCTTTGGCGATATCGCTGGGCTTGAGCAAGCGCTCAACGGGATTGTCGGGATGAATATCCATACGCCATCCGGTCAGTTTGACCGCTAAGCGGACATTTTGGCCATCTTTTCCGATGGCGAGGGAGAGTTGAAAATCAGGGACAATGACCTTGGCCGACTTGGCCTCCAGGTCGACGATCTCAACGCTGGTGACTCTGGCGGGTGCTAAGGCGCTAGCAACGTAAACAGTTGGATCTTCAGAGAAATCGACGATATCTATCTTCTCGCCATTGAGTTCATCGGTCACTGCTTTGGAGCGAGCGCCCATCGGGCCGATCAAAGCGCCTTTGGGACTAACTCCAGCGCGATTCGAGCGCACTGAAACTTTCGAACGCTGGCCTGGCTCACGAGAGACTCCGACGATTTCAACGGTGCGGTCTTTGAGTTCAGGGACTTCAAGATTGAAGAGCATCTTCACGAACATCGGGTGGGTGCGCGAGAGAGTTACCTCTGGACCTTTTTCACCCTGGCGAACATCAACGACATACGCCTTGATGCGATCGCCATGCTTGTACTTTTCGGTGGGAACCTGCTCGTTAAGAGGAATCTTTCCTTCAACTTTTCCAAGGTCAACATAGATGATGCTCTGATCGCGACCCTGTTGCACAATCCCAGAAATGATGTCACCTACATTGCCAGTAAATTCAGCGACGATGCCAGCGTCGTTCTGTGCCCGCATCTTCTCTTTAAGCACCTTACGAACAATCGACTTTATCTTTGCATCAAAACCCTCTGGCATGTGTGTGATTGTTTCGGTGTAAATGCCCTCATCATTAAATTGCGGAACGTGAATCAAAATTTCGCCATTTTGACGATTAAGGACGGCGCGACCCTGCGGCATAGCTTCAGGCAACTCTGCATAACCTTCAGTAACGGTCTGCTCGATCGAGTTAATGAGTTTTTCGAGAGGAATTCCCTTCTCGACTGTCATTGCTAACAGCGCATCAACATCAACACTCATTACTCGTCACCCTTCTTAAGGGATTTAAATTCGATTTCAACGTGGGCCTTTGCAATGTCGGCGAGCGGAATTACATCCTCGTCAATAGCGATATCTGAATCGCTCAGGTCGCCGATACGACCTTTAACTAAATTTCCGTTGTGGAGCACGATCGTTGCAAGTCGCCCCTGATTCTTGCGCCAGTGTCGCGGCAGTGTTAGCGGGCGATCTATACCTGGAGAACTGACCTCTAAGGTAAATGGGGTCTCACCGAGTTCAGGTAAGTTTTCTAGGATCTCGGAGATTTCTTTGGTCACAGTAGTAACCTGATCGAGAGTGAGGTGGGTATCGCTATCAACGATAACGGTAAGAGTGGTGGGTGAACCACCGGTCAAGGTGACCTCTTCTAAGTAGATGCCAGATGCCTCAATTATTGGCTTGATTGCTTCTGTTACAGCCTCGATAACGCTCATTACTGGCTCTCTTTCCGCTATTTAGTTATAGATCCAATCATAACTCAACTTAGCAATGAGAGCCGCCACGACCAGTAGGAAGATCCTTCGCACCAAGGGGGAGCCGCCGCGGATGGCGAGCCTAGACCCAATAAGAGCGCCCGTTACATTTGCAAAAGCCAGAGCTAAGCCAAGGCGCCACCAGATATGACCGGTGAGTTGGAAGGTAACGATGGCACCAAAATTTGTAGCGATATTCACTAACTTTGCGGTAGCGCTCGCTTTGAGAAATTCATAACCAACGACGATGACAAGTAAGAAAACAAGGAAAGTTCCTGTACCAGGACCAAAGAGTCCGTCATAGAAACCAATCAACAATCCGCACGCGGCAACTATCCAAAGTCTGGTCTTATGCGTGTAGCGCAATCTCTCATCGAGCCCCAGATTTGGTTTGCGCCAGGTGTAGATACCTACAAGTACCAAGAGAGTCAGTATGAGGGGGTGAAATACTTTTGTGGGAAAGTGCGAGGCAAGTTTTGCTCCGGCAACCGATCCAATCAGTGCTGGTAGAGCCATCGAAACAGTAAGTCGAAGATCTGGTCTAACTTTCTTGAAGTAATTCGCGGCAGCACTTGAAGTTCCGAAGATCGAAGGAATTTTGTTGGTTCCTAAAATCATAGGTATTGGCTTGTTGGATATCCCAATAAGGAGCGCAGGAAGTTGTACCAACCCTCCCCCGCCGGCAACGGCATCAACAAAACCAGCAAAACCAGAGGCTAATGCCAGGAATAGAAATGTAAGGACTGACATGAACTAATTGATGGCTTTGAGAATTTCAGCAACAGCAGAGTCGGCAGAAAATTCCACTTTGGAGCCAGTACTACGAACGCGAAATTCAATCTTGCCCTCAGCTAATGATTTTCCAACGATCACAATGTATGGAATACCAATTAACTCTGCATCTTTGAATTTAACGCCAGCACTTGCATCGCGCCGATCGTCAAATAGAACTGTCAGGCCAGCTTCTTCTAAATCGCCCGCAAGCTTCTGCGCGAAATCAAAGATGGAATCATCCTTGCCCGCGGCTACTAAATGAATTTCTGCAGGAGCGATCTCACGAGGCCAGTTAAGTCCGAGCTCGTCATAACTTTGTTCGGCAATCGCAGCTACGGCGCGAGAAACACCGATTCCGTAAGAGCCCATAGTGACAACTTGAGACTTACCGTTTTGATCCAAGACTGTAAGGCCAAGCGCTTGGGCGTACTTGCGACCTAGTTGAAAGATATGGCCGATCTCAATAGCGCGATCAATGACAACGGGAGTTTCACACTGTGGGCAAGGATCGCCCGCCTTAACCTCGGCAGCTTCCACAAAGGCAATCACGTTGAAATCGCGGCCATGAGTCACATAGCGTGCATGCTTTTCGCGGGCATTGGCTCCGGTGATCCAATGCGAACCTATAACGATCCGCGGATCGGCGTAGACCTTTATTCCCAGGCGTTCTGCATCTTGTGGTCCTACGTAACCCTTAACCAGGCCGGGAAATTTAGCAAAGTCCTCATCTTCAAAGAGTCGCAGATCTTGGACGCCAGCAAGGTTTGCCCCTACGCGCTTTAAATCAACTTCGCGATCGCCAGGGACCAAGATAGAAATTGCTTCACCATCTGCCATCAGAAGCACATTCTTCAAGGTATCGGCTCCGGTGATCTGCTCGCCATAACGCGAATTAACCAGCTCTACCAATGAGTCGATCGTTGGAGTATTAGGTGAGTCGAAAACTTCCAGCGCAGGCGGAGTCGATCCGGAATAAGCGGCGACCTTGGTCACCATTGCCTCAACATTGGCAGCGTAACCGCATGACTCGCAGAGAACATAAGTGTCTTCACCGGTTGGGCAAGGGGCTAGGAATTCTTCGGACTTTGAGCCACCCATAGCACCTGACATCGCGGAAACAATGTTGAACTTCAATCCAAGGCGATTAAAGGTCTGAATGTAGGCCTCGCGATGGCGTTGATATGAAGCTTCCAGTCCAGCATCATCGATATCAAAAGAGTAGGAGTCCTTCATTACAAATTCGCGGCCGCGGATAATTCCACTGCGTGGTCGTGGCTCATCGCGGAACTTGGTTTGAATTTGGTAGATGGACAGTGGCAGATCTTTGTATGAGGAGAATTCACCCTTCACCATTAAAGTGAACATCTCTTCGTGAGTTGGACCTAATAAATAATCATTGCCCTTGCGATCTTTGAGGCGAAAGAGGTCAGGTCCGTATTCAGTCCAGCGATTGGTCTCCTCGTAAGGTTCACGCGGCAGCAGTGATGGGAAGTGAACCTCTTGGAAGCCAGCCTTATCCATCTCTTCACGAATTACCTTTTCGATATTTCGGTAGGTGCGATATCCCAAAGGGAGCCAGGAGTAGATACCGGCTGCAACGCGGCGGACATAACCAGCCCGAACTAGTAAGCGATGGCTCGCTACCTCAGCATCGGCAGGGTCATCGCGCAGAGTGCGCAGCAATAAGGTCGACATTCGCAACATGCGAGAACCTTATCTGAGGCAATAAGGGTTATAGACCGTTGACTGTTGGTGTGCCAGAGGCGACGCCTGCGGCAGCCATCTCATCGGCCAAACGATTGGCCTCAAAGATCAGTGTTTCTACGATCTCTGACTCGGGCACGGTCTTGATGACCTCACCCTTCACAAAGATCTGACCCTTGCCATTACCTGATGCAACTCCGAGATCTGCCTCGCGAGCTTCGCCAGGACCATTGACCACGCAACCCATAACAGCCACGCGAAGTGGCACGGTCATACCTTGCAACCCAGCCTGAACTTTCTCGGCCAGCGAATAGACATCCACTTGAGCGCGACCACAGGATGGACAAGAGACGATCTCGAGTTTGCGTTGACGCAGGTTGAGAGATTCGAGAATAGAGATTCCGACTTTAACTTCTTCAACAGGAGGTGCTGAGAGCGAGACGCGAATGGTGTCTCCGATTCCCTCCGCCAACAAAATTCCAAAGGCTGTTGCAGATTTGATGGTGCCTTGGAAGATCGGACCAGCCTCGGTCACACCGAGGTGTAATGGATAGTCACACTTCGCCGCCAAGAGGCGATATGCCTTGACCATGGTTACTGGGTCATGGTGCTTTACTGAGATTTTGATATCTGTAAATCCATGCTCTTCAAAGAGAGAGGCTTCCCACAAGGCAGACTCGGCGAGCGCCTCTGGAGTTGCCTTGCCGTACTTGGCGAGAAGTCGAGGATCTAGCGATCCAGCATTGACGCCGATGCGGATTGGAATACCGGCATCGCCAGCGGCTTTAGCAACTTCCTTAACCTTGTCATCAAATTGCTTGATATTGCCGGGGTTGACGCGAACCGCGGCACAACCAGCATCGATTGCGGCAAAGATGTACTTGGGTTGGAAGTGGATATCTGCAATAACAGGGATTTGAGATTTCTTGGCGATCGCCTTCAGGGCATCGGCATCATCTTGGCTCGGCACAGCAACTCGAACGATCTGACATCCAGAAGCGGTGAGTTCTGCGATCTGCTGCAGAGTGGCATTTACGTCTGAGGTCAGGGTCGTGCACATCGACTGCACGCTCACTGGGGCATCTCCACCTACCAAGACATTGCCTACTTTGAGCTGCTTGCTCTTGCGGCGTGGAGCCAGGGTTGGGAGTGGGGCTGACGGAATTCCAAGATCGACCATGGCTTTATTCTGCCTCAAATTAGAGATTGAAGTGAACTGGATTGAAGATATCGGCTGCGAGCAGCATCAATGAGAGCCCAACGAGGAATATAAATACCACCGCTGTGAGCGGCATCAACTTTTCTAGTGCAATAGGTGCGGGAGAAGGGCGTCCACGTCTACGTGCGTTCGATCTACGAACTCCATCAATGACGGCGACCGCCATGTGACCCCCATCTAACGGGAGCAACGGTAATAAGTTGAAGATTCCCACAAATATGTTAAGGCTGGCGATGATCAGCAAGAAGGTCTCGAGCTTATCTCCGAAGGAGAGGGCGTGATCGCTTGCAGTAGCGGCAGTCGCTTGAGCCACGCCAACTACTCCTACCAATCCATTGGCATCTCGCTTGGCACCTAAGAAAGTTTGGCGAAAGAGCGCCGGCACCTTGCTTGGAAGCGTGACTAGAGACTTAATGGAGGTGGAGAAGAAATTCGATCCAAGCGACCAGGTGTCATGCAACGAGGTGACGATGCCCTCACGTTGTAGTCCGATCTTGCTGATGATTCCGAGCATCCCATAACTCTTACCAGCAACGGTTACTTGTTTTGGTGTAACCACCAGTGTGAGTAACTGACCAGCGCGATTAATCCTTAAAGTAACTGGCTTATCTGCCGAATTACGAATCACCTGAATATCGCTGTTCCAGTCCTTAACGACCTTGCCGTTGATCGAGAGGATCCGATCACCAGATAGGAGCCCCGCACTTTTTGCCGGAGAGGTTGTGGCGCCAGATGTACACGCACTCGAGGTAGCACTGGTGTTGATGCATGGCAGGACTTGGTCAATGACCGGCAAGGTAGTTGAGACTCCGATGCCGAAGAAGATCACAAATAATAAGAAGAATCCGATGATGAAGTGGCTCACCGAGCCAGCACCGAGCACTACCAACCTGCGTGGAGCAGAGGCCTTAACAAAGGCACGTGGCTCATCCTCAGGACTCAACTCTTCTTCGGTAGACATTCCAACGATGCGACAGTAGCCACCAGCTGGGATCGCCTTCACACCGAACTCGGTCTCCCCGCGCGTAAAGGACCAGATCTTGTAGCCAAAACCAAGGAAAAATTCCGTAACTTTCATTCCAAATTTCTTGGCGAAGAAGAAATGACCAAACTCGTGAATCATCACTGAAATTAGGAGTGCCACCACAAAGGCGAGTACACCGAGAGCCTGCAACATTATTTCTTCCCTTGCACTAGTAATCCAGCGACCTGGCGTGCATCATCCTCTATCGCGCTGACATCTGAGAGGTCGCGCACCTTAGAGTTTGCTATGGAATCGAGTTGCTCCGCTGTTGCGGCGACAACTTCAACGATCGATGTAAATGGTAACTCTCCGCGCATAAAGGCGGCGACGGCAACTTCGTTGGCAGCATTGAACACTGCTGGCAACCCGCCACCACGCGAACCACAGTGACGCGCCACATTGATGGAAGGAAATCGACTCTCATCAATAGGTGCAAAGTTCCAGGTTTGTGGAGCGCTCCAATCCACGGGAGAAGTCGCCTTCGCTGTTCTATGAGGTGCACCTAGCGCATATGCGATAGGTCCTTTCATATTTGGTGGACTCAATTGAGCGATGGTGGATCCATCTATGAATTCGACCATCGAATGAATGTACGATTGCGGATGAATAACTGCCTCGATCTTCTCGTAAGGAAGATCAAATAAATAATGTGCCTCAATTATTTCAAGACCTTTATTTACCAGCGTTGCAGAGTTGATGGTGACGACCGGCCCCATAGACCAAGTGGGATGTGCCAGCGCCTCAGACAGTGTGACGCTAGAAAGATCATTGCGATCGCGAAACGCTCCCCCACTTGCAGTGAGGATCGCTCGCTTGACCTCTGATTTAGTACCTGCCATGAAACATTGATAAAGCGCGCTATGTTCTGAGTCGACCGGGATGATTCGGTCTAGACCAAATGCTGTAACTAAATCTCCACCCGCCACCAATGACTCTTTATTAGCCAAAGCAACTTTATTTCCTACTCCCAATGCAGCGAGAGTCGGTCCAAGCCCAATCGAACCGGTAATTCCATTGAGAACGATGTCACAGGGAATTGAAGCGATTTCCGTAGCGGCTCCAGGACCATCTATAACTTCTATTGTTGAAGTTAGCTCGCGAGCGAGAGCACCATTGCCGCTCACTCCAATTACTGTGACTCCAAATTTTTCTGCTTGAGCAATCAAAGTAGGAATATTGGAACTTCCCGCAGCCAAGGCGATGACCCGAAAAGAGTCTGGATTAGCGGCGATAACTTCTAGCGCCTGCACACCAATAGACCCGGTCGAGCCCAAGATGACAATATCGCGCATAGTTATATCTTCCCCTACTTTGCAGGAGAGGTGTTGTTGAGTTCTGCTGCAGCAAGTTGGCCACAGGCCCCATCAATTTCGCGACCGCGGGTATCTCGCACCGTAACTGGAACTCCATAACTTTCCAAGATAGAAACGAAGGTGGCTTCATCCGCTGGGCGAGATGCTGTCCACTTGGATCCAGGAGTTGGATTAAGCGGAATGAGATTGACATGGGCATTGCGATTCTTGAGTAGACGACCCAATAGATCAGAGCGCCAAGCTTGGTCGTTGATATCGCGAATAAGCGCGTATTCAATTGAGTAGCGTCGCCCAGTCTTATCGGCGTAAGCATCAGCGGCGGCGAGCACTTCTTTTACCTTCCACCGTGAATTAATAGGAACGAGGGTGTCGCGCAATTCATCATCAGGGGTATGCAGCGATACGGCCAGAGTTACCGGAATATCTTCACCCATTAACTTTTCGATTCCATTAACAAGTCCTACCGTTGACACGGTGACCGAACGCGCGCCTATTCCAAGTCCATCAGGTTGTGGGGCGGTGATATTGCGAACAGTGCGGATCACCGCGTTGTAGTTTGCAAGCGGTTCACCCATTCCCATAAAGACGACATTGGAGAGGCGAGTCGGACCACCGGGAAGTTCACCGGCAGCGCATACGCGGGCCGCTGCAACCACCTGAGCAGTGATTTCACCAGCGGTGAGGTTGCGAGTAAGCCCTGCCTGTCCTGTCGCACAGAATGGACAGTTCATTCCGCATCCAGCCTGGGAAGAGATACACACAGTGGTGCGATCGCTGTAACGCATGAGAACACTCTCGACAAGAACACCATCATGCAGACGCCACAAATCTTTGCGCGTGGTTCCGCCGTCGCACTCTATAGAGCGAACCAAGGTGATCAATTTCGGAGTGAATTTTTCGGCCATCAAGGCGCGCATCTCTTTAGGGATATCACTCCAAGACTCGGTGTCGTCATTGTGGTGAGTAAAGAAGTGGGTAGCTACTTGGTTGGCGCGGAAGGCGGGGATACCAAGTTCGACTGCAAGTTCTTTGCGACCCTTGGGATCTAAATCTGCAAAGTGGCGTGGAGGTTTAACCCGCTGCTTAGGTTCATCAAAAACTAACTTTAAGGAGTTATCTTCGCTCATCATTTCCGCCTTATAACTTGAAGTGCCGTATGAGTTCGAAGATGAACCAGACAGATGGTGCGGTAAAAAGTAGTGAATCCACGCGATCGAGGATGCCGCCATGGCCGGGCAGGATGGTTCCCATATCTTTAATCTGTAAATCGCGCTTTACTGCAGATTCAATGAGATCACCGCAAGTTGCGGTTATAACTCCGAGTACGCCCACGATTGCACCGAACCACCAGCGATCATCCAGCACATAGACAAAGACAAAACCTGCGCCGATAGTGGTGGCGACAATCGCTCCTGCTAAACCTTCCCACGTCTTCTTGGGGCTAACGTGCGGCGCCATTGGATGTTTACCGAATAGCACTCCAGAGAAGTAGGCGAAGGTATCGTTGAAACTTACAAGAACTACCAAGGTAAAAATCTTGGAGATCGGATTTGGAGAGTGAGCTAGGAGCAGAACGAATCCAGCAAGAAATGGAATGTAAAAAATTGCAAAGACAGCGGAAGAAGAGCGGCGTACAAAGTCTTTCGGTGATTGAAAGAGAAGATATACAACTACATTTGGAATTGCCACCGCGAGCGCAACTGATAGACCTTCAATATGTCCAAACCAGGTAGCGAACATAATTCCAGTTGAGGCTACATACAGTGGAAATTGCGGAAGTTCGATCCCGGCAGATTTGAAGGCGCTTACGATTTCACGAATCGCGAGCGTGATCACGATCCAGACCAGGGCAGCGAAAAATATCGGGTTGAGTTTGAGAGTTCCAAAGATGGCTGCCAGCATGACAAACGAGACGGCGATCGATGGAAGTAGTTGCCTTCCAGCGCGTTTGTTAATCGCGTCGTTTATCGAATGCAGATCATCCATATCGAGGTAAACCCTGAAGGTGTGGTCACACCTCTAGAAGTTCAGTCTCCTTGTGCTTTAAGAGCTCATCGATCTTCGCCACATGTTCTGAAGTGATCTTCTCTAAATCCTTTTCAGAACGCGAGAGATCGTCTTTACCGATCTCGCCATCCTTCTCGAGCTTCTCCATCGTCTCTTTAGCAGCGCGACGAATATTGCGGATAGAGACTCGGGACTCTTCGGCTTTGGTACGTGCGACCTTGATAAAGTCCTTGCGACGTTCTTCAGTAAGCTGTGGAAAATTAACACGGATGACCGCGCCATCATTTGCTGGGTTTACACCAAGGTCTGAATCGCGGATCGCCTTCTCAATGGATGCCATCGCACTCTTATCGAATGGAGAGATTATTGCCATACGGGCTTCTGGGACTTGGAAGGTCGCGAGTTGAGCCAGCGGAGTGTAAGTACCGTAGTAATCGACCATGATCTTTTGGAACATGGCTGGGTGTGCTCGCCCAGTGCGAATGGCTCCGAAATCTTCCTTGGCTACTTCCACGGCCTTGCTCATCTTGTCGCTAGCATCGGCCAACGTAGTTGCTAAATCAGACATCTTGCTCCCTGGTGCTAAGGACGACATTTCTCGAGTCAAAGCTAGGAGACAAGGGTACCAATTGCATCGCCACGGACAGCCCGAGCGATATTTCCCCTATTTTTGAGATCAAAGACGATGATCGGCAACTTATTTTCACGGCAGAGACTGAAAGCGGCGGCATCTGCGACGGCGAGCGATTTGGCTATAACTTCATCAAAACTGATTGAGTCATATTTGGTTGCGTTGGAATCCTTCTTGGGATCGGCGGTGTAGACGCCATCAACCCCGCTCTTAGCGAGCAGCAGCGCCTCCGCGCCAATTTCGAGGGCGCGCTGGGCGGCAACGGTATCTGTAGTGAAGAAAGGCATTCCAGCACCAGCACCAAAAATTACGACGCGACCTTTTTCTAGGTGGCGGATCGAACGACGCGGAATATAAGGCTCAGCTACCTGACCCATGGTGATCGCGGTTTGAACACGAGTCTCGATTCCCTCTTTCTCCAAGAAATCTTGGAGCGCGAGACAGTTCATTACTGTGCCGAGCATTCCCATGTAGTCGGCGCGAGCGCGATCCATGCCACGTTGTTGTAGTTCAGCTCCGCGGAAATAATTTCCGCCTCCTACAACAATCGCGATCTGGGTTCCACCACGAACTACTTCTGCAATCTGTCCAGCAATATCGTGAACGACATCGGGATCAACTCCGATGCCCTTAGCACCACCAAATACTTCACCAGAAAGTTTAAGGAGCACTCTCTTATAACCGGATCTGGTCATAGGCGAGTGCTCCTTAAGTTTAAGAGGATTTATTTACAGTGCTGAGATTACTGTCCAACTCGGAAACGATGAAACGCCGACACGGCGGTCTTTGCCTCATCAAGAACCTGCTGAACTGTCTTCTTGGCATCCTTGGCAAAGGCCTGCTCGAGAAGGCTAACTTCCTTCACAAAGCCGGTGACTCGACCAGCAACAATCTTCTCAATTGCTGCTTCTGGCTTGCCCTCGTTGCGAGCGGTCTCTTCAGCGATATGGCGCTCGTTCTCGATCGCCTCGGCAGGAACAGACTCGCGGTTGAGGTACTGAGGCGCAAATGCTGCAATGTGCTGCGCAACATCCTTACCTGCCTCAGGAGCTTCGGTGGTTGTCTGAACCAAGACACCGAGTTGAGGTGGAAGATCTGGGTTGGTGCGGTGTAGGTAGATAGCAACTGGTGAACCCTCAAGAACTGCAATTCGACGAAGTTCAATCTTCTCGCCCAGAGTTGCATTGCCCTCATCGATGCGAGCCTGAACGGTCGCACCAGATGGAAGAGTTGAAGCCAAGAAGACATCCAACGCGCTGATCTTTGTAGCGAAGAGATGTGCCAAAAGTTCTTCAGCCAACTCTACAAAGCGCTCGCCCTTTGCTACGAAATCTGTCTCGCAAGCAAGCTCGAGGAGCACGCCGAGATTACCTTCGGCCTTACCTAGTACTACTCCATTTGAAGTTGTACGACCTTCGCGCTTGGTAACTCCCTTGAGTCCCTTAACGCGGATGATTTCAACGGCCTTTTCAAAATTGCCATCGGCCTCATCAAGCGCCTTCTTGCAATCAAGCATGCCGGCGGCAGTCGCCTCACGCAGACGCTTTACATCTTCAGCTGTATATGAAGCCACGAATTATTCTCCCTTTACTTCTTCTGAAACTGGTGTATCGGTAACGGTAATCTCCACAACCGGAGCTTCGCCCTTACCGACTTCAAACTCTGCTGACTCACCAATTGGTGCCTCAAGTACTGGTGCTTCTGTTGCAGCAAGAGCTGTCTCTACTTCTACGAAAGTCTCATCTGCAGGAGCAACCTTGTCTGCAACTGCAGCTGCCGCAGCAGAGCGAGCAGCAAGACCAGCAACAGCAGCATCTGCAATAACGCGAGTCAATAGTCCGATAGAACGGATTGCATCGTCGTTACCTGGAATCTTGTAGTCAACTTCATCTGGATCGCAGTTGGTATCCAAGATTGCAACGACTGGAATACCGAGCTTCTTAGCTTCGGCAACAGCGAGGTGCTCCTTCTTGGTATCTACTACCCAAATTGCGCTAGGCAACTTGGTCATGTTGCGAATACCTTCAAGGTTCTTAGTGAGCTTCTCGCGCTCGCGACGAAGAACCAAGAGCTCCTTCTTTGTTAAAACTTGATCGTTTTTCTGCTCAAGTTGCTCAAGCTCCTTGAGGCGTTGAATACGCTTGTAGACAGTTGGGAAGTTGGTCAACATTCCACCCAACCAACGCTCGGTTACATATGGCATACCGACGCGAGCTGCTTGCTCGATGATTGGTTGATGAGCTTGCTTCTTGGTTCCAACAAAGAGGATATGTCCACCCTTTGCAACGGTGTCTTTGATGAAGTCATAGGCTGAATCGATCAAGCCAAGTGACTGTTGGATATCGATGATGTAGATGCCATTGCGCTCAGCAAAAATAAAGCGCTTCATCTTTGGGTTCCAACGACGGGTCTGATGTCCGAAATGGACTCCGCTGTCGAGGAGTTCTCGCATTGTTACAACCGCCATGGCGGCACTCTCCTTTATTGCATGCAGTAGCGCATGCACTCGGTTGTCGAAGCGGCAATCTGCCGATTCCCTAGCATCTGGGCACCGACTCACCTTGTGGGCGAGACCGAATTGGTTATCAAAAGATCGGGTATCCGAAAATTCGACTAGATGCGTGAAGTCAGATCTTGCGATCTGCTGGGGGTAATTCTATGGGGCGATGGTGGCTAACTTAAAATCAGGCCCTTGGGTGAGCGGTATCGAAGGCCTTTTGCAGCCTCTCTGGCGATACATGGGTATAAATCTGAGTAGTCGCGAGCGAAGAATGGCCCAAAATCTCCTGAACCGTGCGTAAATCCGCTCCGCCCTCTAAGAGGTGGGTGGCAGCGGTATGGCGCAGCCCATGTGGTCCCATCTTGGAACCAACCGAAGCCATCGCCTCATAAACGACCTCGCGGACCGTCCTTTGATCAATTCGACTCCCGCGAGATCCCAAGAAGACCGCGCTCCCCGATTTTTCGGTGACGAGTTCGGGGCGACCAACTGCCAGATAATTACGCAGAGCGTTCATCGCCGGAATTCCTATTGGGACGACACGTTCTTTGCTGCCCTTACCCATGACCTGCAGCGTGTTTCGAGATTCATCAATCGATCGCAGATCAAGGCCACAAATTTCAGAGACGCGAATTCCAGTGGCATATAAGACTTCGATAAGCGCCAAATCTCTAATCGTTATCGGTGTGGGATCTTCGCTTGCTCGTGCTTGGACGCTCGCCAGAACTGTTTCAGTATCGGCAATATCTAGAACTTCAGGCAAAGTGCGATGTGGTTTTGGAATTGCAAGCTCTGCACCCAAATCGCTTTTAATCCAACCTTGACTCGCCGCCCAATATGTAAATGCTCTAATAGAAACTATTCGCCGCGCCATCGTTGACCGAGCAGCACCAGACATCTGAAGCTCTGCTAACCACGAGCGAATATGTGTGAGCTCGAGTTGAGAGAACTCCTCGATTTTCAACTTCTCTAAATGCTTTAAAAAAGATTCCAGATCGCTGACATAACCTTTGATGGAGTTTTCGGCGAGGTTGCGCACGAGCACGAGATGCTCTTCATACTGGGCAATTAACTCCGAACTCATGCCTGAAAGGCTACTCGGGTTTGCGCCCCTGACGCAGTAGTCCATAGGTAACGGCATCTTCAAGTGCCATCGCAGACGCTGCAATCACGTTCTCGTGAACTCCAACAGTGGTCCACGATCCTTCGCTATCGCTGGTCTCGACCAATACCCGAGTGACGGCCCCTGTTCCGAGTCGTCCTTCCAAAATACGAACTTTGTAGTCGGTGAGCTCTAATTTCTCGAGTTCTGGGTAAAACTTCTTGAGCCCTGATCGAAGAGCGGTATCAATCGCGTTAACGGGACCATTTCCGGTTCCGCTTGTAACAATGCTTTCGCCATGTGCGGTGAGAGTGACGGTCGCCTTTGAGGTAACTCCGCCGTGGGCATCCCCATCAACTGTGGTCTGCCAATCTTCAATGGTGAAGAAGTCGGCGCGCTTGCCAGCGATCTCTTCACGGAGCAAGAGTTCAAAGGAGGCATCTGCCGCTTCGAAGGTGAAGCCACGCGACTCCATCTCTTTGACGCGTTCGACTACTCGAGAGACAACGGCTTTATCTCCACCAAGATCGATTCCAAGTTCTAAGGATTTAAGTTCGATCGAGGCACGACCTGCCATCTCGGATACCAACATCCGCATATCGTTTCCGACGCTGGATGGATCTTCATGTTGGTACATAGCAGGATCAACTTTGATCGCGCTAGCGTGCAAACCTGCTTTGTGAGCGAAGGCAGAGGTACCTACATATGGTTGACGTGCACTTGGGGCAACATTTGTAACTTCGGCAACTGCATGGGAAATTCTAAATGACTCACGTAAAGCGCCCTCGGGCAATACCGGCTTCTTCAACTTCAATTCCAAGTTAGCGATGATGCTCACGAGGTCAGCGTTACCAGTGCGTTCGCCATAACCATTGAGCGTGCCTTGCACATGAGTTACACCAGCAGATACTGCGGCGAGCGAATTAGCGACTGCACAGCCAGTGTCATTGTGACAGTGAATACCTAGACGAGCGCTGGAACTCAACAAGATATCGTTAACTACATCTGTTAATTCGTTAGGAAGCATTCCGCCATTTGTGTCACAGAGCGCAACAACATCTGCACCTGCTTCAGCTGCAACTCGAACAACTTCAAGCGCGTAATGGCGATTAGAGCGATACCCATCAAAGAAATGTTCAGCGTCGAGAAAAACCCGTTGCCCTCCATCGTGTAGAAACTTGATGGAGCTACGAATCATCTCTAGGTTCTCGTCGAGCGTTGTTTTAAGGGCCAGTTCTACCTGACGATCATGGCTCTTGGCGACAAGAGTCACCGCAGGTGCGGCCGAGTCTTGAAGTGCACGCAGGAGCACATCATCGGCAGCCTGAACTCCAGGGCGGCGAGTCGCACCAAAGGCAACGAAAGTTGCATTCTTAAGTTTCAACTCGGTCTGCGCTAATTTGAAAAATTCGGTGTCCTTGGGATTTGCCCCCGGCCATCCACCTTCTATAAACCCAACACCAAGGTCATCCAGGTGGCGCGCAATCGCCAACTTGTCATGGACAGAGAGGTTTAAACCCTCCTGCTGCGCCCCATCGCGCAAGGTGGTGTCGTAGATATGAAAGGAGTCAGAGACTGGCATTAAGAGACCCGCTTGTTCCAGCCATGTTTATCTTCGATGGTTCCGTGCTGAATTCCGAGCAAGGTCTCACGAATCTGCATAGTGATTGGACCAGGTTGTCCATCTCCGGTAACCCAGGTGCCTTGTGCACTCTTGGCAGCACCGACTGGTGAAACAACGGCGGCGGTTCCGCAGGCAAAGATCTCAGAAATCTCCCCACTCGCAATTCCATCCCGCCAATCATCAGTAGAGATCATTCCTTCCTCAACCTTGTACCCAAGGTCTTTTGCGACCGTAAGAATAGAGTCGCGAGTTATTCCCGCTAAGAGCGTTCCAGTTAACTTCGGGGTAAAGATGGTTGCATCACTTCCCTTACCCTTAACAAAGTAAAGGTTCATTCCGCCCATCTCCTCGACCCACTTACGCTCTTGAGAGTCGAGCCATACAACTTGATCGCATCCTTCTTGCGCAGCCTGCTTCTGAGCTAACAAAGATCCGGCGTAGTTTCCACCGGTCTTGGCAGCGCCTGTTCCTCCAGGAGCCGCACGGACGTACTCCGTAGAAATCCAGACGGTGACTGCCTTGCTTGGATTGAAATATGCAGATGCGGGAGTCGTAATCACCATGTAGGTAGCATGATTGCTTGGGCGAACGCCAAGTCCGACCTCGCTAGCAAACATAAATGGGCGAATGTAAAGAGACTCACCAACATTCCGTGGAACCCATTTGATGTCTTGGCGAACAAGGGCTTCTACCGTTGCTACGAAATCTTCGATAGGTAGTTCCGGCAATGCTAAACGAATCGCACTCTTGCGAAAGCGTTCGGCATTTGCCTCTGGACGAAAGAGGCTAACTCCCCCATCAGGTTGGCTGTAAGCCTTAAGGCCTTCAAAGATCTCCTGACCATAATGCAGAACCGACATCGCAGGGTCAATTGAAATCGGACCATATGCACGTAGTTCTGCATCGCCCCAACCCGTTGCCTCACTCCACTCAGCAATCACCATATTGTCGGTGTAGTACTTGCCGAAGCCGCCCGCTGCCACTTTGGCTGTGCGGTCTGCATCGCTTGCTGGGTTTTGATTTGGGTTGAGTTTGATCTTCATTTAGATAGCTCCTGCCAGCGCGTCGCCGATTTGAACTGTACTTCTCTTTGAATCACCGCGAGCCAATAAATCTACTGCTACCGCGCTTTCAACATCAGCGGCGGCGGCATGCTCCCCAAGGTGGGCAAGCAGCATGGCAACTGACATAACGGTGGCTGTTGGATCGGCGAGTGACTTTCCAGCGATATCTGGAGCAGATCCATGGACCGGCTCAAACATCGATGGGAATTTACGAGTTGGGTTGATATTGCCTGATGCGGCAAGTCCGATACCACCACAGATCGCTGCGGCGATATCAGTCAAGATATCTCCAAAGAGATTGTCGGTAACAACAACATCAAAACGCTCTGGGTTCGTTACGAAGAACATAGAAGCGGCATCAACGTGGATGTAGTCGGTTGCGATCTCAGGGAACTCTTTTGCAACCTCGTTAAATGTTCGAGTCCAAAGCCCGCCCGCATGAGTCAAAACATTGTTCTTATGAACCAGCGTCAACTTCTTGCGAGGACGAGCAGTTGCACGCGCAAAGGCGTCACGGATGACGCGCTCTGCTCCACGACGAGTATTAAGTGACTCTTCGGTTGCGATCTCTGCATCT